>Ga0164297_10006176_pt1 | contig 10054 bp, 8 predicted proteins | sample GEODES058metaG_FD_113539 | JGI IMG/M metagenome (GOLD analysis project Ga0164297, IMG submission 113539) | Dystrophic lake water microbial communities from Trout Bog Lake, Wisconsin, USA - GEODES058 metaG | ecosystem: Environmental > Aquatic > Freshwater > Lake | place: USA: Trout Bog Lake...
AGACATTCGAGTTCCAGGGCGATCAGAGCCTCGTCCTCGACCACAAGAATGCGCAGAGCCGTGTCGGCGGCGGCGTCCCCGGTCCCCATGCACGCTCCATCCTCGGGCTGATCCGTTGCTCACCCGTCCGGGAGCGTGGAACGTCCGTGCCGAATTCTCAAGACGTGGTCTGCAGCGGAATGTCGATCTCGACATTCGTGCCCGGCGCGGCATCGGTCCAGGCGATGGTCCCGCGCATCTGACGGACCACCATCTCGACGAGGTTGCGCCCGAAGCCCGCCGGGTTGGGGGGCGCCCCCGCCAGGCCGACACCGTCGTCGCGGATCGTCAGATGCATTCCGCCCGCATTCCGCCGGGCCGCGATCGAGACCCGACCCTCGCGCTCGTCGGGGAAGGCGTGGCGCAGGGCGTTGGCGGTCAGCTCGTGGATGAGCAGCGCCAGCGGCGCCGCCATCGCGGCCGCCACCGCGATCGGCTCCACATCGGCCTCGACGCGACGCCGCTCCGGATCGAGGCCGGCATTCATGTCCGCCAAAAATTCAGCCGCGAACTCGCCGAGGTTGAAATGCGCGCAATCGCCCTCCGAGTAGAGCAGCCGATGCGCCGTCGAGAGCGCGCCGATGCGCTCCGCCATGCTCTGCAGTGCGTCACGCGCCTCGCCCTCGGGGGTCCGGCGGGCCTTCAGCAGCATCAGGGAGGAGATCACCTGAAGGTTGTTCTTCACCCGATGATCGACCTCGTGGAGCAGCGCGGTCTTCTGCTCCAAAGCCGCGCTCAGGGCGTGGGTCCTGGCATCGACAAGGCGTTCGAGCTCATCGTTGGTGCCACGGAGGGTGACCTCGAATTGGTGGACATGGGTCATGTCCGCCTGGGCTGCGTAGTAAAAAGCCACGCCGTCCCCGTCGCTGACCGGCGTGATGGTCATCGCGTTCCAGAAGGCCGTGCCGTCCTTCCGGTAGTTCAGCAGCTCGATGGAGATCGGCTCCGCCGCGTGTACGGCGGCGCGAATCCGCTCGACGGTCGAACGATCCGTCCCCGGCCCCTGCAGCATGCGGCAATTCCGGCCGACGATCTCTTCGGCAGCGTAGCCGGTGGCCTGCAGGAAGGCAGCATTGGCCCAGGCGACCGGATTGTCGGGCGCGCGCGCGTCGGTGATCACCATCGGCGACGGGCTACGCGCAAAGGCGTTGACCAGCATCGCCGGGGGCGGAGCGGGCTCGGATCGGGCACTCAACGCATCATTCCATACTCTGCGATGCTACGCGTACGTCCGCCAGTGCCTCCTCCACGCCGCGATCCGCGGTACGTGAATCGTGCGTTAAGCAAAGTTCAATCAAATTGGGACGAACGGCTTCACAATCCAGCGAGATCCTGTGCGGCGCAAGGTTGCCACGATTTCGCGGGATCAAGGCCAGGACGGCTCAGGAGTTCCATGCGATGGGCAACCAGCCACAGGTGATGCGCCGCTTCCGGCTTCGCGATATCGTTGAGGACCGGCGCATCGTGCTGATGCTCGCCCTCGGCTTCTCATCCGGGCTGCCGCTGCTGCTGGTGCTGGGGACCTTCACGCTCCGCCTCGCCTTCTCGGACATCGACGTGCGCGCCATCGGGCTCTTCAGCTATGTGGCGCTGCCCTACTCGCTGAAGTTCCTCTGGGCGCCCGCGATCGATCGGTTGAACATACCGGTCCTGAGCTCCCGGCTGGGTCGCCGCCGGGCCTGGATGGTGACGACGCAGGCCGCCGTTGCCCTGTGTCTGATCCTGATGGCCTTCTCGGACCCGAAGACGAACCTCGCGCTTCTCGGCCTCGGCGCTTTCCTGATGGCGTTCTGCGCCGCGAGCCAGGACGTCGTCATCGACGGTTGGCGCATCGACGCGGCCGGCAGCGACTTCCAGGGCATCCTGGCGGCGACATCGAACCTCGGCTACCGCCTTGGCCTCATCGCGGCCGGCGCCGGGGCGCTGTTCATCGCTGCGGCCGGAGGCTGGACGCTGGCCTACCTGATTATGGCCGCGCTCATGCTGGTCGGGATGGTCGCCGCTCTGCTGGCGCCGGCTTTCGACCGCGCCCGACCGGCCGTGACCGAGACGGCCGGACGCTCGCGGCTCTGGTCGATCCGCCGCGCCGTGCTGGAGCCGCTGACAGAGTTGCACGGCCGCTTCGGCCACGCGCTGTGGGGCATCCTGCTGCTCGTGGCGCTCTTCAGGCTGCCGGATTTCCTCTCGGGGGTGATGGCGAGCCCGCTCTACCGGACGCTCGGCTTCGACCTGAAGGAGATCGCCACTGTCACCAAGCTCTACGGCATCTGGGTCGGCATTGCGGGCGGCTTCGCGGGGGGCTGGGCGCTCGCCCGGCTGGGGCTCTTCCCGACGTTGCTGCTTGGCGCCTTCCTGGCCGCCGCCTCGCACCTCGCCTTCGCGTGGCTGTCGGCCGGCGCCCCGGAGATCTGGCGCCTGACCGTCGCCATCTCGATCGAGAATTTCTGCGGTTCCTTCGCGGGCATCGTGCTCATCGCCTACATGTCGAGCCTCACACGCCCGGCCTACGCGGCAACGCAATACGCCCTGTTCTCCTCGCTCTACGCGCTGCCCGGCAAGCTGATCGCCGGCGCCTCGGGCTTCATCGTGACGGCAATCGGCTATCCGGCCTTCTTCGTTCTGACATCGCTGATCGGCATTCCCGTCATGGCGCTGTGTTTCGCCGTGGGCCGTCGCGGCGGCCGACCGGTTGCCGAAGCGGCGCCGGCGCGGGCTGCGAACGGCGCGGGGAACCGCTCGACGGGCGCGGAACTTCCTTCCACGGCGCGCGCCCCAGGGGCTGCGTAGCAGGAACAGATCCAGGGATCCTTGGATGACCACGACCGACATCACCCGCGCCGACACGACGCTGCCGACGGTGACACGCGATACGGCGCTGAGCGACGCGGACCTCGCCGCCCTGCGCCGGGCCGTGCAGACACTGGAGCGGCCGAGCCTCGCCGCCCGCCTCTCCGCGGCCGCGGGGGCGCCCCTCGATATCATCGGGCGTTCGCTGCCCGCCCCAGTCACGGAGGCGGTGAGCCGGAGTACCGAGGTGGCCATGCGGACGGCGCTGCGGGTCGCGCTGGCGACGCTGCCGCGCAAGGAAGTTGCGCCGGCCGACGGCAGCGGCATCGGAGCCGCCGCCGCGAAGGCTGAGAGCCGGATCGCGCGGTTCCTCGGCTCGGGCGACACCAAGCACAAAGCGTTCGCCGCGCTCTCCGGCGCCCTGGGTGGTGCGTTCGGCCTCTCGACCCTGGCGGTGGAATTGCCGGTCTCGACGACGCTGATGCTGCGCTCGATCGCCGAGATCGCCCGCGAGGAGGGCGAGGAACTGGAGACGCCCGAGGGCGCGCTGGCCTGTGTGCAGGTCTTCGCCCTGGGCGGCCGGGCGGTTGCCGCCCCGGAGGCCGGCTCGGCGCTCACCGAGAGCGGCTATTTCGCGGTCCGCGCGGCCCTGGCCAAGACCCTGGCGGAGGCTGCACGCTATGCCGGCAGCAAGACCCTCCTCGACCAGTCGGCCCCCGCGCTGATCCGGTTCACCGCGCAGATCGCGGCCCGCTTCGGTCTGGTGGTGTCGCAGAAGGTCGCCGCGCAGGCGGTACCGATCCTCGGGGCGTTCGGCGGTGCTGCGGTCAACACCGCCTTCATGAACCACTTCCAGGCGACGGCACGGGCCCACTTCACGGTCCGGCGCCTGGAACGGACCTATGGACCGGTCGCCATACGCGCCGCCTACGAGGTTGAGAAGGCCGCGCTCGGCGTCAGTTGATAAGCCGGCTCATGATCGTCCAGGATCCACCGCGTCCACACGATGCGGTGGATCGGAGGTGATCGTGATCGGCAATGGCGAGATGGTGGCGCGACTGGCGCTGGCGGCCCTGTTCGGCAGCGTGATCGGCTTGGAGCGCGAACGCCTGCTCTGGGCCGCGGGCCTGCGGACCCACATGCTGGTCTGCGTCGGCTCGTGTCTGATCATGCTGGTCTCGGCCTTCGGCTTCGCCGACGTGCTGGGCACGGAGCACGTGGTCCTCGATCCATCGCGTATTGCCGCCCAGGTGGTGTCGGGTATCGGCTTCCTCGGCGCGGGCACGATCCTGCTGCGCGGGGAGGTGGTGAAGGGCCTCACTACGGCGGCGAGCCTCTGGGGCGTCGCCGCGATCGGTCTCGCAATCGGGAGCGGCCTCTACGTGCCGGCCTTGGCCGCGACGGCGCTGATCGTGGGCATCCTGGCCGGGGTGAAGCCGTTCGAGGAGCGCTGGCGCGATCGGATGCGCGTGCGGACGCTGCGGCTGACCGCGCGCTCGGGCACGCTGTCGATCGACACGCTCCAGACCGCCACGGGGGAGCGCACCTCCCGGGTTCGGACCTTCACGGTCCGCCCCAGCGCGAACCCGGATTTCGATGACGTCACCGTCACCTTCGTGCGTCTGTCGCGGACGAGTGTCGCGGCGATCGCCGAGAAGCTGCGGGCCCTGCCGGACGTGACGGCGGTGAAGGAGGAGGGGGCGGATTAAGAGGGATGCGGGGTTACGCTGCCGCAACGCCCTCGCCGTCGAGGAACAGGCGATAGGCCGGGTTCTCGGTCTCGTCGGTGGCCGGGTAGCCCAGCGTCTCGATGACCGCATCGAACCGGGTGCGCTCGGCCGGGGGAACAGCGATGCCAGCCAGCACCCGGCCGTAATCGGCGCCGTGGTTGCGGTAGTGGAACAGCGTGATGTCGAAGTCCGGACCGAGCGCGTCGAGGAACTTCATCAAAGCACCCGGCCGCTCCGGGAACTGGAAGCGGAACAGCCGCTCGTGCGCAACGCCCACGGCCCGGCCGCCCACCATGTAGCGGACATGGACCTTGGCCATCTCGTTGTCGCTCATATCGAGGACGCGGTAGCCGGCCTCCCGCAGCGAGCCGATCAGCGCCTGCTTCTCGCGCTTGCCGCCGGTCAGGTTGATACCGACGAAGATCTGCGCCTCGGCGCCCGGGGCGTGGCGGTAGTTGAATTCCGTGATGGCGCGCGGACCCAGGGCGTTGATGAAGGCCCGGTAGGCGCCCGGCCGTTCCGGGATCGTCACGCCGATCAGGACCTCCCGCTGCTCGCCGATCTCGGCCCGCTCGGCAATGTGGCGCAGGCGATCGAAGTTGAGATTCGCGCCCGACGAGATCGCGATCAGCGTGCCGCTCCCACCCTCGCGCTCGGCGTACAGCTTGGCACCGGCGAGACTCAGCGCGCCGGACGGCTCGGAAACCGCGCGGGTGTCGTCGAAGATGTCCTTGACGGCCGCGCACATCGCGTCGGTATCGACGGTGATGACCTCGTCGAGGTGCTCGCGGCAGAGCCGGAAGGTCTCCTCGCCGGCCTGCCGCACCGCGACGCCGTCGGCGAACAGGCCGACCGAGGGCAGGTTGACCCGGGTACCGGCGGCCAGCGCCGCGGCCATGCAGGCGGCGTCCTCGGGCTCGACGCCGATCACCTTGGTGCCCGGCCGCAGGTACTTCACGAATGTGGCGATGCCGGCGGCAAGCCCGCCTCCGCCGACGGGCACGAAGATCGCCTCGATCGGCCCGGTGTGCTGCTCCAGGATCTCCTTGCCGATCGTGCCCTGGCCGGCGATCACGTCGGGATCGTCGAACGGGTGCAGGAAGGTGAGGCCTTGCTCGGCCTCAAGGATCTTTGCCTGCGCCAGGGCATCGTCGAAGGCGTCGCCGTGCAGCACGACCTCCGCCCCGCGCGCTCGGCAGGCATCGACCTTGATCGACGGGGTGGTGCGCGGCATCACGATCACGGCCCGCGCCCCGAGCTTGGCGGCGGCGAGCGCGACGCCCTGCGCGTGGTTGCCCGCCGAGGCGCAGACCACGCCGCGGGCGATCTGGTCCGGGCTCAGGCCCGACATCTTGTTGTAGGCACCGCGGAGCTTGAACGAGAAGACTGGCTGCAGATCCTCGCGCTTGAGCAGCACCGGGCGACCGAGGCGCTTCGTAAGGCGCGGCATCGGATCGAGCGGGCTCTCGATGGCCACGTCGTAGACGCGGGCGGTGAGGATCTTGCGGATGTAGTCCGTCACGGGGCGGAATCTCAGGCGGTGCATTGGGTACGCCCGGCAGATATCCCTTCGCGGCCGCGGAAGCGAGCGCCCGGAGGGCGGGGCAGATCAGCCCAGCCGCTCGACCAACGCCGCCATCCACACCAGCAGCGCCGCTACCTGCGCCATGAACGTCCCCGCCGAGGCGAGGTCTTTCACCCGGCCGATCATCGGGTGGTGGCTCGGATGGACGTGATCGCAGAGCTTCTCGACGGCGGTATTGAGGAACTCGGCGGCCAGCATCAGCAGCAGACTGACCATCAGCGCGACGCGCACCCACAGGGTCGCGCCGAGCAGCAGCGCGACCGGCACGCCGACCGCCAGCAGAACCAGCTCCTGCCGCACCGCCCGCTCGGTGCGCGCCCCGTGGCGCAGGCCGCGCCAGGAATTGAGGAAGGCGAGGACGAGGGCGTTCATCACGCAGCCCCTTCGGGCACGGATCGGCTGATCCACTTCGCCAGCAGCGGGCCGGTGAGCAGCACCACGAACAGGCGCAGGGTCTGGACGGCGAGGACGAAGGAGACGTCGGCCTTCGAGCCGACCGCGATGATCGCCACCGAATCGAGGCCGCCGGGGCTGGTCGCGAGCACGGCGGTGAGCAGGTCGATCGGCAGCAGCAGGGTCAGCCCCCAGCCCCAGGCGGCGCAGAGGGCGATCACCGAGAAGGTCGCTACCAGGATCCCCGGGAGCGCCGTGACAGTCAGGCGCAGGGTCTCGCGGGTGAAGCGCAGGCCGACATAGATGCCGATGCAGGCATAGGCGAGTTCGAGGATCGGCACCGGCAGGGCCATCCGCACGAGGCCGGTGGCGTGGAGGAGGCTGCCCAGGACCATCGGGCCGACCTGGGCACCCGCCGGCACACGCAGGGCCAGCGCCGCGCCGGCGCCGACCACCGCCACCGCGAGGGTCGCCAGCAGGGAGAGGGGCTCGATCGCCTCGGCGCCGCCGGTTGCGCCGGCGGCGGCCGGGTTCTCCATCAAGAACCGGGCGGCGAGGGAGGCCGAGAACACGACCGCGGCGACCCGCACATACTGCATGAAGGCCACGAGACGTGGATCCGCGCCGAAATCCTCGGCCATCGCCACCATGGCGGAAGCCCCACCCGGCGAGGAGCCCCAGGCGGCGGTCGTGCCGGGCAGCACCCGCAGGCGGGTGAGAATCCAACCGACGACACCGCTGACCGCGACCGTCACCAGCACCACGGCGACGATGAGCGGCCCATCCTCCAGCAGGGTCTGGGCGATCTGCCCGGTGACGGCGTGGGCCACGAGGCAGCCGATCATCGCCTGGGCTGCATTGAAGGCAGGCCGTGGCACATGCAGCCGCGATCCGCCGACGCCGAACGCGATCGCCCCAATCATCGGACCGAGCAGCAGCGCGGCCGGGAAGTGCGCGCGCATCAGCCCATACGAGAGGGCCACGGACGCGGCAGCGAGAGCGGCCCAGAGGCCGAGGGTGCGGAGGGAGGGCAAGGCGGTCGGGAAAGGCGGGGCCCGGACGAGCGGCCGGGCGTCCTCCGCGCGCTACACCGCAATATTGGCCCTGTCACGGCAAAGTTTCGGCACGGCGGACCCACGCAAATGTCAGGGCTGGTGGGCTTCTGCCCGTGCCTCGCCGCTCAAGCCCGGGGCGCCCCATCACGACAGGCCGCGGTTCCCGAAGGTGCGTGCGCCCGGAAGAAGGCCGCGAGGCTGGACAGGCCGGAGGCACGGGGATCGCTGGTGCGCCAAGCAAGGGCGATGGTGCGGCCCGGGCCATCGACATCGAAGGCCCGCGTGACCGTCAACCCGCTCGGGTCGGGCGCGGCCGGTACCGCGAGGGCAGGAAGCAACGTGTAGCCGGCCCCGGCCGCCACCATGGAGCGCAACGTCTCCAGGCTCGTGGCGTGGCGACCGACGGACGTGCCGGCGCCGCAGGCCGCGATTGCCTGATCGCGCAGGCAATTGCCTTCGTCGAGGAGCAGGAGGTCCGGCCCTGCGATCTCCGTGGCCGACAGGGCGCCGCCGTGGGCCAGGGCGTGTTCGGCCGGGCAGGCGAGCCAGAAGGGCTCGATGAACAGAGGCGCTGCGGTCAACCCGTGCTGGGGTACCGGCAGCGAGACCAGGGCGGCATCGATCCGCCCATCCCGCAGACCCTCGACGATGTCGGCGGTCCTGGACTCCTGCAGGGACAGCGTCAGCAGCGGATATTCCTCGCGCAGCGGCCGCAGCACCAGCGGGAAGAAATAAGGGCCCAGCGTCTGGATCGCTGCGAGGATCAGGCGCCCGGTGAGCGGTGATCCGCGCCCCTCGCTGGCGAGGGTCAGCAAGCGCTGCGCCTCCGCCAGGACCACGCGGGCCTGCCGCACGATCACCTGACCCGCTTCAGTCAGCAGGACGCGGCGATTCGAGCGCTCGAACAAGACGAGGCCCAGCGCGGTTTCCAGTTTGCGGACCTGCACGCTGAGCGTCGGCTGGCTGATGTTGCACCGTTCGGCGGCCCGCCCGAAATGGCCTTCGTCGGCGACGGCGACGACGTATTCCAGATCGCGCAGCGAGAGGCCTGACAGATTCATAGGCTGCATCTATCACGACGTTTGTGACGATGCATTTGCCTCGGGGTCACGCCGGGGTCATAACCTTTCACCAGAACGGTTCCAGGTTGACCTCGCTGTCACCCGAGGACCTTCGCAGAACGGAGAGACGGAACGCATGAGCGATCAACGCCCGATCCTGACCACCCGCCAGGGCCATCCGGTCCGCGACAACCAGAGCACCCGCACGGTCGGTGAGCGCGGTCCCGCGACTCTCGAGAACTACCAGTTCATCGAGAAGATCACGCATTTCGATCGCGAGCGGATTCCGGAGCGCGTCGTTCACGCCCGCGGCGCCGGCGCCCATGGTTGGTTCGAGGCCTATGGCAAGATCGGCGATGAGCCGGCCTCCAAGTACACCCGCGCCCGCGTGCTGAACGAGACCGGCGTGAAGACCCCGATGTTCGTGCGCTTCTCCACCGTCGCGGGCGCGAAGGAGAGCCCGGAGACCGAGCGCGACCCGCGCGGCTTCGCGGTGAAGTTCAAGACCGTCGACGGCAACTGGGACCTCGTGGGCAACAACCTCAAGGTGTTCTTCATCCGCGACGCGATCAAGTTCCCCGACATGATCCACGCGTTCAAGCCGGATCCGGTCACGAACCGCCAGGAGGCGTGGCGCTTCTTCGACTTCGTGGCCCAGCACCCCGAGTCGATCCACATGGTGACGCACCTGAAGTCGCCCTGGGGCATCCCGGCCAATTACCGCGAGATGGAAGGCTCGGGCGTCAACACCTACAAGCTGGTCAACGACCAGGGTGAGGCGGTGCTCTGCAAGTTCCACTGGATCCCGAAGCAGGGCGTCCGGAACCTGACCTCGCAGCAGGCGTCCGAGATCCAGGCCAAGGATGTCGGCCACGCGACCCGCGACCTGTACGACAACATCAAGGCCGGCAATTTCCCCGAGTGGGAGTTCGCGGTGCAGATCATGCCGGACGGCCCGAACGACCATCTGTCGTTCGACCCGCTGGACGACACGAAGCTGTGGCCGGTGGACCAGTTCCCGCTGCTGCCCTGCGGCCGGATGGTGCTCGACCGCGTACCGGACAACTTCTTCGCTGAGGTCGAGCAGTCGGCCTTCGGCACCGGCGTGCTGGTCGACGGCATCGACTTCTCGGACGACAAGATGCTTCAGGGCCGGACACTGTCCTACTCGGACACGCAGCGTTACCGCGTCGGCGCCAACTACCTGCAGTTGCCGATCAACGCGCCGCAGCCCGGCGTGAAGGTCTACTCGAACCAGCGGGATGGCCAGATGACCTATTCGGTCGACGGCACCGGCCCGAACAAGCACATCAACTACGAGCCCTCGACGCTGGCCGAGGGCCTGCGCGAGGCCCCGAAGCCCGCCAAGGACTACCACCAGCCGGTGCAGGGCAACCTCGGCCG
>Ga0164297_10006180_pt1 | contig 10048 bp, 8 predicted proteins | sample GEODES058metaG_FD_113539 | JGI IMG/M metagenome (GOLD analysis project Ga0164297, IMG submission 113539) | Dystrophic lake water microbial communities from Trout Bog Lake, Wisconsin, USA - GEODES058 metaG | ecosystem: Environmental > Aquatic > Freshwater > Lake | place: USA: Trout Bog Lake...
AATAAACCAGTTTTAGACTTTGGATTAGCTAGTGCATCTACATCAGACTTGGAATACGCCAATACCAAGCAATCGGATGATTGCGACAAAAGCATGATGAGGCTGGCTTTTTGTTCTTTGGAATTGAGCAGGTCAGCCTGAGGAAAAATCTTGTTGCTAAATTGAATTGTCATAATAAATGGCGATTTTTGGGGTGGATAAGTCGATTCAAAGGAGGTAAATTCATTTTTATCCATTATCCTCCGACATGCGGCTTTTGCCTTTCATTGTCCAAAAACCGCTTTTTGGGCTAGAAATCTAAAATAAACTACAAAACAGTCAAAATCTCAATAATCGCCCGATTTAAATACCATTCATGATCTTTAACCAATCCCTTCGCCGCGAGCTCAGCTTTACAACGGGCGGGGTATTTTTGGTTTTAATCACCATCATGATTACTACCCTGGTGATTCGTATTCTGGGGTTTGCTGCCAACGGCACGGTGAACCCCCAAGATGCCTTTGTCTTAATTTCCTTAGCAACCCTGGGCTACACAGCGGTTCTGTTAACCGTCTCTTTATTTGTTGCAGTATTAATCGTATTAGTGCGATGGTACAAAGATTCGGAAATGATTGTCTGGTTTGCTAGCGGGCTGAGCGTAACTAATTTAATTCGCCCAATTTTGCAATTTGCTACACCATTGATTATTGTGATCGCATTGCTAGCCCTTTTTGTTTGGCCTTGGTCTAATCGTGAATCCACCTTAATTAGTCAACGCTTTCAACAGCGCGATGACGTTTCGATGGTAACGGCAGGTCAATTTAAGGAATCGGCAAAATCTCCTAGAGTCTTTTTTATCGAAGAGCTTGATCTTGAAAAAAGTGAAGTAAAAAATATCTTCGTGGCCGATTCAAAGAATGGGCGTATGAATATCGCAGTTGCAGCGAACGGCTATATTCAGAATTCAGAAGGCGGAGAAAAATCAATCATCTTGCACAACGGTCGCCGCTATGAGGGCCAACCAACACAGCCTGATTTTAGGATTCTAGAGTTTGACGATTACTCAACCAAGATTCGCAGCAAAGAATCTTTAGACCCCCCTCCTCGGGACCGAGAAAAGTCGGTTATGGATTTATTAAATGATCCTAATCCACAGGCAAAAAACCCCAACCAAGCAGAACTGCTTTGGCGTATTGGCCTCCCGCTGATGGCACTTGGTCTGGTGTTGATCGCTATTCCATTGGCTTATGTCAACCCAAGGTTAGGTAACTACACCGCCATGTTCTACGCGGTATTGCTTTACTTGATCTATAGCAATCTGCTTAACCTAACCCAAAATTTTGTGTCCCAAGGAAAGATCAGTGTATTAGTTGGCATTTGGCCCATCCATGCCTTAGCACTATGCATGGCCTTTGTCTTGATACGCAATCGAATCAACCCCTCCCTGAAGTGGTGGCAACGTCAACTGCCAACAATCAAAGGGCGTAAATGAAATTATTGTTTCCCTACATATATGAGCGTTATTTAGCAAAGCAAATTTATGTTGCCTTTGCATTCATCTTATCTGCACTGGTAGCGCTCTTTTTCTTTTTTGACATCCTCAGTGAGTTAGGCTCAGTAAAAGGTGGATACACTCTGCCACTTGCACTGTTACATGTGCTACTAAAGGCGCCAAGCCGAGTATCTGAAATCATTCCAGTTGCGGGCTTAATTGGCAGTATTTATGTTTTTGCAATGCTAGCAAGTCAGTCTGAATTTACGATTTTAAGAATCGCTGGTTTAGATGCAAAACGAGGCATCATGACTTTAGCCAAGATCGCAACTCCATTAATCTTGCTAACCCTATTAATGAGTGAGCTGGTAGGCCCCTACTCTGAATCCTTGTCCGAACAAATTCGAGTTAAAGCGCTGGGCTCAGCTTATGAATCAGAGTTCAAAACTGGAGTCTGGGTCAAGGATCGCTTGCGCAATGATGATGGCAATGGACCCGTTCGACCAGGGGTTCGCTATGTTAATGTCGGAAAAATAGGGAGCGATAACGAGATCCTTAATATTCGCATGTATGAATTTGATGCGCGCTATCACCTACTCTCGATTCGTTCGGCAGCCTCAGGGCGCTTTGATCATTCGGGCACCTGGATCTTAGATGATGTCACCGAGACCCGCTTTATAGAGACGAAGCAAGCAGATCCCTTAAATCCAGTCTATTCTGCGCAAACCTTAACGCATCCAATAGTCACCCTCCAATCTGAAGTGACACCCCAAATTCTGAGCGTCCTCCTGGTCAGCCCCGAGAAAATGTCGATTGTTAGCCTAGGGCGCTTCATCTCTCATTTAAAAGAAAATAATCAAGATGCCCATCGCCAGCTGATTGCGTTCTGGAAAAAAGTCATTTATCCATTCACCATCTTTGTCATGCTGACCCTGGCACTCCCTTTTGCTTACATGAAAGTGCGGGCTGGTGGTGTCGGCATCAAAGTATTTGGCGGCATCATGCTGGGCATGAGTTTTCAGTTATTTAACTCCCTTTTCTCGAACGTCGGACTATTGGGCAATTGGCCAGCCCCCTTAACCGCTCTTACCCCACCCTTGCTCTACTTCCTGTTGGCACTTGCGGGATTGCGCTGGGTATCTAAAGCCTAGATACCTTTACATCCGCATGCCCTTATGAAATTACCCCGTCAAGCCTTGGAAGCAGTCCTTAAGGCCCTTCTCCAAATTGCTTTCGTGGGCCTATTACTCCATACGCCTTCATGGGGTATGAGCTTTGAAAAGCAAGAGCGCTGCGTAGAAGGCATCAACCCCAAGTGTCAGACCATGATTTTAGGGGTCGGACAAATCGATAGGGAAACTCCCAGTCAATTTAAGGCCATCGCTAAAGACTTTCCTAGGGGGAGCTGGGTGGCGATATCGAGCCCAGGCGGCGATCTGATGGGCGGAATGCTCCTTGGCATGGCCATTCGAGAATCTGGCTTCAATACCACGATTGGCAATACTGACTTTAGCCCGCCCGATTGCTTATCAGCCTGCGCATACGCTTTTTTAGGCGGCATCTCGAGAAAATTGCCTCCCGGTAGCCGCTATGGCCTACATCAGTTTCGCGGCTCTCAAAAGGCTATTAATGCCGATCAGGCCCAGAAAGTTAGCGTGGCTTTGGCACAGTATTTAGACGCCATGGGAGTAGACCGGCGCTTACTGGATTACGCCCAAATGACCTCAAGCGATAAGGTTGCCGTTCTCTCGATTGCGCAAGCCCAACTCCTGAGAGTTGATACCGCAGGGCAAACCAGCTACCCCCGCTGGAAAGTGGAAGCCACACCTGATAGCAAACTTTTAGTGGTTAACAGGGGCCTATTGACCATGGGTAGCCAAATTCCAGTCACCCTCGCTTTCACGCCGATTCCAAAACAGGCCAATAAATTGGCTCTCTTGATTTATTACAAGAGCAATGATCTAGACGCTTTTGTTGCCAGCAACCCCCAGAAGATTCAACTTGGCAAAAAGATCTACCCACTCACTCTAGTGGGCATTTGGCAAACCAAAACCGATGGCTACCAAGCCACATTCCTTATGCCCGAGTCCTTACAAAATGCGCTTTTACAGGCGCCCGACGATACTGTTGCTAGCCTCATCGGAGAATTTCCCAGGCCCCCCAGAAGTAATAGCGCTATCGCCAGCACCAACCCGCTCATGAGCTACTTTGGGGTTGGGAACCTCAAAAATGGCCTGCAGGCCCTCATCAGTCCAAGCAATTAACTAGTGTAATTTTTTGCTCTTCTCACCGCTCTTTGTGGCTTCTTGAGGGTCTGCATCGGCTTCCGGCAACGGTGGAGCACCCACCTGTTGAGATACAGAATGCATCTGCAGTTGACCCCAATTTGCCTGAGCGCTTAAGCGCTCCAATAACAATCTCATCGTTTGCAAAGTGGGTAGCGGCAGCTTCAGGTTGAGATTTGCACCACCTGGCAACACCAGGTCAAGGGAGAGCACATCAACATTCTCTAATGGCACAATCGTACATTTGACATCCATCACCAGTACAGGGTCAGCCCCAAGTGGGTATTTATTAGCGGGGGCATAGTCATTGCTAAATTTGGTTTGCTCTTTGACGGCCTCCTGCTGAAATTTCGCGATGGCTTTTGCGGCAGGCTTATCGTGTTTTTGTTCTAATTTTTTTTCAACCAGATGCTCAGTAGCAGCCAGAATAAATAGAGCTACCCGACGAGTGAGCCAAAAACGATACTCGTCGCCTTGGATCGTATTAAAGCGAAACAAGATACGATCCTCATTTGGCATATAACTGCCATTAAATTGTTTGATACTCATTCCTTACCCTTAATGGATCAAGACCGCGCTATGAAATTAAATTGAGCAGCTGCTCATTGGTGATCTTGCCATCAAATGCACCGCGCTTGCGCTCTAAAAATAGGCTGCGGTCAACCGCATTGACTGCAGAGCCGTCCTTATTCCAATCGACCTCCAACAGCACGCTATTGGGCTCATAGGCATACCTACCCGCCTGCATCGCAAGCAAGGTCAATTCGGCATCTGCGTAGTGCTGCTGGTAGCCGGGATAAAAAAATGCGCCCCCATAATTTTTCTCCGCCCAAGATCGGCGGGCCAAGCCAAACCCCGCGAGAGCACCAGCCCACTTACCATCGTTAAATCCGAGCAAGCCCTTCTCGTTTCCAAGCGCTTGTAGTGCCAGCTTTAGCCAACTGCGTCCCGCATACGCGTCTTGCGCAACGTAAGCAAAGTAGGCGCTTTGGGTTTTAGCAAAAGCGCGGTTAATGAGCGCTGTAAATCCCTCTTTTTGGCTATCGTGTATCGCCAGAACAAGTCCAGGAGCTTCGGCCCGGGTTGCCATTAAGGTGGCCGCCTGCTGCGCTAAATCTGACCGGGTAAAGGGCATGACTACCAGCACCCCACCTACAACCATTAGGGTGCTGATCTGTCCAAGTTCTGCGCCTGATAAGTATTCAATTTGCATGGGCTAATGCTATCAGACCAAGCTGGCAGTGTGGCGCTCACAAAAGAGCTCGCCAGTCTTTAAAACTTTGACCTTGGTTCCCAGAGCAATTGCCTCCCTGGCGGTAAGACCGCTACTGTAAGGAAAGGTGTCGATCATGGTGGCATGCGAGTTCACAGCCTCAAGCGCCTCCTGATGGGAGCTTGGCATGACAAACTGCGCATCCTGACCCAAAACCGCCCTTATGCGCTCTTGCACCTGAGCAAAGCGGTACTGGTTGTGAATGAAGACCTTAGCGCCCTTCATTTTTGCAAGCTCCGATAAAAACCCCCTGGAGACCTTGGCGGGATTGGCAAAAATGCACGGCGTCTTGGATTTACGCTTGGCTGGACTTGGCATGTATTGGGGCGGAGTGTAAGTGCAATACCCTCCGGGTACATTGATTAAGGGCTCGGAGTATAAATTCTGCAGGCGCAGAGGAGATTGATCAGAATCACCGATCCAACCATCAAAGCAGTTCAGACCCGTAGTCACACTCTGACCGCCCACCCACTTGAACATCTGGCGGGCAGGTTTCACAGAGAGCGCCTTCAGGGCAATGACATCCATCCAGCCGCCAAGATCATAGAGAACATCAATGTCGGCAGCATGAATGGCCCGCGCCAACTGGGGAGCGCTCATGTGCTGCACCTCCTGCCACTCGGTGCTGACATCTCTAAAGGCTTGCGTTGCCCAATCGGATTGGTGACCCCGATTAAAAATGACGATATCGCAACCCTTGGCCACATGCTGCCAACCGGCAATCGTCATAAAGTACACCGGCGAGATACAAAACAGCGGTGAAATCAAGCCCACCCGCGGGCGAAAATGGCTGTTGGCATACTGCGCCTTACGGCTTGGCAGCGGCTCTAAATCCAGATCGGGTAACTGCAAATACGAGGCGGCAAATTGTTTAATTTCTTGTGAGAGTGCGAGTGCGTTACCCTTACCATTCCAGTTATCCCGATCGTACAAGCTAGCCATCAGTCCCGTTAACTGGGCGTCCATCTCAAATTGCGGGTTAGTCAGTAGCGGCTCAACCAAGGCGATTGCTTCTAGAGGATTACCAAACTGATTCATCGCCAAATCAGCCAGCCCCAGGCGCGCTTGCGCCTGGCCATCGAAGTGATTAAGGGTCCGCACATATGCTTGCTGAGCAGACTCTACCTGACCCAGCGCCTGATAGGACTTCGCAAGCAAGATAGCGCTTTGCCACAGATTGGGATCACAGGCGATTGCCTGCTGACAGTATTCCAGGGCCTGCTTCAGCCTACCCCAGCCAAAGAAACACAGCCCGATATTGTGCTTGAGCTCGGCAGACTGGGGAGCTACACGCTCGACGTGCTGGTAGAGGTTCACAGCCCTCTCCCACTGCGATGCATTACGCGCCGCATGGGCTGCGCTTAAAACCTCTTGAACAGTGTACGTGTTTTCTGTACCCAAGCTCGGCTTCAAAGTGAGTGCATTACCACTTAATAAAATTGGATATCGGTCGGGGTGATATTGCGCAAATGCTTCTCGCACCACTCCTTGGAATTGGTTTGCGTTAAGTACAAATTGCGGTAGTTCACCCAGCAGGCAGCCATCCAAGCCGATTTTGTCTTATGCGCTACATCCTTCATCTCGCGCAATAACTTGAGGTGGACATTGAGCTCACGCTCACGCTCGGGCAACGCAACCTTGAATGGCTTTAGATTTTTGCCTGCGGTCTTCATAAAGATGGGGAACAGGCGCTCAACAATAAAAGGCACATACGTGGCACCATTGTGAAGCTCACGCTCATCGGCCTGCTTAGAGTGCATCAGATCACGCACCTTCGGTGGTAATTTTTTATTGGCAGCGCTCAGAACGTTTGTCACCCAAGGCAAGTAGGCAGCCCAAAACTTGGGGCTGGCCACAAAGTAATTGGCCGCCGAATACAGGTTAGATGGAGTAATGCCGGCCAGCTCCTCTGCCGGCAGGCCGGTGACCTGAAAGATAGCCTGGCAGAGCGCCAGAAACTGCGGGTGGTTGGTCTCGCCCTGGAGCCACATATTGTGAAAGAGCGCCTCGTTGTGCGGGAAGGGATTGCAATAATAAATATCGTAGCCCTGATTAGCCTCAATATTTTTAACCCAGTCCGCCCCACTCATGCCAGTCTTCTCGGTAAAGCGCCAAGAAAGCGCACCCCAAAGCTGGGCACCCTTCACATACTCGCTGCTAGCGAGCTTTTCAAAGACAGCAAACTCGAGTAATTCAGAAGTTGCCTTACTGTTATCGAGCGCAGCAAAATTGGGATCGAGCAGCTCACGCTGCCATGGCTCATAGTAGATCTGAAACAAGCGCAAAGGAGACTGCAAGGAGCCGGCCGGTAACTTGGCCAGCTTTTGCTCTAGCTTAGGGCTTGCCTTAGGAATATTAGTATTTGATCCCTCAGGCAAGGGGGCAGGCTTAAATTCAACAGATGAAGAGACGGTCTTTACCTTAGGGCGACTTTTAGCCGTTACTTGAACTGCAGGCCTAAGCTGAGCAACTTTTCCTTTTTTAGAAGCAGAAGCGGGACCTGAAGCAGAAACAGGTTTGACCATCTCCTTAGCAACAGTAGCGGTCGCCTTGGGTTGGGACACCAGCTTTAACTCAGGCTTTGATTTTGGCGAAACCTTGGATGCATCCTTGACCGAAGTTTTAGCAACCACTTTTGGAGAAGTCTGAGCGTTGCTTTGAGCAGAATTAACTGCAGAGGCTGGCTTAACAGGTTTAGAGCTAGGGGTCTTTTTTGGTGGCATATTTGGAGATTTTCAGAGCATTGGCTGGTAAGTCAACGAATCAACCGTTTAAGGGCTTGATAATCCATTGTAATAGGGATTGAGGGCAAATAGACTCGCTCTTTTGGAATGAAGTTAGCACTCAATTTCTAGCAAAATCGATTTGAACATAAGGATTCAAGCAAAAGATGGGTAAATCTAGCAGGCGAGCTACTTGAGTGAGGTAGCAATGATCAAGGCCCACTTGATGGCATCTTGTTCTTTTATGTAAAAGTCGACATCCTTGGGTGGCTCAAATATAGCATTCGTATCGATGAAACGTCCCTCAGAGATGGTATCAAGCCAGATAGTGCAATCGGCCTGAAATGCACTGCGCATCTCTTCTAAGGGCGCAACGAAATCACAAACCACAATATCCGCATTCGATTGCTGCGCTAATTAGGCCATTCACCCCGCTTGGCGAGGTCGCCCCTCAAGGCTAAAGTCCCAGTCATTAAATTGCTGACGAACCTTATCGGCATTAAACCAGTCCACTAAGGCTTGTGGTTGCACAAGACGGAGTTGAGCGATCAGCTCCGTAGCTAGAGTTGTCTTTCCTGAGCCAGGTAGACCCATAATCAACACCCTTAACGCCACTGTGAACCCCCATCAATAAACCAGTGTTAAGAGAATATTTTCACATCAAAAGCCTACCTAAGCACCCACCCCCACCGCCGCATAACTTGGCTGATTAGCCGGCTGTTGCACTGATGCAATGGCGGTTGACTCTTTGGGTAATAGGTACCTACCTAAGCCATAGCCTCTGATGGTCAAGCGGATGGGTGTAGTGATTGTTTGGGGATCTTGGGTTTTCAGAGCCAAGTGCATCAGCTCTACTGGCACATAGGCATTGCCCTTAGTCCAGCGCTCTGCTTGGTTGTGGCGGTGATGTGCCAGGTAGTAGTTATCCTCCAGTTTGGGGTGCTGGGCACTAAATGTAACACTAGCATGACCACCCTCATAAGCAGCGGAAAGTTCTTGTACGCAAAAGCCGAGCTCTCGCAGATCATTAGATTGTCCGATATGTAAGGGACGGTTTTTTCTAGACACTAGGCGCACATGCTTGGCAGTTTGTGGCAGCACAAAGGTAAAGGTAGTGCGGCCATTGGCATTGAGCTCTAAGGGGTTCACGCGTTGACCATCAACTAAGAGGTGTAAGTCTGGGTCAGAGGTGATGTGGGTGCTAGGCACAAAGCTTAGGAGTGAGTCGATGATGGCAGGCAGTCTGTGATCATCTTCCGTGGTGATATGCGGGGCATAACGCACTTGATCTTGCTCTTGTGCTTTGGCTTGGTGTCCTGGGTAGAGCTCATAAAAGGACACGACATTATCAAAGCGTTCACGACGCCACTCGGCGTAGGATTCGGCATAAGCGCCTTCTGCCAAAATCGCATGGTGCTCACCTAAATCAACTTGATATAGATGCACTGGGCCATCTACTTTGTCTTGGGTAATGGTGATGCCATTGACTAGAAGACTGGCTAAGACCATCACACCATCAAGATACATCGCATGACCAGCAGAGACCCGCAGATCACGCTTAGGCAAACCGTTACCTAATGAGCCTGCTTTAAAGCACACCGGTGATCGATGTTGATCTAGCAGGCGTCCATCTTTCTTTTGCGTACCGACCCATTTGACTGGCAATACTTTGCCACTGTGCGTAGGCAGCAAGTCACCGATACTAAGCTCTTCTACTGGAACATCACCATCGGTAGTGGTGATGAGTGTGCCTGGGAGGTAGCAGATGGGGACATCTAAAGAGTGAAGGGATACACCGGATGAATTGTATATGAGCGATGAATAAGTACCACTCTCATCAGCCGCAGTATAAGAGGCGCTCTCGGCAAGTTGTACACTGACAATATCAGAGCTGTTATGTTGCAAGATGCTAATCGCATCATCAATACTATTCACATTGGTTAGTGCCAGCGCATGAATTGCAGTTCCGCTTGCGTCAAGAATCTGGCTAGAGCCATGCTCTGTATCAAAATTACTGAAGTTATCAGCAAGGGTATTGATGTCACTAACGCCAAGGCTGGATACGTCATAAGCAAGATTACCACTACCATCAGCAACGCCAGAAGCTAGCGCAACACTGGCAATATCAGAGCTGTTATGCTGCAAGATACTGATGGCGTCGGCGAGGTTATCCACATTGGTCAATGCCAGCGCGTGAATTGCAGTCCCACCAGAATCGAGCAACTGATTGGAACCATTGTTCTCATCGAAGCTGCTGATGTTATCGGCGAGGGTATTGATGTCACTAACGCCAAGG
>Ga0164297_10006181_pt1 | contig 10047 bp, 6 predicted proteins | sample GEODES058metaG_FD_113539 | JGI IMG/M metagenome (GOLD analysis project Ga0164297, IMG submission 113539) | Dystrophic lake water microbial communities from Trout Bog Lake, Wisconsin, USA - GEODES058 metaG | ecosystem: Environmental > Aquatic > Freshwater > Lake | place: USA: Trout Bog Lake...
AACCGGCCCCCCAACCCGCGCCCCAACCCGCGCCCCAACCGGCACGACAAGCATCGCCGCCACCGCAGGCCGATAAACCCGATCCCAAGGCGGAAAAGCCGCAGCAGACGCAGGCCGAAAAACAACCGCCCGCGCCCGAACGGACCGCGCCGGATGCGGACCTGCCGCCGCCCGTGCCGGAGCCGGCAAAGCAACCGGATCAGCCACCCAAGCCATCCTCTGCGCAGTCCGCCCCGGCGCAGGCACAAAGCCAGCCGCCGACGCCATCGCCGAACATGGAATGGCACATGAACGGCACCGATAGCGACACCAATGCGCGTGTCTTTGGCGAGCATGTGCTGCCGGCGTCCCCCGACAACCGATTTCGCAATCGTCCGCCTGTGTATCCGGACGACGCCGCCCGCCGGCATGAGGAAGGGATCGTCGCGGTGCTGATCCATGTCGGTGCCAACGGCCAGGCGATGAGCGTCGACGTCATCGAATCCTCGGGCTACCCGGCGCTTGATCGTGCGGCGGTTACGGCGGTGATGTCCTGGCGCTTCCATCCGGCGCTGAGTGACGGCCAGCCGCAGCCGTTCGACCTGCCGTTCCGCTTCGACTTCCATATCCGCTAATTCCCGCACCGGATCGGCCCAGCCCGGCGAACGCGCCGATGGTGGAGAATGCAGGGCGTCTCGGCCAACTTGGCCAGCGCCCCGGCAGTATCGGACGCAGCAGGCCGACGCCCAGCCCGCGGGCATTGGTCCTTAGTGTGTAAGGCAGCGTCAGCACCTGGCTGATCGTCCAGATCATCACCGCATGCCAGGTATCCGCGGGCGGGAATAGCAGAACCCCGGCGCAGGTCAGCCCGAGCGCCGCGATATTGCCGTAGAGGGCCAAGTGTGCCCCGCCCCGCGCCACCAGCGCGACGCCGGCGGGAAATGTCAGGGAGGCGATCGCCATCAGCCCCAATAGCGGGAGAGACGCGTGCGCGGCGGTTTGCCAAACCGGCCCCAGAAAGCGCGTCACGCCATGCGTCAGAACCAAGGCCAGCGCCGCGCACAAGGGTAGCAAGGTCAGCGCGCAGCGGCGCTGCCAGCGATCGACCTGCGCCAGCAAGGCCGTTTTATCGGCCTGATGCGCTGACATTGCCGGCAGCAGCAGCCGCCATAACGCGCTGAACGTCAGGTCGCGCACGGCATCGACCAGCCGGAAGGCGATATGCACCTGGCCCAGTACGGCAGAACCAGCCGAGGCACCGATCAGCACCGCGAACAGGCGATAACGGCCGATCAGCACCAATGTCGAGCCTGTCAGCGGCAGGCCGACTGCCAACAGGTCCCGTAACGCCGAGCGGTTCCAGCGCCAGCGGGGGCACCATCCCCGGCCCAGAAGCAAGACCAGCGCGCCGAGGGTCGTGCCGATAGCTTGCTGTGCCACCACGGCCCAGGCACCGGCGCCGGCCCAGGCACCGGCCATACCGGCCACACTTCCCAGACCCTGGCCCAGGATGGTGCGCATGGCCAAGCGGCGATAGGCTCGCTCGCGCGTCAGAAGGCCTTGGATGACACCGGCAGCGCCGACCAGGGGCAGGGGGCAAGCCAGACACCACGCCATGGCAACCAGCCGAGGCTCCTCCATCAACGCCGCCAGGGCCCACCCGCTCGCCCCTTGCAGCAGCGCCGCCACAACGCCGACCAGGGTCGAGGCCCAGAAGGCGGATGCCGCTTCGTCGGCCGTCAGTGTCGGCCGCTGCACCAGGGCGTCGGCAAAGAGTGCGTTGACGACCACCCACAACAGCACGTTCACCGCGGTCGCGGCGGTGCCGATGCCCAGGGCCTCCGGGCCGACCAAGCGGGCGATGAAGAAGGCGCTGATCAGCGCCATGATGCCGGCGGCGGCGGCTTCGATGGCCGACCAGGCTACATCGCGCTTCACAGCTTCGGCTCCGTTTGTCGCGACCGGCGGTTGTCCGGCGTTTCGTCCACCTGTGCCTGCTCGTCGCGCTGCCCGTCCAAGGGGGCCCGATCTGCCGCGCGGTAATCGCCATGGGCGGCCGGTGCCGCGGCGGAGGTGCCGGATCGGCGCGCGCAGGCAGCCGCCCGATGGCCGCGCCAGAGGCTCGCGACCCCCAGCGCCGCGGCGAAGAAAGGCAGCCACATCACCCGGGCCTGATACCGGTCATGGGGGCCGGACAGCGCCCCGGTGATCATCGCATTCAGCACCAGCGCCATCAGCACCGCGATCATCAGACCGGCGACGCGATCGCGCCGGCGCCACGCGCCGCGGAGCAGCAGGGCGCAGGCGATGACCCCCGCCAAGCCCGTCACTTCATGGATCTCACCCAGCGGCCAAGGCACCGCCAACCTGCCTTGCTGCTGTCTCGCGGTGGCGTAATGTGCGGCTTCCGCTGCTGGAAAGTCCCGCATGATGTGCGCGGTGACCTCATGCGGCCAGGCTTGCAGCCCATCCCCGCTGGCGAAGTGGACGGCTTGCGCGATGGTATTCCGCACCGCCGCCAAGACGGTCCCGGCCGGATCTCCGTGCACAGCCGCACGGATGATCGCATCCGCCTCTGTCGCGACCTGCTTGGGGCCACCGGCTCGATTGAGCGGGCTATCATCGGTCCACAGGAAATCATCGGAGTTTGCCGGTATCGCATCGCGATACGCACACAGACGCCACCCGGCCTGCGGGCAATCGCGGTGCAACGCATCCAGTGCCGGCCCGTCCGCCAGCAGGAAGATATTGCCGAATGGCGAGACGGCGAAGCGCCCATGCGCTGCGGCGTTGACGGCGCATAAGGCGCTGATCGCAAGGAGTGGCGGCAGCGCCAATCGGGCCAGTGACAAACCTGCCAGTGACAAACGGGCCAGTGCAAAACGTGCCCGTCCCAAGCGCCCCCAAACCAAGCGTCCCGAACATAGAGACCCCGAAAATAAGGACCCCAAAAACAAAGCCAAAGGCGCCGCCTGGTCTAACCGCGCCAAACCACGCCGCGGCAACGACCCGGGAAATGACAGCGCCGCGACAGCGGACGCCGGGACATGCGCCGCGCTACTCCGCCAGCCGTAAACGCTCAGAACGGCAATCAGCCCAAGGCTCAGCAAAATGCTGGACTGCTGCGTGGCGATCATCAGCGCTGTCACGCCGATCAGCGCCGCCTCTGCCACCGCGCCGCCGCGCTTGCTTGCGCAACCTGTGGCGACCCCGGTCTTGGCGGATGGATCGCCCGACGGATGGGCAGTCTGGCGGCTGGCCATGATGCTGGTCAGTCCATTGGTCTGGCGGTCAGGCCGTCCTGCCAGCGGTCCAGCAGCCGTCTTGCCCGCCGGCGTATCGCCGGCCATTGCTGAACCCGCCGGCGCGCAGGCCAGCAACGTCAATGCCAGGACCAACAACGCGGTAAACAGGTCCGGCATCACCTCAGATACCAACCACGGCAGCCAGGAAAACGCCGCCAATACCGCAACCAGCAGCACAAAACCCGGAGCCGCCAGCCCAGGCAGCACAGACTCCGTCACCCGCCGCAACAGCCAAGCGGTCAACAGCGCCTGCGCCATAACGATGGGCCACAGGCAGTGCATCGCATGCAGCGGAAAGATGAACAGGCTGTAGAAGACGGGGCGATCCCACCCGGCATAACGATGGATCGCCTGCGATAAATAGGTTCCGGTATCCGCAAAGACGATCGGATAGCCATTCCACACGGCCGGCCACAGCAGCATCGCCGCCGCGGCAAGCACGCTCAGACAGGCATAAAACCTACGCCCCATAGCCATCCGGATGCGCCGCACGCCAGGCGAAGGCGGTGCGCACGATCTCATCCAAATCGGCATGCCGCGGTCGCCAGCCCGCCGCCTGCGCTTTCTGCGACGATGCGACCAACACCGCGGCGTCACCCCCTCGGCGCGGAGCGATGCGGACGGGAACCTTCAGCCCCGAAACACGCTCCACCGACGCAATCACCTCAAGCACGGAATGGCCTGTGCCATTGCCCAGGTTCCACACCACCGGCCCATTATTCATCTCGTCCACCGCCAGCAGATGCGCCGAGGCCAGATCGGTGACGTGCACATAATCGCGGATGCAGGTGCCATCCTTGGTGGGGTAGTCATCGCCGAAAACATCCAGCGCCCCGCGGCGTCCCAGGGCAGCATCGATCACCAGCGGGATCAGATGCGATTCGGGGCGATGATCCTCGCCCAGCCGACCCGCCGGATCGGCACCCGCGGCATTGAAATAGCGCAGGCAGGCATACCGCAGCCCATGCACCTGATGCGCCCACCGCAAGGTTCGCTCGATCATCCATTTGCTTTCGCCATAGGCCGATTGCGGGTCGATCGGGGCGTCTTCGGCGATGGGGGCGTCGCTCGGCACATTGAACAGCGCGGCGGTGGAGGACAGCACGAATTTACCGACACCGTGGCGGATGCAGGAATCGATCAGCCGGATTGCATTGGCGCCATTGTCCAGCAGATAGCGCATCGGCATGCGCATGCTTTCCCCAACCTGAGACAGCGCGGCAAAGTGGAGCACGGCGTCCCACGGCCCCGCCGCCACGGCGGCGTCCACCGCCTGCTGGTCCGCCAGATCGGCAGCGACAAACCGCGCGCCAGATGGCACCGCCGCACGGTGTCCGGTGCGCAAATTGTCCAAAACGGTGACGGCGTCGCCGCGGTCCAGCAACGCGGCAACCGTGTGGCTTCCGACATAGCCCGCACCACCAGTCACCAGAAAATGCGCCGACATTGCTCTCTCTACTCCCGGAAATACGCGTGGTAGCGGCGGTGATAGACCCCCGCATCGGCGTTGCCCGAGCGTAGATGCGCATGCGTGTCAACCCGTGTCAGTATCGTCCCTAAGACTTTTGCTCTGCACTCCCGTAACAAATTCAGCGCATGCTGCAGCGTTTTGCCCTGCGTGTGGCGCCAGCGGACACACACAAGCGTCGCGTCTGCCAGGCTTGCGACGATGCGCGCCTCGGTCACCGCCTCGATCGGCGGCACATCCAGCACGATCAGGTCGTAGTTGGCGCGGACCTCGGCCAGTAGGCGGCGCATCGTGTCGGACATGAACAGCCCCAGCACATCGGCCCGCTCCTGACCGCCCATCCGCGCCGCGCGACCGGCGGTGATCGCAGCGATGCCGGTCATGCGGTCCTTGCGCAGCGCGTCGTGCCACGGCACCTCGCCGCGCAGGATATCCAGCAGACCAGGCTGCGGCGTCGACCCATCACCCAGGCGCTGTTGGAAAGACGCCTGGCGGACGTCACATTCGATCGCCAGCACCCGCTCCCCCCCGATCTGGGCGGACCGGGCGAGGGATAAGGCGATGACGGATTTGCCCTCCGCCGGGCGCGCCGCGGTGATTGCGATGACCCGAGGGCGATCCGCATCCAGGCCGATCGCTGCCCGCAAGGCGCGGACCTGTTCGGCAAAGGTGCTCAGCGGCCGCTGCACACTATACTCATGCACCCTGACCGAACGCAGCGCTCGGCGACCCAGTTCCGGGATCAGGGCGACGCAGGGCAGCCCGGTCAGGGCGCGGATGTCCGCGCCACTCTGCACCGTGTCGTCCAGCCTTTGCAGGGCATGCACCAGCAGCAGCGCCAGGAACACGCCGGCGACACCGGCCGCGGCCAAGGTCTGTATCACCCGCGGCGAAATTGGCCGGTCCGGCGGCAAGGCGAGGGAAATTTCATGCGCCTCGGGAAACTCGATGTTGGCCTGCAGGCTGGTGCGCTGTATCGCCTCCAGCACGGTGGCCAATTGCCCGCGTATTGCCTCGAGATCGCGGTTCATGGCATTCAGCGGCAGCATGGCATGATCGGCTTGGCCAGCAGCTTGCCGAGCCGCGTCTAGCGCCTCTTCGGCAGCGTGTAAGCGCATCATTGCGGCATGCTGATCGGCTTTTCCGGCAGCGATGATGCGCGCAACCTCGGCATCCAGCGCGGTTTCGGCCTGATTGAGTTGTGAGCGGATCGCCTGCGTATCCGGGTGCTGCGGGCCCAGGCGGGTCAACTGCGCCTGCAGTTTCTCCAGTAATTGGTCGCGGCGGGCGCGGAACTGCACGACAGAGGTCGCCACGGCGGCATGATCGGCGGCACCGCGGCCCGCCTGCGCCGCGTCCAGTCGCGCCGTTGCCGTATCGAGATCGGCGCGCGCATGGGTCAGGTCCTCGGACAAGCGGGTGATCTGTTCGGTGTCGACCGAGGCGTGAATGCCTTGCTGGATGGCATGGGCTTCGCGGTAATCCGAAATCTGCTTTTCCAGCGCCGAGACGCTGCGTCGCAAGTCTCGTGCTTGCTGTTCAAGCTGCGCTTTGGCCTGGTCGATCTTTTGATGCTTCTCGGCGTACAGCCCCTTGATGTAGGCATCCATCGCATTGTTCGCGCCGGCGGCGGCGACGATGGGATCGTTGGCGGTGAAGCTGACCTCGATGACATGCGACACCCGCGCCGGGCTTGCGTGCAGGGCCGCTTGTGTGGCGCGCAGCGTCGCCTCATAGCCCGGCTGCGGCACCGGGCCGTAGACCGGTTCGGGCGGCAACGCCTCGGTATCCATGCCAAGCAGGGCGCAGATAGCGCCCAGGGTGGCCTGGCGTGTCGAGGGCGGGTTCAGGATCGGGTTGAATGCAGGATTGGCGAACAGATTGCCACGCTGCGCGACCTGTTCGGCAATGCGCAGGCTTTGCAGGATTTCGGCCTGCGTTGTCATCGTCTGCTCGGTGATCGGATCGACGCGCACCACACTTTGCAGTTCGCGCGGCTGGTACGCCGTGGCCTGGTAGACCAATGATCCGGTCGCGACATACATCGGCTTGATGAACAGCAGACCGATCCAGGTGGCGAACGGTATAAGGCAGACGGTGGCCAGCGCGATCCAGCGATACCGCCTGACGCCGGCGATAAACGCCGTCCCCTGCGGCACCGCATCGTCGGGCCGGTTCGGTTCGGTCGGCCTCAGCCCCCAACGAGGGGGCGGTACGCCGCCGGTGATGTCGACCGGGCTTTCGGGCATTCCGTGCGTTGCGGCCTTTTTGGCGGGCAGGGGCGGCGATGGCTGTCGTCGCTGAGAATGCGTTGGTAGTCGGCGAAGCTTAAAAATCCGTTAATCGCCTGCAGATCCACCTGTGTGTGCTCAGGACACCGTGACGTTAACCGTCTGTTAAGCTGCCGTGCCCTATGACAGGCGCACCGGAAATCCGGTCGTTCGCCCACAACCCTAAAATGGGGTTCCCCGGTGCGCTGTCACGCCATCTTTCTGCTGCGCTTCGTCTCTTCCGTTTGGCGCGGGATCGCCGGCGAGTCGTCCGTTCGCGCGGACGCTCGCATGGCGGCCCGCCGCCGCGGATACGCCAAACCCGGCTCCGCCAGCCCCGAATACACCAGCCCCGAATACGCCAGCCCCGAATACGCCAGCCCCGGCTCCGCCAGCTCGGGATACAAGCCTTTTCCCATGCGTCCCGTCGCCTGGCGCCTGCTCGGGTTGGTCTGCCTTCTGGCGGCCGGATGCGCGCCCGGACGCGACCTGCCGGATCTACCGCCGGCCGCCGCCGGCCCTTATCGGCTGGGGCCTGGTGATGTCGTGCGGCTGATCACATACCAAGAAGACGCGCTGACGGCCGAGTTCCGCGTCAGCGATAGCGGCACCATTGCCCTGCCGCTGATCGGCACGCTGGCGGTTGCCGGCCTGTCGCCCGAGGCTCTGGCGAATAAAGTGGCCGCTGCCCTGGTGCAGCGCAAATTACTCGTTGCCCCCTCCGTTGCCGCCGAAGTCGCCATCTACCGCCCGATTTTCGTTTTGGGAGAGGTCAGCAAGCCCGGCCAATACCCCTATCAGCCGGGCATGACCATGGTCACAGCCGCCGCGGTGGCCGGCGGTTTTACCTATCGCGCCATCGACTCCTACGCGTCCGTGGTGCGCACCGAGGACGGATCTGCTATCGAAGGCAAAGTCACACGGCAGAGCATGATCGCGCCGGGTGATGTTATCACCGTCTTCGAGCGCAGGTTTTGACCATTCTCCGTCTTCTCGTCGGCATCATTGCGAGCATCGCCGCTGCTGGGCCAAGTCTGGCGCAGAAACCGGCCTATCCGTCATCCCAGTCGCCCGCGCCGGGGCCGCTACGGATCATCGGTGGCGGGCCGGGCGGCGGCTGCATTGCCGGCGCTGTCAGCCTGCCCGGTCACGGGCCGGGCTTTCAGACCATTCATCTGGATCGCAGCGCCTTCTACGGCGCACCACAGACCATCGCGCGCCTGGAAACCTTGGCGCAACAGGCATCCGCGGCCGGTCTGCCGCCTTTGCTGGTCGAGGATATTTCCCTGGCCCGCGGCGGGCCGATGCCCGGCGGGCACATGGCCCATCAAACCGGGCTGGATGCCGATATCGGATTGGATATGCGCCCGCGCGGCATGCTCGACTCGGCACAGCGGCAGTCGATCGAACTGACCAGCATGGTGCGCCCCGATCAGCGCGGGATCGATCCGTCGGTCTGGTCCCCGCGCGTGGCATTGTTGCTGAAACTGGCGGCCGAACTGCCGGATGTGGACCGCGTGCTGGTCAATCCCGCGATCAAGCGCCAACTCTGTGAAGAAACCACGGGGGACCGGTCGTGGTTGCGGCGAATCCGGCCCTGGTATGGGCATGCCGCGCACATGCATATTCATTTCCGCTGCCCGGCCGACCAGGCGACATGCCAATCGCTGGCACCGCCGCCGCCGGGCGACGGGTGTGATGCGTCGCTGCAATGGTGGTTTGATCGGTTGGACCACCCGCCGCCACCGCCGACCAAGCCCACGGCACCGGCACCACGTCCGCCACCGATGCCGGAGGCATGCCGAGCAATCTTCAGCGTGCGATAGGGGGTGGCCGCAAGGCGCGGCGTGCTGCATCACGTCGGGGCAAGAACCCGCCGCCGAGCGTGACGCGAGCCCCTGTCGTCGCTTGCCGATTCGTCCTCTGTTTCGTTTCCTTCCCGGCGCTTCGCAGCCTGGGTGAAACGGGCGGGCACCTGACGGCGTCTTGAGATCATGGCAGGATGCGGCGACTCGTGCCCACCGCCGTGATGCTCAGGACGCAGAATGACCGCACCAACCTCTCGCCGACTGCGCCGCTTCACGCGCTTGCCGCTGGTTTCTCCCCGGCTCTGGGTGAGGCGGTTCATATTTCTGGCCGGCGCGGGACTTGTTGCTGTCATGGCGGTCTGCTTCGCGCGCGCGGCGGATGAATCCTCCGCGTTCTTCCTGCGCCTGGTCGCCGGGCGCCCCTGGTTGCCGTTTCTGTTGTGCCCGGCCGGTCTGGCGGCATCCTTCCTGTTGACCCGGCATGTTTTCCCTGGCGCACAAGGCAGCGGCATTCCGCAGGTCATCGCGGTGCTGGAAGTCGAAGATCCCGCCCTCGTCAACCGCGTCCTCTCGCCGCGCCTCGCCATCGGCAAGGTGCTTCTCACCCTGCTCGGCCTTGGCTCGGGTGCCTCCATCGGCCGTGAAGGGCCAACGGTGCAGGTCGCCGCGACCATCATGCACCAGCTTGGCCGGCTCATGCGGGTGCCGTCGCAAGATGTGGCCAGAGCCCTGATCTTGGCCGGCGGCGGCGCGGGCATCGCCGCGGCGTTCAACACGCCGTTGGCCGGGGTGATGTTTGCCATCGAGGAACTCAGCCAATCCTTCGGCAAACGCATGGCGGGCTACGTTTTTACCGCCGTTGTCCTGGCCGGGGCGGCGTCGATCAGCATGGTCGGCAACTACACCTACTTCGGCCATACGGCGGCGACGCTGCGGGGCGGGCCGTGGTTGGCGGCGATCCTGCTGAGCAGCGTGATCGGCGGTATCGGGGGCGGCGTGTTCAGCCAGGCGCTGGTGACCTTCGGCCGTGGCCTGCCTGGGGCGATCGGCCGAGCGATCCGGTCTTACCCGGTGGGGTTTGCGGTTGGGTGTGGCTTGGCGATCGCGGTGATCGGCTATGTGTCGGATGGCCAGACCTTCGGCACAGGCTATGATCAGGCGCGCAGCCTGGTCGAGGGCAACGCCACAATGCCGGCGAGCTATGCGCCGCTGAAACT
>Ga0164297_10006182_pt1 | contig 10047 bp, 8 predicted proteins | sample GEODES058metaG_FD_113539 | JGI IMG/M metagenome (GOLD analysis project Ga0164297, IMG submission 113539) | Dystrophic lake water microbial communities from Trout Bog Lake, Wisconsin, USA - GEODES058 metaG | ecosystem: Environmental > Aquatic > Freshwater > Lake | place: USA: Trout Bog Lake...
ACGCTCTCGGCGCGCACGCAGGGCGATGAGGGCAGTGTTGAAGCGACTGTGCGGTTGAACAACCCGCTGGGGCACGCAGAGCAGCTGGAGCTGGTTGCCGCAGCTGGGTCCCAACACTCTAGCACGCTCGCTGTCACAGCGGTTGCGCAGCGCCTGTGGGACACGAGCGCCAAGGGTGAGCTGCGATTGGGCCAAACAACACGGTCATTCCAGCGGCACTCTTCCTTCACAGAGCAGGTGCGGAGCTCCTCTGCTCCGCTTCTTCAATACCGTATGTCTCACCCCCCCCAACCTTTGTGTGTGCAGCTACGAGGCGTGAGCATCACTGTGGCGGATGGGTACCATAGCTGGGCATACGAGCTGGCATGGAGAGCACTGGCGGATCCCAGCAGATGCGCGAGCTCTTCAATTCGCGCGGGTTTGGGCCACGGCGTGAAATCCGCAGTGCGGCATACTTATTTCTGGGACGGCCGCGATAATGATCTCTGGCCGCGCTCCGGGGCAGCGCTGCGCTGCGTGACCGAGCTGTCTGGCCTGACACTGGGAAGCCCGTCGAGTGCGCGCCACATACGGCTCGATGCGGAGGGGCAGACATGCACGCCGCTCTCTGCGTCTGGTGCAACGCTTGCACTCACGGCACGATGCGGCGTGCTTCTCCCACTGTGGGCATCCTCCACCGGCCAGGTTTCACATTTGAGCGACCGCTTCTTCCTGGGCGGCGCAGACAGCTTGCGTGGCTTTTCACGTGCTGGGGTGGGGCCTACAGACCAGCGGCGGGCGCCGCCGGAGGGGACGCCGCCGGATGGAAGGGATGCAATCACCAGGGACGCACTGGGCGGGGATCTGCTGTGCTCTGGCTGCGCTGCCATCACGTTCCCACTGCCGCTCGAAGCACTGCAAGATACCACCGCGCATGGCCACTGCTTTGTGCAGTGCGGCACGCTCCTGCCACTAGCTGCTTCGCCGCTGGGTCAAGTGGCGTCGACGATGCGCGTCACTGCTGGCCTTGGCATTGTGCTGCCCACGCGACTGGGGCGGCTGGAGGTGAACTACTGCGTCCCGCTCAAGTCGCATGCACACGACCGCCTGCGGCACGGCATGCAGGTCGGACTGCGCACGTTAGACTCGCTCTGAGGCCTCGAGGCGTGAGAGACCATTACATTAGACCATTACTATATTAAGATGGTGGAGGAGTCAACGGCGCAGCGCCGAGCTCGTTGAGTTGGCCCGCCTTTGCGCGCACTCCATCGCCAAGCACCGCCCTGCTGGGATCAGTGAGGAACAAGTTCTCGGCCCGCTCACTGTGGTACACACACGACACTTCTGGCTCTTTCTCCAAGTCGCCCACAAACGCGAATGTGTTCATCTGCCGCTTGCAGTCTTGCACATCAGTGTCATCCACCAGCTGCCGCGACTCGAGCACGTTCCAATTGCTGCGACGGAGCACACATCCAGGCTTGACTTCAGGTTGTGTGACATACACGTTGAAGGGGTTGAACGACAAGTAAATGCGCTGGTCGAACACCACTGCAGATGCGCCGTAGGCAGCGCACGCGTCACTATTGGGGCTGCTCCGGTCGAAAAGGACACTGGACGCGACGTTGTCTTTGTCGAGCGTCACTGAAGTGTCCAGCGCAACGCCCGCGCCGATTCCAAGCGCGAAGGCTCCGGCAAGTAAGGCGGTGATCAGGCTCCCGTTGCGAGAGTCGAAAGCGTCTAGCCAGCCGCGTGGCGGGGGTGGAGGAGGCGGCGGACCCCGGCCTCGACCGGAAGTGTCGCTGTCGCTGCTCCATCCTCTGTCGTCCTCCCAGCGGTCATCGTATTCTAGTTCATCATCATCGCTGTCGTCGTATGGAGGTGGCTCCACTCGTGAGCGGCGCAGGGGCGGACGCAAGTCTGCTGCTCTACGGCGCCTGAAGGCGTCTCGTTCCTGTGCTGACCGCTCTGCAGCGCAGCAGTGCAGAGTGCGGCGCGAGGTCCTCGTCCGCCTGCATGCGATGACGGGCGCGCCGTTGCAGGGCAGGACGTCCATGGAGGGGTGCTTCTCCTGCTGCTCTCCGGTATGCTACCCCAAGAATGACGGCGTATGGGCGAGGAGGCACCTTCGCGCTGACGCGTCTGTTCAGTGAGTAGATGGAAGCGGAGGAGAACAAAGCGGGGCAGGCGGAGGAGAGCGCCAGGCTGCTGGACGCAGAGGAAGGCGTGCCAGAGGCCTCGTGCTCGTGGTCCTGCTGCGTCGCCGAGACAATATGATATGGGAAATACGCGCTGCCAGTTGTCGTTGGGAACATGGTCGCCCTGCTGGCCGTAGTGCTGCTCGTGGTCATGCTTGCACCAGCGACATAGCTTGCCTTTCTACAAACAACCTTGCAGCAGCGCAGAGAGCTTCGGCTCACCGCCTCGAACAACATGCAGCCGACTGCGGAAACTGGGGTAGCCAGACGCAGCGGTGAAGAAGACAAGTTCGAGTCACCTTCAAGAATCACCTGGCCTCGCCGAAACCGTTGTGTGCCAGTCATCAATTTGCTTATGCACTTGTGCGCGTCGAGCGCGTCAACAGCGCCCCCTTGTGTGCCTTGACCGCCGTCCGTGAGTCATGGTTTCCTCTGCGCACTTCCTTCAAACCCAGCTTCATTCGTTTGCAATACGTCCAGTTGCCGCGAGCGGCTGTAATGGACTCACAGCTGCGCTGAGAGATGCGCGCTACCGTCGCATCTGTCGGTTTGCGCGCATTGAGTCACACCGTCGACTTTCAGTGAGCTGCTCCTCTGCGCCCGGCACTGGGGCTGCTTCCGTTTTCGCAGAGGAAACATCCGACGAACGCTACTTCGAAGCTGCCATCATCGGCTTCGAGCCGTCAACAGGGGTGTTGTCCTTGATGGCATCTGCCCGCTGCGCAGGCCTGCCCTCCTCTTCGCGGGAGTTCCCCCTTCTGCTGGATAACGCTGCCGCCGCTGCTGTTTCCAAGGCATTGCAGGCGTCTGGCTTGCCGCGCGCACTGGCCGCTGTGGAGGACTTGCACCAGAAGGACGTGAGACTGCTGTATGTGAACAGCACGGAGTCGGACACCCCGAGCTCCGGCAAGCTGCTCGTCTTCGACCTTGTGACTCAATCTAAGCCACAGGTGGTGGAGGCTACATTTTCGGAGGTGATTAGCATGTGCATCCGGTTCCAGCAGCCACTGCTCCTTTCCGAGTCGGCGCTGGTGAAGGCCTCAGCGGCGGGGCTGGCCAAGAGATTGCACACCATGCCTGCGGATACAACGGAGGATGCGCGGGCGGCGATGAAGGCGCTGGTGGATGCCTTTTCGTGTTCTTTGGATGCCGGTGCCTACATTCAGTTATTGCCTGCGCTCAATGCAGCTGTGCCATCCACTCCAGCACCTGCAAATGGTCTCGGAAACCCTTTTGGCGCGATGCGGTAACCTGCAAACATGCTGACCGAGATGACTCAGCACCCCTTGGACTCAGCAGATCGCCTTCGACGGGCCGTTTACGGCGTGTCATCGATGGCCATGGAGTACAGTCTCGGAGATTCGAATGCGTCCAGTGATGTGTACCTCAGCCCGAGTTTCACAAACTGGTTCATTCCTTTGGTCGCATTAGGGGCTGTCGCCTTCGCCATCGCCTGTCTGCTGCGCCTTGCGAATGTTCACGTTGCGAGCCCGACGCTGGACCTCGACCAGGAGTGCGCAACCGAGCCGCTACTGGGCGGCAATGCGGCGCTGCACGACGACATTTCTCGCAATGCGTCTGCGATCCACCACTCAATCCAGAGAGGCGCCAAGGCCTTCCTTGTCGTGCAGTACACACGCATCGCTGTCTTCATGGCCGGCTGCGCGTGCGCTATCTTCTTCATCCTGGGAGCCGGGGACAAGTTCTCATGGCGCTGGCAGCCTGACGAAGGCGGCTTGAGCCGAGCTCCGAAGGTGGCAGTTGGAGCGTTCACCACAATCGCGTTTGTGCTCGGCGCCGGCACATCTCTGCTCTCAGGCTGGCTCGGCATGGCAGTTGGCACGTACGCGAATGTGCGTGTTGCTGTACAGGCCCGCCGCGGCATGGCGCAGGCATTCGTCGCTGCCTTCCAAGGCGGCAGCGCGGTAGGTTTCATCATTGCTGGCCTAGCGCTCCTCATGCTGTCCTTTACCATCCAACTGTTCCGTCCGTATTTCGGCAACGACTGGCGCAGCCTCTTCACCAGCATCGCTGGCTTCGGCCTCGGCGGATCCAGCGTTGCGCTCTTTGCACGCGTCGGTGGAGGCACCTTTACCAAAGCAGCGGATGTGGGCTGCGACCTCGTTGGCAAGGTGGAGCGCGGCATTCCGGAGGACGATCCGCGCAATCCTGCAGTCATCGCCGACCTGGTGGGCGATTGCGTCGGTGACATTGCAGGCATGGGCGCTGATCTCTTTGGCTCCTTCGCCGAAGCCTGCGTCTCGGCGCTTGTGCTCGGCAGCCTCTCCAGCCTCGGCAATGGCCTCAACTGGACCGCAATATGCTACCCACTGCATCTGGCTGCAACCAGTCTCGTGGTGTGCATGCAGACCTCAATGCTTGCCATGTACATCTCGCCCGCGCGGTCTTCTGCTCAGGTGCCGGGCGTGATCAAGGCGCAGCTGATCGTCTCTGCGGTGGTCATGGCGATCGCTGCACTGCCTCTCACCTACACTGCTCTCCCGGCAACCTTCAAGGGCATTTTCCTGTCGGACCCGGAGCGCAGCGTCAGCGCGTGGGCTGTCTACCTCTGCACTCTGTCCGGCATCGCAACCGGCTTGGGCACGGGCCTCGTGACCGAGTACTGGACGTCTAACGAGTACGGCCCCGTCAAAGAGGTGGCGGAGAGCGCGCGCACTGGTGCAGCCACAAGCATCATCTTCGGCCTGGCACTGGGCTACAAAGCAGTCATCGCACCTGTCCTGCTTCTTGGCGGCTGCATCTTCGCCGCTTTCCAGATGGCTGGCTTCTATGGCGTCAGCATCGCGGCGTTAGGTGTTCTCGGCAACCTTGCGACAGCGCTCACCATCGACGCCTTCGGCCCCATCGCCGACAACGCCGGTGGTATTGCGGAGATGAGCAACATGGGCGCGGACGTGCGCGAGCGCACAGACTGTCTGGACGCTTCCGGCAATACGACAGCTGCCATCGGGAAAGGCTTCGCCATCGGTAGCGCCGCGCTTGTCAGCCTCGCGCTGTTTGGAAGCTATATCACGCAAGCGCGCGTCAGCCTCATTGACGCTAGTCTGCTGGACAACAAGACTTACGTCGGCGTGCTGGTGGGCGCGATGCTTCCGTACGCGTTCAGTGCGCTTACGCTGCGTGGCGTCGGTAGCGCGGCGCTCTCCATGGTCGATGAGGTACGCACGCAATTCAGGACCATCCCGGGACTGATGCAGGGCACTGCGCGGCCGGACTACGAGCGCTGTGTGGCCATCTGCACAAAGGCTGCGTTGAGCGAGATGATCGCACCAGGATGCCTTGTAATCCTGGCACCCATCCTCACTGGCGTCTTCTTCGGCACGCGCTGTTTGGCGGGACTGCTGGCGGGCGTGCTGACCTCTGGCGTGCAGATGGCCATAAGCGCGTCGTGCAGCGGCAGCGCGTGGGACAACGCGAAGAAGTACATAGAGGCAGGCGCTACGGAGCACGCCCGCAGCATCGGACTCAAGGGCTCTGACGCGCACAAGGCAGCAGTTGTTTCCGACACAGTGCGTTCAACTTTTGCGCACCTTGCTCAGCTTTCCTTCAGGCTAACAGGCGTGCGTGTCTCACTCCACAGGTTGGCGACCCGCTGAAGGACACGAGCGGTCCAAGCCTAAACATCCTTGTGAAGCTCAGCGCCATCGTTTCTCTCATCCTGGCGCCCTTCTTCGCGCAGTACACAGCTGACGGGCTGCTGTTTCGGTGGTTTCGCCGAGACTGACAACGGACGCACAGACTCTTCCCCATGATCATAGATGCGGCACATCACGTGCAACGATTTGCTCGTCACTTTGCTTTCACGAGCTGCTCTCCGTCATCAAGCTCTGCATGGCTGCCTCACGCTGTAGCGCCACGAGATTGCACACCTCCCGGCCCATCGCCTCCTTCCACACGCCGCAGTCCTGCTTCAGCACGTGGTCGACAGCCACTGCCCGTTGCTCGGCATGCGTGGCGCTGTACTGCCGCGGGCCGTGATACCACACCACCAGCGGCGACTCCATAAACCAGTAGATGCAGCCGCGCTGAATGGCTTTAACCCACAGCGCCCAGTCGGACAGTGGATCCGCATCGGCGTCGAATGCCCCGCCAGCGACATCTGTTACTCGCTTCCTAAACATCGGCGCGTTGTGGGGCGGATTGGTCACCTGGAATTGGTGTTTCACGACGCGGCCAAAGTCGGCCAGCGTCAACGCCCGCGGCAGCTTGCCCCTGGCGAAGGACACAAGCTGCAGCACGCGGCAATCCTGCGCGGTGCCCCATGTTTCGTTCAGCGGGTCCCGGGACGATTGCTTCACCGGCCCCGCTACTAGGTCGACGTGTGGTTTCGAATCAAGCAGCGCCGCCTGCCTGCTCAGCGCGTACTTTGCTCTCCGATCGTCCGGGTTCCAATTGCTGCGGTAGCTTGCTGGATGCGCGACATGGAGCACGGCGAAGCTCCACGTCTGATACAGCCCCGGATCTGCTGGCCACCAAATCACACGCACCGACTGCAGAGCCGGCACGCCAGACGTGCTGGCAGCACACATGCTCGCGCCAAGCGTATCGATGATCGTGCTCGAGTACTCGTTTTCAATCACAGAGACGAGGAGCTCGACGTCATGCACTATCGTTTGGCGCAAGATATCGGCAAGCCACGCGCTGACCATAGCGTCGCTGACGCCAAACAGCGTTGCAAAGATTGTGACACGGGGCGGCGTAGCGGATCGCACAGTGTCGCATATGAACATACCGCGCGGCTGCAGCGGGTCGCCTCCAGCTTGTGGGACGAACGGGCTGCAGGTCACCGTACACGCCGCTCCAAGACGCGATTCAAGTGCCACTACACCTAGCGGCGATGTTGAATCGACAGAAGGTAGAGACGACGCGACGGCGAACGAGCTGAAGCAGATGAGGAAGCACACGCGCAGACGGCTGAAATGGTTTCTCTGCGTCGCGGCCATGATTCGCATGGGCCTGGCAAAGGCTCGGTTCGGCTCACTGTGGCAGCCCCCCTCCAGCGCACTTCTGTTCCAATTATACTCTTGCTCCCGTTGGTGCGTATGTGTGTGTTGTGCTTTTTGCTTGTTGCGATCCCATTGTTTCCGCGCGCGCTGCTGACACTGCATTGCTCTCAGGTCTCCGTACCCACACCCTGCTGCTCATCCAAGCCGTTGTTGTTCTCCCAGTCCTCCTGCGGAAGACCATCCAGCTTGCGCATCTCCTCCGTTACTGTCAGATGAGGCGGAGGGGCGAGAGGAGTCAAGCCAAGCGCAACAACATAATTGCCCAACAAGACACACATGCTGTCTTGATGTTGGCAGCCACCGCACTGAACGCCGGCGAGCACAGCATGAGCGCGTCGTTGATCACCATCTGCGTGCGGACCTGTTGGCGGCACACCTCGTCGAACAGCCGCTGGGCAGTGAACTGCGCCTGCGTGATCGGAGGCAACAAAGTGAGAGACAGAGCGTTGCGCAGAGGCTACGTGCAGAGATGGCGGCATGGATGCAGATAGACGGTGCATAGCACACCTGATCCAGAGACTGCAGTGCGTGCATGGACGTCGCCAGACTCTGGCCAATCGCTTGAGGATCCGCCTGAGGCACTAGCGCCAAAGCATCGGCAGGTGGCACCGCAACCATCTCCATGGACATTATCTGGCTACTGATGCCAGGCGGGAACATGCTTTCATCCACCGCTGGCACCGATGCCGACGGCATTGTGGCGGCGACAGCGCGGGGCGATTCCTGAGGCGATGGACTTGAACCGCGGGGCATCTCGCGTGCAGGAAGCAGCTGCGCAGCTGCATCTGGAGTGTCAGCGGAGCTGCGATGCATGACGGCGGGCGGCTTGGGCACAGCCAACTGCGGGACCCGTGCGCCTGTCTCGATGGGAGGCGCTCCGCCGGGAAGTGCATGGACTGTGCGCACCGGCGATTGCGGTGGCGGCATCTGCGTCGTGTGTGTCCGCCCATCTGTCACTGCAGTTGTCACCACAGCGGGTGCTGCTGCTGCTGCTGGAGCAGGCGGCGCAGGCACCACTGCTGGTGGGAGGGGCACAATGCCAGAGGGCGCATCCATCATCGCAGTGTCGCGATCATGCTCCATCACCTCGCTCGGCTGCACCCGTATCTCATCCGCCACGGCGACCTGCACAGCAGCAGCGGGCTCCTCAGCCATGTCAAGAGGCAGCGTTGCGTCAACCATATCTTCCTCAGGCGGTGGCGCTGCTTGCGCGGACGGCAGCATGTCAGCGACAGTGACATGCTGCGGATTCGCATGCACTGCTGGCGGCTGTGGCGCAATCACCGCCACAGGTGGCGGTGGCACAACCACCGCTGTAGCCCGCTCATGGTGCGCATCACCTCGCTGCGATACTGCGCCCTTGCGACGCGCTGCATTGGCACTTGGAGGCGGCTGCATCGTCGCTGATGGATCCACCACGTCCGCGGTCACTGCCTTGGCTGTTGTGTTTGTGTTCATGTCCCAAGGGAGGCGCGTGTCAGCTATAGGACGCGACGCACACGCACACGCAGCTGATGCGATCACTGCTGGCGTGGTCGGCGATCGAAGCGCACGCTCATCAAGCTCGTCGCTGCGTCATACAAGCGCGGGAAAGAAGCTTTGCTGAAGTGAGAGGTGTATCCACGCACCGCTTAACCGCGCACTCGACCGCGTTAAAGCAACAAGTTGAACAACGGGCTGCTGGGGAGGCGGCGCCGCAGCCGGCTGTGGAGGCGGCTGTGGAGGCGGAGCCGCATTTGCAGCTGGCGCCTTGTTGTTTTCCGTCAGCGTGCTCGCGTCCTCACCGCACGCCTCGTCATCTTCTTCCTCGACACGGAACTCTTCATCAAGGTCCAGATCTGCAGCAGGCGCGACTGTCAGGCTGGAGATCGGTGTGGAGTCAGATTCATCGAAGACGAGAGAAGCGACTGTATGAACTCCTCGTGCCGTTGCAGTGCTTGGCCACCTCCAGCTTTGCGGAAATTGAGAGCGCCGCCCGTGAGTAGCGCGCCGCGAGCTTCGCCGCTCGCGGTGGGCATGTCTGGCCGCATTGTGCTGGCGGAGACCGGCGAATTGTGGAGCGCATCATCGCACTGTTTTTGAAGCTGCAGCCTTCGATGAGGCGCTTTGCAGCACTTGCGCTGGCAGCAGCCTGTCTAACCCTCAACGTAGTTCAGCCGCAGACAGTGCCAGGCGTGCTATGGACGCCAGTGGTGGGCGACAGCACCTCGGCCTGGGCCGTCTTGCCCTTCCAGGCGGAAAGCAACTCCACCGACGGCGTGTCCGGTGTGAGCTTCACGCTCCTGTCCGACTTCAGCAGTGTCAGTTTTGTCGGGCCGGGCGTGTTGCGAGTCATACTCGTGGCGGTGGACTTCAGCTGCGTGCCGGTCAACTCGCCTCTCCGACTGCAGCTCGCCAGCCGCTCTCGACACGCAAGCACACAGTCGGTTGACCTGAGCATCTACAGCGGTAGCAGCAGCAGTAGCGTGGGCACCAACGCGAGTGGCGCGCCTGGGCCGACAGCGGGCACCTCAACTTCTCCTTCGCCTTCTCTCGTGCACGCGTCTATGGGAATCGACGCTCTGGGCGCCACTTCTACAGATGACACGCCGTGGGATACGGTTTTATTCGAGGGCGCGAATGGCACCAGTTGCGTGCTGAGCAGCCTTCAGCTTTTATCGTTTGCGCCTGTGCTCGCAACACCCACTGCTCCGCGTGCAGCGGACCCTCCCATGCCACCGCCGCCACCGCCGCCACCACCCTCACCATCAGCACCACCTGTGCCACCAGTGCCGCCGCCGTCTCAACCGCCTGAACCACCGCCAGTTGCACACCTCCTGGCACCGCCTGCACCATCGATGGCGCCT
>Ga0164297_10006186_pt1 | contig 10043 bp, 9 predicted proteins | sample GEODES058metaG_FD_113539 | JGI IMG/M metagenome (GOLD analysis project Ga0164297, IMG submission 113539) | Dystrophic lake water microbial communities from Trout Bog Lake, Wisconsin, USA - GEODES058 metaG | ecosystem: Environmental > Aquatic > Freshwater > Lake | place: USA: Trout Bog Lake...
GGCTCACCAGCCCAGGGTCCACGTCCAGTCGCGCCTGCGCCAACCAGCGGCGCTTAAATTGCGAGACAGTCTCGCTCAGAACTGCTGCTATGTCGTCGTACTGCGTCCCGTCACCCGTGCGCTTGACCCACAGCGTAAGGCCGCCAGCCTGGGCACCACAAAGCAACACAGACACACTGTCACACACACCAAGCCAACAAGCAACAAGCGCCACGCCCATACCTGGGGTGTCTCCGTGGCCATCACGGCCTCGCGTCAACAGGAAACGTGAAACAAGCAGTAAACGCAGCGGGCGAGTCACAAGGGAAAGCGCCCTGCTGGTGTCCTGCCCTGCAGTGCTTGCGCGCTGCGCAGAGGCGGGCGATAAGAGCTCCACAAACCGGACAGGTAAGACAGGAGGACACAGTGCAGCGGAGGCAAGGCTCTTATCTGGGCCGTCACAGTGCCACGTGTCCCACGTGAATGACGGCCGCCAAACCGATTGCGTGCGCGCGCCAACGTCCGCGCCGACAAGCTGCGGGTGGCCGCAGGCAGGCTGCAGAAAAAGTTTGGGGCTAACCGCGCTCACAGACAAGTAACACGTCCGAGATCTCTCCTGTGCGCGCACCATGCCGGCCGTCATCCGGTCAAGCTCAGGGAAGGAGTCACAACCACTGCTGCCGAGGTCACCCTCTGCGGGACCGAGCAGCACGCCCACCGTTGTTGCGCACGACAGCACCCGCCGCGCCTCCCCCCGGTTCCTGGGACTGTTCCTCTGGCAGTGGGGCTTGGTCGCCCTTGCTGCGCTATGCTTATACGGCGTCTACCTCGTCGGTGCGGCGTTGGCGTGGAGACACGGAGGGAAGCGGTATCACGTGGTGGTCCTCACAGTGGGGTGCCTGTCAGCGGTGCGGTTGTCCTTTCCCTCTCTCTGTTGTAGCCCCCCCCCGGCTCTTGCTTGCGTGTTTCCCACTTCTCACACGCGCAACACGGTGTTCCGCATCCAGGCCTGGTGTCTCGTCCAGATTGCGCATACGCTGTGCTGTCCAGGACTGATGTTCACAAACATCGACACAGAAGGGGGCAGGGAGTCTGGGAGTGCATCATCCTCCGCGGCCTCGCTTGCAGCTGCCGGGTCGTCTGCAGACGCACCCACGAACAGGGTGTGACACGACATGATGTTAAAGAATAAACGCGTGGCTCACTCTCCCACAGCCTCCATGCGCCCTTGCTGCTCCTTGCTGAAATCGACCTCGCCGTACAGCACAATGCCAATCAGCGCCATCAAGGAGATGGACAAGAAGGGTAGGAAATGGGCGCCTTGAGTTGACGACTTAACGCTGGCGCCCCACTCCAGACCCGCGATCGCAGGCCCAAGACCCCGCACAAGGGCCGCTAAGCATTGGCCCATTCCATTCACCTCTCCGAGCTGGCCAGCGGGTGCGCTTTTGTTCACCATGAGCATGGATGACGTGAAAACCGTCACCGCCGCGACTGAACGGAACGCAATCGCGATGTACAGGATGGCATTGCGCAAACCTCCAGTTGCGAGGGCCGCAACTGGAACAATGAGCGTCGACAGGCTTGTTACTAGGTACCCTCCCCGCGTGGATGCGCGTAAGCCGACTCTCCTAACCATTGGTGGATAGCAGAACAGCGTGAACGCAAAGACGACAGCACCGCCAAAAGCCAAAGGCGCGGACAGGCTCCGTGGCGACATGCTGAGGCCCTCCTCCGCGGCTGCAAACAGAGGCAACAGCTCGTCCATCTGGATGAAAATGAAGGCACACAACGCGTAACCAAGCAAGCAGAGCACGCATTGCCTGTCTCGAAACCAGCGCACAGGAGGCGGAGGAAGGGTAGGCTGTTCTAAAGGTGGCAACACATCGGGCGTCGCAGAGGACGACTGCAGCTCTAATTCGCTCGTGCTCTGTGGCTGTAACAACGGCACATCCTCCGCATCATCAACGCATCGCGGCGGCGCATCAATCGGTGGCTGGCCCGGTCTGCGGATCGTCTCTGGCAGTCGAAGGGAGAGGCAGCCTGCAAGCCCACACAGTAACGAGCAGAATAAACATGGCAGGATGTACGGCATCCGGCTCAGTGTACTGCCTGGTGAGCACGACGTAGCTCCAAACAGCAGGCCGCCCTCGCGGCATGGCCGGCTCAATAAACCTCCCAGAGCAGGACCAAGGACAGCTCCAACGCCCCACGCCACGGACAGGGCAGAGAACGCGAGCGGTGCATTCGTGTCATCTGTTACGTCCGCGATGACCGCTTTCATGGCGCCAAGTGTGCCGTTCAGAAGGCCGCCTACAACACGGCAGGCGCACGCAAAGCCGTAGTTTGGCGCGAAGCCCAACAGCAGGACCGTGACGGCAGCACTCCAGTTGCCGATGTTAAGCACCGGCCTTCTGCCGCGCTTGTCTGTGACTAGTCCCCACGGGATGGAGGACACGAACATGGACAGGTTAGAGAGGCTGGCAAGCAGCCCCGTTCGTCGGCTCAACGAAGCGTCTGACGCCGTTGGGTAGAAGTCTTGCACCATGTACACGAACGTCGTGAACGGCAGCGTGACGAAGACGCCAAAAGCGAGCTGCGTCACACAGCACATCCCGATGGGCAGGCGCGGCAAGGGCGTTGTTGCTTTGATAGCAGCCATAGGGACTCTTAGTGAATCGAGTCGCACGCACGCGCACGCGAGTGACCTATGTGTCACAAAGTATTGTCGCCATAGCGGGCGGTTGAGCCGGCGCGACTGCAGAGTGCAACCTGCAGTAACACGGCCTGCGAGGGGCGAGAGGGACTTTTCAATGCCTCGTCACTGTCGCACGATTGCGTTTGCAGCTTAGCCCAATTCGTAAGTGTGTCGCATTAAATGGGGCCAGGTCCAAGGAGCATCGTCCGAGGAGGTGTGAATGCCGCCTTCAGAAGCAGCTCGTCGTCTCCGGTGAACCGATTCCGCTGCAGATTCACATGCTCCAGACTCGCATTCACCGCAAAAGCAGCAGCTAGCGCAGCCGCACCCGCGCTGTGTATGTGGCTGTTTGATAGGTGCAATCTGCGCAGCTGCGAGCTTGTCTGTGACCTCAATGCCTTTGCAACTGCCGCCGCGCCGGCATCCCCAGTGTTGTTCCGATGCAACACAAGCACCTCCAGACACGGCACATGCGCATCGGGTGCTGGCTCGTATAGCGCATCAACGAGGGAAGTCACTCCAGTTGGCCCCAGCAGGTTGCCTGTTAAGTCCAGAGACACGAGCCAGGGATTGCGGCGCGCGGCTGCCGCCACAGTATGGCCACCTTCCGGTCCTAGATGGTTATTCATCAATGACAGCTCTGCAACCGCCATGCCGTGCCCATCTGTGAGCTCTAAAGAAAGCGCCAAAGTCGCTGCCCCTGCTGCACGCAGTGTGTTATTCCGCAAGCATAACGCTCTCAATGCCAGTCCAGCGCCGATGGGCCGACGCAGCGCAGCGCACAAGCGTCCAACGCCATGAGCGGTGAGCTTGTTGAAGCCCAGCGATAGTGACAAGGCCGTGAACGCATCGTGCGATGAAGCGAACACGTCTGCAAGAGCGACAGCGCCCTCGTCTCCCAGGAAGTTGAAGCTCAAATCCAGGTGGCTCAGCCGCGTGGACGAGCGCAGAAGAGCAACAAGGCCAGAGCAGTTTGGCGGGACGCTGTCACTGCTTCCCGGGTCGAAAGCGTGCTCTTTATCTGCAAGATAGCGGCCACAGAGCACGTTGTCTACAAGACTGAGCGTGCGGAGCACTGGTGTGTGCGGCAAGCAGCGGGCGAGAGCAGCGCAGCCTTCAGGACCCGCATAGTTGCCCCTCAAGTCCAGGCTTGTGAGCGCCGAGCAGTTCGGAAGCACAGCGCAGAGTTGCTCCACCTGCGTTGCAAGTCAGTCAAACTTGCGTGTCGAGGTTTGACACGGAGAGAAGTGCGGACCTCTGCAGGGCGAAGTTCAGCGTTGCAGCACGTCTCGGCTGAGACCAGTGGATCGCTGTGCAACCTGGACAGCAGTGCGTGGAAGCGACCGGATGTCATACACAGCGATTTGTGCCCTGCGATGAGCTTGTGTACCGCGCAAGTTTCGTTTCGGAACTTGCTCACGTACGTTCCGCTCCTCCGCAAGGTGGTCTGTCACCAGTCGCTGTAGAAACTGAGGACTCTGCGCGTGGCAGTCGTTGTGATGGGAGGAGGCGCGAAGCGAGCTCAAGGCGAACCCGCTGGCGGCACAAGACGCAGTGTGCGGCCCAAGGCTGCTGTGGACTATGCTGCAGAGCGCGTAACCGGCGATCAGGACGACGCTGGCGACGAGCCAGCAGCGCCTGCGGCACCGCGGGGGCCGTACAAGCCGCGCCCTGTTCCACCAGGGAGTCGCGTGGTTCCGTGCGCTCCAGACCCAGAAGTGCCTCGCCGCAACGCTCAGGGCCAGCTCGTGTTTGCAGACCACCCGGAGTTCACGCCCCGGCTGACGCCTGCACAAGTCATCCGTGCTGGTTCCCTGGGAGGTTGCTACTTCAACCCCCGCGGTGGGCGGCCTGGCATCATCAGCCCGCAAGGCGTTGCTATAGACCACAAAGAGTTCCCCGCGAGCTGGTTCGCTGGCCTGCCAGAAAGCATGTACATCAGCCGCAAGTACAACACGTCCACCAACAAGCACGGCGTGAATGCAGGCACAAATCAGGTTGCTTGGGAGACAGCCGGCTGGATAAAGCCTCAAGATCCGCGGGGCTGGTTTCAGTGGTATTGCCGCTTCTACTGCGGTCGGCGGTCAGAAGACGATGCTCGGCAGATAAGTCGATGGAACGGCGTGACTGGTGCAAAGGGGCGATGGAAGCGGGCGCTGCTGAACAAGATTGTAAACAGCAACGCCGCGTGGGACGACGGCACCATCTCGCCAGTCATCCGGCAGACGCTGCTGCACTGGGCGTACGAGGTGAACGAGGAGGATGTGCTGATGCATGCAAGATGACTCATGTTCGGAACTCCATAGATCTATCTTCGCAGAGGCATTTGTCCCGTCTCGCACACGCGTTCCAGCGCACCAGCACGTGCGCTGCTTGTCATGGATGACGACACGCTGCCTTCGCACAGCGCAGAAGGCAGTCTGGGGTCTCCACCAGTCAGCGACACGCGCCGGTCTCCGAACGGACACGCGAGTGTGCCATTGAATGAGAGCCCCATGTACACGCTCGAAGGCGGTGAGGAGCCTGCAGATGGGTGGTGCGTCCACACGCACAAGTGACACTTTGCGTCTCGTGTCTGTTGCGCACGCCTTCACACTCCCTGCTCTGTCCGCACCACTCTGAAACACACACACACGCACACGCACACAGGCTCATCCAGTCTGCGGGTCCAGGCGGGGGCGACGCGCTGTTCGCGGAGGTCAGCGTCGCGGCGGTCCCTTCACCCCGGCGGAGAGCTTTGTTGCCAAGACTGCAAGCGCCAGGGGGGACAGCAGAGGAAAGGGGTGACACCGTGCAGGTGCGTGTGTTGCACTTGCGGCGAGAGCCATGTGACTGCGCTGCGCGCCAGCGTGTGGGCGTGTTTGGGAGGAGCATAATTCCTACAGTGGTGCATTCGCACTTGGTTGAAGCCACGCTGACGCCCTCCCGCCTGCCTGCTGCCTTGCGTGTGCACAGACACAAGCGCCGCACTTCCCACCTGGCTCGTCTCGCGCTCCGCCTGCCGCTGCTGCAGCTTATAGGTCGTCCCCGGTCAACGCACAACAACAAGCTGCCCGCCGGCCGCTATCGCCGACACCTAGTATCAGCAGCGGCGGGAGGCCGCGCCCACGGGGAACACTGTCACCCACACCCACCGCCATGTCTGCTGGCCGCCCACCCTCACGGAGTGGAGCAGTATCCCCAACGCCTGGGGGAAAACGCACGCCTGGCTCAGCCATGACGCCTTCCAGCTTGCCCACTGTCGCTGGCCTGCGCGGGTATTCTGCATACACGCCGCCAACGAGTGGACGTCTGCAGAATCGGCCACTGTCCCCAAGCAGCACACAGCACATGACGAGGGCAGCGCGCCCGTTGTCGCCTACTGCTGGCATGATGTCACCCACACGTCGACCGACGTTCGGGGTGACACCGCCGGCTCGACCCAAAACGCCGGGATTCGCGTCTCCGACGCCGAGCTCACGGAGAGCATTGTCGCCTGTGTCTGCAGGCCCCGTGAGACGCCAAACACCTGGTGCACCTTCAACGACACCGGGGAGGGGAGTGGGAAGCAGCGGCGGCGGTGCGCGTGCGCGCGTTGGGAGCGGCGCAAACATGAGCACCCCGCGGCCAGCTGCTTCTGTTTTAGATGCAGACTTGGATTTCATGGAGGCCGAGCGCGCAGCGCACGCTATGGCGTCCTCATCCAGTGACATGCGTTTGATGCCGCCGGGCGGGGGTATGCCGCCAGCAGCACTTGCCACTCGCCTCGGGGCCTTGTTACCCAATGGCGGGCATGGCGCTGCTCGCACACCACATGCCAATGGCGGGCAGTCGATGCCATTGCGGGATGCGCAAGTGCGACGCGCGAATACAGCGCAGTTGGAGACACAGTTGGCAGAGCTGCGGGAGCGCCTGTCAGCCAGTGCCGCTAACGCGACAGCTGTTGCTGCGGCGTCTCCTGTGGCAGCTGAGACATGGCACGATCCGGCGAGTCGCACGCCGTCGGCGAGATCATCCGCAAATGGTGATGGGCCAGACTCTCACCCGTTGGGGAAACCTGCACCTGCTCCTGTGGAGGCAAAGGCTGCTGCTGGCGGGTGCTGCAGCGTCCAGTAGCCGCGCACGCCTCAGGAAGGACGTTCCATACATGCATTCATGCGAGCAGATGAAAAATTGGTTGGTTGCAACAACACAGACGGAGCCGTCAATGTCATTGGAAAGCGCCAAAGTCGTCTGCTGCGGGCGCAGCTGTGGTCTCCACTGTAACCGGCGGAGCAATCGTGCCTGACCTGAGCGCCGCGGGGGGTGGCGGTGACAGTAAGTGAGGTCGGTTTCCACCTGCAGGTGGTGGAGGCAGCAGCACCCCTCCAGGCAGAGCGCCTGCGCTTGGTGACCCCACTGAAGGCTTGCGTTTCGCAAGACTCTGATGCAATACACGCAATCAGGGCACACGGGACAGGCGGTGTCAGACGCCACTCCTCAACAACAAAGACCGAGCGTATGCTCGTAACGCACCGGCACGTTGAGCACGATCTTGCTGCCTTCTGGCCACGACAAGTCATGGCGAGGAGCAGCCTGTGGTGACGCCCCTCCAGATAGCCCGTCCGTGCCTCCGCCTGCTCCCTCACCACCAGACTGCTCCTGCTGCGCCTGGTGGGCCGCCCGACGCCTCTGCGCCTCCTTGTCGCGATCACGACTCGTCTGCACCTCCGATAAAGCCATCTTGAAGTCCGTGCTCTGGTCACGACTCGCGAAACCGAGGCCCACAAAAGCATGTCGCTGTGTGGTGGCGTCCTCCACGCGCAGCACAAAGTATCTGCTCGAGTCCACCACCGGCTCCACAACTGCTACTATAGGCACCTCCACACTGAGCGGGCTCTCCGCAAACAGCTCCCCAGTGTTGGCGTCATGCAGGCGCACAACAGCGGTGCCGTCTGGGACGGCGTCTCCTGACAGCGTGCACAAGCTGCAGTGCACCTTACACAGCCACTTGTCCACATCCCAGTCCGCTGCGCGATGGCCGGCTGCACTACGTGCAGAAGGTACGACGTACGCGAACGCTTCTTCACTGTGGAACGTACGCAACTCCAAATAAGGCTCTGCGCCGCCGCCGTCCATGACGAGCTAGGTGGTGGCAGTACACGATGCGCGAAATGCCTTGTCCAATGCCACCGTGGCGGCAACACACTCGTTCCCTTCCCTTCGCAAGGACACGCAGCCGCCCTCAAGCACCGCATGTGAACTCCCTCCTGCATGGCGGACGAGTCAGCAATCACATGCGCCAAGAGCGAGCTCTGGTACGCGTCTGCAGCCGCACTCTGAGCACTCTTGCTGTGAACAAACCACCCTGACTTCACTCCAACGGGGCAGGCTGTCGTGCAACCCACTCAACCGCTGGTCTGTCCTCGAATACCTGGCCATCACCCACTTCTACGAGCCCGCTGGCTGCGTCAACGAGAAGGCTGTAGCGGAGGGGAAGCACTTGTCGGACACAGGGTGCGTCAACAAGCAGTGCCCCTTGCTCTCGAGTCGGGACTGCAACTGTCCACCTCCCTCCTCTTGCACGTGTGCTGACTCGTGCCACGCATGCTCTAGGCACTTATCGTGTGGCCCGGACGAGCACGAGTATGCAGTCACAGAGGCGCTTGACCCGGCCTTGTACGTCATCCACAAAAGGCGGCGCGCTGCTGGCGGCGCTGTGCGTCGCTTAGCGGTTTTCTACGTCCTTGATGGTTCTGTGTACCAGGCGCCCACGTTGCACGCGGTGGTGAGCAGCCGTGTGGCACGGTGTGGGCATCACCTGAGAGAGGCATTGGAGTTGCTTCGCGAGGCGAGGACATCCGCAGTGACAGGGGGTGATGCATCAAGCACGGCCAGAGCTGATCCGGCTGGCATGCAGGCAAGGCAGCGGGAGGATGTGAGGTTTCAACAAATGGTGTTTCACGCATTGAGGACTGCGGATGAGCAGCTGGCCAAGCAACCATCGGCGCCAGCGACATTAGCAGCTGCAGAGACGGGCGCAACGCCCATGGCATTGGATGATGCGACGCACTGATGTGTTGCAACTCACACTTCATGCGCCTCTTCTCCCTCTCCCTTGCCCCGTGATGATTGCGCAGCTATTGCTGACTCAATTGCTGATTTGAGCTCGAACACTCTCACCTCAGCATCAGCACTGCGTAGGCGCACAGCAAACATGTGCACTTCCGCTGTAGGCTGCCCATCCCCACCAGCCTTCCCCCCGTCCCCGTCTGGCTGCGCCTCCTTCTCCTGCCGAACGCTCCCCTCTGCCGCGTTGGCGCACGAGAAGGTGACACCTTTGCCGCCATCCATGATGGACACGTGCATGGCGGTGAACAGCACTGCATTCAGGATGAGCCGCAAATTGCCAGCAGAGCGCATGACCATCCGCGCACGCGTGCCTTCCCGCGCACAATTGACACGTAGCTCACCCTTGCCGCGCTCACGCCATGTAGGCGGCCTGCCCGCTTCAGGGGCCTCGAAAGCAAACAGTGCTGCCGGGGCACTGAACACCGTCTCCTCGTCCTCCTCGCCCGTCACCTGCGACACACATTCACGTTGGATCAGGTCAGCAGAGGGCGGTGCGCATGCAGCTTGTGTACGAAAACAAACAGCTGGCAACAAGTTAACAACACCCGCGTACCCGAGGTGCTTCAGGCAGCGTGACGAGTGGCTTGTATTCCGGCGCAGGTGCTGCCGCGACGTCGTCATCACCGTCGCCGTCGCCCTCGCCGTCGCTTCCGTCTGCCGCCCCGCCGAAGCCCGGTTTACTGCCCAGAGGCTTGGCGGAGGCAAAGCCAGCACCGGAGGCAAGCACCGGCGCATCACCTGAGAGACATGCGTGTGCGTACACGGGTGCAGGTCAGCATGTGCGTCAGTCACACACGTGTTTGTGTTCCAACGGAAAAAGCGACGCGCAGAGAGCAGAGCTCTGTGGTCACAGGACGCACCGGTCCCTTTACCAAAGCCTCCGAACCCACTGCCAGCAACAGACGCGAAACCAGCGAAGCCACCGGTGCCTGCAGCAGCGGCGCCGAAGCCACTCGAAGCGGAGGCGAAGCCCGCGAAGCCGGTAGTGAAAGGGGCGGGCTTGGTCTGAGGCGCTGTTGTTGGAGCGTCCTCCGCGGTCGCCGCCACTGCGGGTGCCTTGTCGCGGTGGCCATCCGCCTCGTCTTCGGCTTTGCGCTTGTGTTCCCCAGCAGCTGTGCCCACATGCGGGTCAACCATTGCCACTGGAGAGGGGCCTCTTCACTGCCACGCGAGCACCTAAAGGACACAGGTCGCGATGTGCGAACCCTCTATTGCTACGGCCTTATCACACAGGTGAATGTCCAATCATGATTGGTCCAGTTTGGGAGCGCGAGTA
>Ga0164297_10006187_pt1 | contig 10039 bp, 25 predicted proteins | sample GEODES058metaG_FD_113539 | JGI IMG/M metagenome (GOLD analysis project Ga0164297, IMG submission 113539) | Dystrophic lake water microbial communities from Trout Bog Lake, Wisconsin, USA - GEODES058 metaG | ecosystem: Environmental > Aquatic > Freshwater > Lake | place: USA: Trout Bog Lake...
ATACTGCTATACTGATTATGGCATAGAAAAAATAGTCCCATATCCCAAATTTATCAAATTCAATTTTCATTATCCCATATCTCCCCATATACTATCCCATAGTGATTTCTTTTTAGGTTTTTCCTTTACTTCTTGTTCTTTTGAAATATCCCAAGAAAGATAAAAAGTATTAGCATATACCATAGGTGTATAACCATTCTCTTTCAGATGGTCAATTAAAACCATTCTCTTTAATTCTGATAGTTTACCTAATAGTTTATCTACTGGTTGTGGATATTCTGGATGTTCATACATTGTTACTTGGATATGCCATTCACCTCTTGATGTTGCTTCTCTAACTAACTTATTGATATGTTCAATATACTTTTCCATATCCTTTTCAATAAAATTATTCATACCTATTTCACGCATTTCTCTTGCTTCTTCGGCAGTTATTAGTTTAATCATTATTTACCTCAGTATCACCTAACATTTCTATTAGTTCATCATCATCAAACTCGTGATAATATTCTCTCCTTTTCTTATAAAAGAAATCTCTCAGTACATGAATATCTACCCTATTCAAATCTTCTAAGGCAAGTTTATCTATGAGATCGGACCTTTCATCCCTTGTCATTAGAATAATACCTCATCGAGAGTAAAATGTTCTATCATGAATTCATAATCATGATTCTCATCTTTGATACCATGTTTTATTTTATACTCTTTTAACCCCTGTTCTGCAAAATACTTTGAAGAAAAAACACCAATAACACCAATACTATCTGTCACTAAATATACAACATTATTCATTATTCTACCTCATAAGGGTCTATATATTCATTCTCTTGGATTACATATTCCAAATCTAACCAATCTTTAGCACCGTATGTATCAAATACGGACCATACATTATCTTTGGTGAAGATATAAGAATATTCCTCATATTGATGCTCTTTTTCATAAGTATCAAAATCCTTAAAGTGACGAATTTCAGTAATCTCACCACGATATGAATAATAGTTAGTATAATCATAACTATCACAAGTATCAAAATCAAGTGGAGTATCAGATACTTTTCTACCGAGTGATGAAATACCACCACCAGATACCAGTTTCTCTACTGATTCACGTGTATTATAATACTTTTGGAGAATAACACCATTGTTTTGAATATAACCATCCCAATGAGAATAGATTTGATATACTGAACCATCTTGATTTTCGATTGCGATTGTTGAACGTGTTGCCATATGAATATTCTCCGTTGTTTTCCGATTTGATGGATACATTATACCACAATTCTGGTAAAAGTCAATAGATGATTGTTGCTTGATGTGAAATGAACTGTTTACAGATGGGAAACAATCAAGAAAATAAAACTAATAATTCTTTTACTTTATTCCTTTCGGTTCCTTTACAAGATATATTTCTTTGAACTTCAAATTCTGTAATGATACCATCACTATAATGGTTTATAGTCCATTCTGTAGAATGATTAGATATTACTACGGGAATATTCTTTGATTTTAATTTAAGGGCGATATTGACTAAGTTTTCCTGTTCATCTAAATCAAAACCACCAGATGAATATGTTGTAAAGTTTGCAGTATGTGATAAAGGGATATATGGTGGGTCACAATATACTACATCACCAGTATTAGCATTTTCCATTGATTGTTTATAATCACATACTGCAAATATTGCTTTTTTGGATTTTTCATGGAAGAATATCATTTCATTTTCCGGGAAATATATTTTATTATATTTCCCGAAAGGGACATTAAAACCTCCTTTACTATTATATCTACACAACCCATTAAAACAATGTCGATTTATATAGATAAACAAAGCTGATTTTAATCTAGTATCTAATGTACTATTGAATATTTCTCTAAATTCAAGATATTTTTCTTTTGTATTGTTCTCAGGTATAAAAAACTCTTTTACATATTCAATGAATTCAACACCATCATTTTTGATATGATTGAAAGTATTGATTAAGTCTGAATTAGAATCGGTTAGATAATACTCTTCAAAATTAGTATTAAGGAATACTGCACCAGAACCAACAAAAGGTTCAATTAACCTATTACCGTTTGGTAGAATTTCATTAATCCTATCACATAATTTAGTTTTACCACCTGCCCATTTTAAGAATGGTTTATTCATATATTGACCTATAAAGTAATAATATTGGATAAAAACGATACTCTACCATAAAATGCTCTGGACTTTGAACCATGGCCAGAACCTTTTGTTCTTGGTTGGACATACTTTCCCATTTTTGCAGAAAGTGAATTAAATCCATCATTCATAATAGTTTTTTTGATTGAATCATAATCTTCTTTGACTGTGTTATATATTGTGTTTTTTAATTCAAAAATATGAACTCCATGAATAGTATTATCAATATATGTAACAAATAATACTTTCTTCAATTTATTATATAAATGACTATCTTCAAATTCGGTGTCGATAATGTTACTAGGATTAATCATTGTAATAGCAACAGTTTCTTTAAATTTTAGTATTCCTTTCTTTGTCATCTTCAAAGGAATACATTTTAATTCAAAATCATCAAAATCTGGAGACTGGTTAGAATTAATATTCAAACCTACCAGTTTTTCAATAAGATGTCCAAACCTACCTTTATTCTTATCTTGGTTGATATTGTATTTGATATATAAATTAGATATATCTTGCCCTTTATGTGAAAGGAGAATATCTTTTATTTTGTTTATCTCTGTCATAATATGTTACCATGTTTTCCGATTTGATGGATACATTATACCACAATTCTGGTAAAAGACAAGCCCCTAAACATGAAACAGTGTGTTTCCTAAAATGAAACAATCGGGGTGGTGGATTTGTTAGGGTAGAAACAAAAATAACAGGATTATCGTTGTATAAGTCATTGATTTATAATGCTGTATAGAGGGTAAAAACGTCCCAGATTGCATAGAGTGGGTCAATGGTCTATTGAGTTCCATTCTATGCAACGTGGCGCGTTCTATAGTATCGAGTCGATATTAGTATCCTGGATTTACATATACATTGGGTACTGGTTCTTCATCAGTAACACCAAAACCCCTTACTATTACTTGTCTTAATATACGAACTTGATACTTTGCACCATTATTAATGTGCTTCAACATTTCAATATATTCCCAATCTTGAATAATCTTCCATTCAGACCATCGTACATTAGTTTCATGAACTTCACTATCATCAAACCATCGTCCTTGATATACTACCAAATCGGGCATTTCATGAGACATACTAACCCCAGTTATGCAGAAATAATAGAGAACCAATAAGTGATACTAAAATAAAAACATAATAAACAAACATATAATCTTTCATTACTACTTTCCTTTAAATCTAAATTCAGTACATTGAGTATCTAATCCATCAGTAATAGCAGAAACACATTCCCAATGTTTTTGGTCTAATGTAACTTCTTTATTATATGGTGCAAATAAAATGACAAACCAAATCAACATTGCTATTAGTAACCAAGCCCACATCATATTATCCAAAATATATTTCTTCATATAACCCCCTTATACTGTTAGTGTGTATAGTGCAAGACGTTCCCAATCATCATCAGAATTAGCAAGTTTCAATACTGATAATGCAGAACGAATAGACAAATCTTTTGCTTGACTACCATGTTTACGCAAGAATGACAATACTTCATTAGTTTTACCATCATAATGCTTTAATACTGACTCAATACGATCTAGTTTCTCTGATACTGTAAGAGTCAAATCAACACAATATGACCTAGATAGTAATGCTTGTGGAAACTGTTCAATAGTCATATTAGAAATAAAGATACAACGACCAGTAAACTCAAACCGTGATGGAGTATCATCTTCCTTTTCACTACGCATAGCACCCCATGACATAATACGATGAATACCACTATCCAACGCAGCTTTTAATAGGTTACTAGCAGTAGGATCTCTATGAATATTGTCACAGTCATCCAATACAATAACCTTACCATTATTCTCCCAGAATGTTTGGTATAATGCCCTTGGAGTAGAGAAACCCTTGATAACAATAAAGTCACCATCATTATCTAATACAGTTTCTTCTAAACCCAATTGAGTAAGGTTTTGAGTAACAGAATATGATTTGCCAATACCTGCATCACCAGTAATAATAAGTGAATTGGTTTTCTTACTACCAATCATCTTAACAAACTTATTAATAAAGTCAAACCTTTCTGATACTGAAAACATAGATGGTTTTCTCTCTAATACTTTACTTGTCATCTCTGCCTTTTTCTTTGCAGTCATACGAAAACCTTTTGTTGGAACACCACGTGCCATAATCATCACCTAATCAATAAAAAAACGATTGTATCACAAAATCTGGTAAATGTCAAGAACTATTTTACCTCAACCTCTTTAAATGTCCGATACCTCTTATTGAATGTCAATGCCTTTTTGAAAGTTATCACCTCATCAGTACCTTCCTTGATATATCCCAATACTTTGATTGATTTCTTATCAGAGAAGATATACGTATGATTTGGAATATTATCTTTCCACTTGGTAGTTTCTTTTAAATAGAAATAAATCACTTGACAAATCCTAATTAATATGGTATAATTCTTTTCTGTTACCCACCGGGGGAATATATATTATAATATTTTATCCCTCTTTATATGCCTATTAAAGATTAGTTATTATATAATCTTTCTTCTTTTAAAAACTTATGTTTTTCTTTTCTTACATAAGTTTTTTTACGATCCCTTTCTACCTTATGCTTATTATATACGATTGAATACTTGGCTACCAAGTTATTAGTAAGTTTTTTCATAGTCAACCCTCAATACTTCAGTAATAGTTAAACCCTTATCAGTAAATTCTTCATCAAGATAATTATCTGCGATAAAATATTCAAAACCCTCTTGTGTAGGTACTACGTTATATTCTTCACAATAATCCAGATATTCTCTTGGAGTATATGTATAGGTTACTTTTGCAGTTACTTCAATTGCTTTTAAATCAGTCATATTATTCACCTTTATAGTCAATCAGTTCATCTTCTTTCAGTAATACCATCTTACGAATACCACCCAATAATGTGATTGGTTTATCCAATTTAATATGGTAGTTAATACCACCATCAGTATTGACACATTTATTTTGTATTTCACCCGATACTGGTATTACACCACAATATAATCCTGATACTTTCATTTTTTTTCTCTTTTGTTTTCCGATTTAATGTAGACATTATCCCATAAAAAATGGTAAAAGTCAAGCAAAATTTGGTGTGTGTTTGTGAAATGGTCTGTCAACAAAAACGAAACAATCGTTTTCTGTTCATTTGTTTGGTGTGTTCATTGAAACGTGAACAACCGATTTTATGGTGTGTAAGTTATTGATTTATAATGGTGTATATACGTCAAAAGTGCTTCAGATTGCATGGTGTGAGTCAATATGCTATTGAGTGCCATTTCATGCAATCTCATGCGTTCTATGGTATCGACTCGATACTATGCCATATGGGTATACTGATTCAATACTAGTAATATTACAACAATAATCATTACTTTGGATAGTGGCCAAAGAAACTTGAATAATACAGTGTATATAATATTGAATGATGCAAATAACAATATAGTTACTGCAATCATACCTACGGCAAATATAATCATAATATATTCCTATTCTTCTATTTCAACCAATTCATCATCATTAAAGTAATCACCGACTATTGGATAATCGGTGTGTACTAGTACTGCATCAGTATCAGAGAGTTTTCTCCATTTCTCTCTGCTATACGTATCATAAAATATTTGATAGATATTAACGGATTTAAATGGTATTGTGTCTCTCATATATCCTCTTATTTTTTTAATTAACGTGACGCATAGAATACGTGGTTTCCAATAGTACCTACTTTATTCATATCATTATCCCATACAGTATTAACCTCAGTAGTATGATAATGTTTTACATTCTCTAAGTTTCTTACTCTAATACCATATTGAAATGCTTTAGCTGCATCTTTTGATGCTTCCCATAATGGTCCTTTAGGTGGTTTCTGTTTAGTATTAGTCCATGAGTATTGTTTCTTTGAATGAATAACATCACAAAAACTATTACCCCATTTACCAGTTTCAGCACGATTGAATACTGTTTGTGCCACTGATATTTTACCGATAAACCCTTCTACACCTGCTTCATAATATATATTCTCAGCAAGGCATTGAAACTCTTTCTTACTATGAAAGATAATCCTAGTATGGTTATTATATAATGATGGAAGTTTTACCTCACTAGTTACCTGATTTGTTGACTCAATAGGTTTAACTAATGGTTCTGAATCTCCCAGAGTTACTGTTACCTCACCTTTCTTTTCTAAATCCGATATTCTTTCATCCTGTTTATTATCATGTATACCATTCAGTACTGCACTAATAACAAGTACCGATACACCAATACTCAACCTTCTATTATTACACATATTTTAGGTCTCTCATAATCTTTCTAAGTGCGGAATCTATATGATCGTCATTAAGATAATCATATAACTCATGAATAATCTTTGATTTTTGTCTAAATGCAAAGAACATATCATTTCTAAATCTCTTATTGATATCCTTTACTCTTTCATCTAATAATAGTTTATTATAATGGGCAAAGGCAGTTTCTCTAGGTATCTCAGCAATACCTTCCTTAATAATATTGAAATGCTTTTGTTTCATCTTCATATTCTTCATATTATTCCCCATTCTCCGATATCACAACCATTTCATTAAATTTAAATGAATCTGTTAAACCTACATCACCTTCTAATAATACTGCTTTAGTATCACTAACCTTTTCCCAATAATCACCAGAATATTCATCAAAGAATACTTTACCCTTATCAATATCTTGAAACTTTACATACATAATATATTACTCTGTTATTTCCTTTACTGTTACTTCACGAATCTTATTCATCATATAGTATATCCAGTTCTTCACTACTAAACTCAATAGTATATTTCATATTAACCCCATGAATAGTTATAGTTTTCCCATTCATCACATTGATTTAATGATTCGCAGTCGGCATATACCATACTTTCTGTCATATAATCTGCACCAACAATACTTCCAGTAAGATTATCAAGGATAATCCAACCATTAGTGATCTTTTTTACTTCATATCTCATAATAACCTCTTTAAATATAATCTTTCAGATAACCATATGGTAGGTTATGTGAATACTCAACATAACCAATATCTCTTTCATCATCAATAATCCAACGAATAGCATTTTCTCTAGTATATGCTCCCATATTAATGGTTTTGGTAACCAATAACTCAAAGGAAGTAATAGATTCCTCTTGAATATCTTTTTCTATTTGTTCCTTACGTGAGATAATAGTATCAAGATACTCAAATTCCTTTAGGTATTCTTCTTCCGTCCAAGAGGAAGTATCAACAAATCGGGGACGGACACCCCAAGCGTCCTTATACATATCCCAGAAAATGGACTGGTATTGGTCCAGGATTGACATATCTTCCCAAGCGGCGAAAGTGGTTTCGGTATTCATAATATAATCTCCTAACTTGTTTCAAACTATGAGATATTATCCCACAAAATCTGGTAAATGTCAAGCATTATTTGAGTGTCATTTGTGAAACAATCTGTTTCCTATTTGGAAACAATCGGTTGTGGTCTTTGAGTGAGATATGGTAAAAAATAGATGGATTTATAAATCGTAAGTGATTGATTTATAATGGTGTATAGAGTGTTATAACGTATGAGATTGCATAGAATGGGCATTGTCTCACATGAGTGCTATTCTATGCAACGTGGCGCGTTCTATAGTATCGTCCCGAAACTATCCCATATGATTGTAAGTTTTTTATTAGCATGGTCTATATTAGCATCATATCCTTCAGAATCTAATACTGGTAATATATCATCTGCCCATATATCATTATCCAATAGTGAGTATTGTACTAATGTTTTCAAATAGAAGTCCTTTTCATCTATAGTAATAACAGATTCATATAAACCATTTTCTGCATCGTGTCTAATACGAAACTCAAGATTAACCCATATATGGTCTAATACCTTTTGTCTTGACTTATTAGATATTTTTATTGCTTTACTCGCATTAATCATTTAAGATACTTTCCTTTCAATACGTTCTATTGTTTCTGATATATCATCCAAATAACAATCAATAGTATCCAATCTACGATTAACATTATCCAATGATTCTTTTATGTTTGATAATATATTAGACAATCTCTCATATATTATTGTAATAATAATCAAACAAAATGCTATAAAAATATAATCCATTAGTAATAATCCTCTTCATCGTTAATAATATCAAGTGCAATACCAATTGCCATAGTTATCCACTCAAACTCAATAAAGTATCTGGTATCATCATATTCATCATCTACAATCTTACCAATAGCAATAGTAGGTAATATAGTAATGACATTATCCATTGTCCGAGCAAATAATACTATTTTTTTCATTAATAATCCTCTTATAAATATAATAAATAATAATGTCAATAAAAAGTGGGTATCACGATGCTCTAACATCTATACCCTCTAATACTATCAAGGAGTATCAGCTATGAGTATATATACGCCCACTAAAAAATGTATTAAATGTGGTATTGAAAAACCACTATCCGAATACCATAAAGATAAACAAAATAAAGATGGTTATCGTACACAATGTAAGTCATGTGTTAAAGAATATCAAAGACTGAATAGAGATAGTATTAACTCTTATAATAAAGAATACAAAAGAGAAAATAAAGATAGTATTAGCGTTTATAAGAAAGAATATTATCAACAAAATAAAGATAGTATTATCACTCGTAGTAAAGAATATTATCAACAAAATAAAGATAGTATTAGCGATTATAAGAAAGAACACTATCAACAAAATAAAGATAGTATTAACACTCGTAGTAAAGAATATAATATCAGAAGAAGAAATACTGATCCTTTGTTTAAACTAAAAAATAATATCAGAAATAGAATAGGAGATTCTATTAGGAATAGAGGTTATAGAAAGAATACCAGAACCCATGATATATTAGGTTGTGACTGGAATACTTTAAAAGAACATCTAGAATCATTATTTGATGATAATATGTCATGGGATAATCAAGGTAAATATTGGGATATAGACCATATAATACCAGTATCAAGTGCCAAAACTGAAGAAGAAATAATAAAACTAAATCATTATACTAATCTTCAACCATTGGAATCATATTATAATAGGCATATCAAGAGAGCAAAACTTAATCCCATTCTTTATCATTCATCTTCTTCATCTTCTTCATCGTCTTCATATTCATCGTCATAATCTTCAGCAATATCATTTAAAAAATTATCATCAATAATGGGATATGTAAATGATAATAATGATATTTTAAATAATATCATTTTAATATCATCTGATATAGTAGGTGATATAGGTATATCAGGATGATCGTCCATATACTTGAGAAATGCACCAATAATAGATAGTTCTTTCCAAGATAGGTTAAGAGATACTGTATCTTCTTCCATATTATTTGAATATGATTAATGCGGTTAATAAGGATTGAGTAATAAAACCAATACTATTTGATACTATATGTATAATATCTCTCTGGATAATAGCTCTGATAAGATATAGTATAATACCAGACCATACTAATACAATCATATTCAATGGTGGAACGTGTGAAGTATTACCATTTAATATTGAATAGGTTACTGGTAGTGTACTAGATTGAATAAGTATCATTCCTATCCAACCACAGCAATTACCAAATATATTAGTTTTATCATTTCTCATATATTGCGAATCTTTTTGCTTTTCTTTTAATACAGTATGATGCTAGTATATCTTCTCTAGGACCACGATATTTAATCCTATATTTACCAGTAAAACCATAATGGTTTAATATCTTCTTTACTGTTTCTAGTTTATCAATAGGAATATCCTTATATACTGATGATTCGGTTTCTGGTGAAATATACTGTTTCAAATCAATTAATACTTTCATTA
>Ga0164297_10006188_pt1 | contig 10037 bp, 6 predicted proteins | sample GEODES058metaG_FD_113539 | JGI IMG/M metagenome (GOLD analysis project Ga0164297, IMG submission 113539) | Dystrophic lake water microbial communities from Trout Bog Lake, Wisconsin, USA - GEODES058 metaG | ecosystem: Environmental > Aquatic > Freshwater > Lake | place: USA: Trout Bog Lake...
GCGCAATCATCGGCCGGGGCATTGCCCAAAGGAGACATCTTATCGGCATAGGTGTAAAAGGCATCAAATCCCGATACGCCACTGCCTGCCGTAGTTAGGGTGGGCGATTGCGAAATAGTATTTACACGCACTTTCTTGGCAAATCCGTAACGGTAACCAAAGCTGCGGGCAATGCTTTCCAACACTGCTTTGGCTTCTGCCATATCATTATATCCCGGAAATACTTTTTGCGCTGCTATATAACTCAATGCTACTACCGAACCCCACTCTTTTATCGCATCCAGCTTCATAGCCGTTTGCAATACTTTGTGAAACGATAAGGCAGATATGTCTAATGTCTTTAAAAAATTGTCGTAATTGGTATCTATATACGGTATGGCCTTGCGCACATTGGGCGACATGCCTATGCTGTGCAACACAAAATCTACTTGCCCACCCAGCACTTCCATGCTCTTGCTAAATAAATTTTCCAAATCAGGTATGCTCGTAGCATCGGCAGCAATAACCTGGGCATTGCATAGTGTAGCAAGCTCGTTTATTTTGCCCATGCGCAATGCTATTGGCGCATTACTTAATACAATTTCAGCACCTTCGTTTACTGCTATAAGGGCTGTTTTCCAAGCTATGGAGCGTTCATCAAGGGCACCAAAAATAATCCCTTTTTTACCTTTTAATATCTGGTTCGACATGTTTGCAATTATTAAGGTAAAAGTAATTAAAAATGTGCTTATTTATAGATGAGTTGCTGCTAATATTCCTAATCCTTATTTTAATTTTTTAAACCACCTATTGCCTTTTTAATTTTTAATACCTAATTTTGTTAGGTATGGAGCCCAATATTGTACTTAAAGGCAGTTTACAAACCATTATTCTTAAATTATTGCAGGATAATGGCCGTATGTACGGCTACGAAATTACTAAAGCGGTAAAAGAGCTGTCGCTTAGTAAAATTGTACTTACCGAAGCCGCTCTTTACCCCACTTTGCATAAATTATTAGATGAAGACCTGCTGGAAACTACCTCCGAAATGATGGATGGCAGATTGCGAAAATATTATAGCCTCAGCAATAAAGGCAAAAAGGATGTAATAAAAAAAGTAGACGTTCTTAAAAGTTCATTAGATGCAGTTCAATTATTATTAAACAATAAACTTAGTTATGGATAAGGTAAAACTCAACAACGAACAACTGGATTACCTGAAACAGTTTATAATAAGCAAAGGCTTTAAAGACCATGCGGTAGTTTTGGAAATCCTAGATCATTTTGCATGTAAGGTAGAGGAGGTCATGAGCCAAGATGCCTCCATTACTTTTTACGATGCCATACCCTTAGCGCGTCAAGCATTTGGGGTAAAAGGCTTTTACCCTATTAGTAATGCCCTGCAGCTGCAAAGCAGGCGCAAATACCAAAAGCTGTTTATGCATTACCAATTGCAATGGCTTAAACAGCCCATCATTTGGCTCGTGTTATTATTGCCGGCAGTGGCAACTTACAAGTTCTATTTATTTTGCCAAGTACATAACTATAATCATATTTGGGGCGATAACGATTGCGTAAGCACAGTCTTTATTTTATCTGTATTAGCATTAAGTGCTAAATTTTTTATCATTCCTCCCAAATTATTTTCAAAGCAGTATTTCCTAAAGCAAGCAGGTGTATATAATTATGTATGGTTTTGGTGCATTTGTTATCTATTGCCTAATATTCTGGCTAAGCATACCTATCCTACTATTGCCGCTGCTTGTATGGCGCTGGCAGTTGTCTATGCCATAGTATTCGCACTTACCGAATTTAAAACCCTGCAACATGCCCAAGCCGATGAGGCGGCAATAGAACGCTTTTATAACATGGGCTAGGGGAGGCTATGAGTGGTTCGTTTTAAAAAATAAAAGCTGCATATTAATGCAGCTCTAAATCAGTTTCAATATAATTCTTCTATTACCTTCTTATCACTACTTCCACGCGTCGGTTGATATATCTGTCATCTTCAGTATCATTGCTTTTAATGGGGTTGGCTTCACCGTATCCTCTGCTGCGTATATTTACTTCATCAAAGCCTTTATTTTTTATTTCGTGCGCTATAAGGTTAGCACGTTGTGTAGATAGCTCCTCATTACGCATAGGTGTGCCGGTATTGTCGGTATAGCCATTTACAAAAAATACAATTCCCTTTTCGGCAGTCCAGGGTTCCAGTACCCGGTTAATCATTGCTTTATCGCTATCGCTAAGTTTTATACTGTTTAGCGGAAAGTGTATGGTTAAGATAAGTGTATCTGTAATAGGCGCCACATAGTCCAATGGCAACATGGAAATATTTTTCTCCAATGGCCGCTGAAAATTTTGCTGCTTCAAACTTATGGTATCCAACCATGGGTGGTAGCCAATCCTGTCTATCTCAAAAATGTATTTATTGCCTAATGGCAAGGTAATCATATAGCTGGCATCGCCACGATTACTTACAAACCTATACAAGGGCTTCAGCGTTTTGGCATCTGTTACTACTATAGTTGCATAGGTTAGTTTTTCCTTGCTCAAACTGTCATACACAAACCCTTTAAAATAACTTACAGGGTTGGGCTGTAGCTCTTTAGGCAAATGGGTTTCATACAAATCGTAATTGCCGGCCATGCTATCCCTGTCCGATGAAAAGTAAATTTTCTTACCATCCAAACTCACATAAATACTGTTTTCGTCATCGGTACTGTTGATGGGGTAACCCATGTTCACAGGTGCTGTCCATGCAGTATCATTAATACGCCTGCACATAAACAGGTCTTTACCTCCTAGCCCTTGCAAGCCATCACTGCTAAAATAAAGGGTCTCGCCATCAATATGCAAAAATGGCGAGCTTTCATTGCCTGCCGTATTTATTTCGGGCCCTAAATTTCGTGGGGCCTGCCAAAGGCCTTCCTCAAATCGCGATACATAAATATCATAGCCACCAAAACCACCCGGCCTGTTACTGCAAAAATATAGCTCTCTATTATCGGCAGATAAACAAGGCATGCCTTCAAAATCGGGTGTATTAATCGTAGCCCCAAAACTTTCCGGCACCGACCATACACTGTCCGATCGGTAACTCATATACAAATCGCAACCTCCTTGCCCCCAGCCGTTTTCACTGCGGTTCTCGCAACGGGTAAAAAATAAATAATGGCCGTCAGCACTCATCATCTGTGCCGATTCCTGATCGGCTGTATTGGGTGGATGCCCCATGTTTTGGGCGGTAAACCACCCACCACAGCTATCCGGTAAGGCATAATAAAAGTCTTCGTCCATATTATTATGCCTGCGGGTAAAATAGAGTATTTGGGTATCGGCACTTAAACTCGGAAACATTTCCGGGCTAATAGTATTTATCCTCGGCCCCATATTATATACTTCGTCCTTTAGGCGCTTCCGCAATGCTTCTTGTATATATAGTGCTCTTTGTTGCAGCATTACCCATTCGGCATGAGCAGTATTGCCAAATGTATTGATTACGAGTAAGGCAGAATCTGCTTTATAATCGCCCAGCAAACAAAGGGTAAGGGGTCGCGCAAAGGCCTTGTTGCCATTTGGGCAACTATTCAGTGCTTTTCTAAACACCCTAACGCCTTCCTTATATTGGTGCTGCTCGTAATAATATTGCCCAAGGGTACTGTATGCATCCGGAAAAGCGGGCTGGTCCTTAATTAAATTATTAAGGATTTTAATTGCCATGTCTATCCTTTTTTTTGCCTTAAATTGCAATGCGGCATTATAAAGCGCCCGCGCCTTCTCTATATTATTTTGTTGGGCTTTAGTTTCTAAAACCAAACTCAACAAGCATATTAATATGTAATATATACGGCGCATCCTTGCTATAAAAGTAAAAAAAGCTACACAGCAAAAAAGTAAAAACATTGTAATTTTAATAAAGACATCTATTTGTATATGAGTAGTAACATCATTTGCCCCTCCTGCGGTAACAGTTTCGAGCCCACAGAAGCGCTAACACAAAGCATTGAAGCAGAATTGAAACGCCAATTTAACCAAAAATGGAAGGAGGAAGTTCAAAAGCGCGATGAACAGTACAAACAACGTGAAAATGCCTTGCAAGAAGAATTACGCACGCAAATAGCCCGTTCGCTTAAAGATGATTACGAAACGCGTGTTAGGGCCTTAGAACAGGAAAACCAAACCAATGCACATAAGCTCAAAGATGCACGCGATAAAGAACTGGCTTTTATACAGCAATTACAAGAACTTAAAAATAAGGAACAAGAGCTGGAAATTGCCATGAATAAAAAGCTGCTGGAAGAAAGGGAAAAATTGGGCGAACAAATTCGCAAAAACGAGGAAGAAAAGGGCCGCCAAAAGGAAATGGAATACCAAATGCGTACCAAGGAGTTAGAAAAGCAATTGGAACAAAACCGCACGCTCATTGAGGAAATGCGCCGCAAAAGTGAACAGGGCTCCATGCAACTGCAAGGCGAGGTACAAGAGTTGGCCTTAGAAGAGTTATTACAAAAAACTTTTCCTTTTGATGTGGTCAACGAGGTAGGCAAGGGGGTGAAAGGTGCCGATTGCATTCTTACTATTCGCAATAATATGGGACAAGAATGCGGCAAAATTGTTTTCGAAAGTAAACGAACTAAAGATTTTAGTAAGGAGTGGATTGAAAAAATAAAATGCGATGCTCGTGCTTTAGGCGGCGATGTGGCTGTTATTGTTACCCAAGCTATGCCTAAGGATATGGATAATTTTGGAGAGCGCGATGGGGTGTGGATTTGTAATTTCAACGAGGTGCGACCCATGGTTATACTCCTTCGCGAAATGGTGATAAAGGTGTTTAACGCCACTAAAAGCCAAGAGAATAAAGGCGAGAAAATGACCATGCTCTATAACTATCTCATCAGCCACGAGTTCTCCGAACAATGGAAAGCCATTCGAGAAGGTTTTATGAATATGAAACTTTCTATCCAAAAGGAACGCGACCAAATGGAACGCCTTTGGAAAGCCCGCGAAAAACAATTGGAAAAAGTTCTGCTTAATGCTGCCTATATTAAAGGCTCTATTGAAGGTATCGCCGGCGAATCTGTCGACTTAAGTCTGGCCCCTCCCGATGCCCCCGATGATTATTTGCTCGATTAATGTCAAGCATACTAGGAGCAGATTACCCGCTTGTTGTGCTTAACTAACAACTGCTCTATGCAGTATTTTCATAACGCTGCCAAAACAAAAAAGCCGCTCCTAAATAGTAGGAGCGGCTTTTTTTATGCAGTAGTATTTTTATTTATCGCAATAATGTAAAGTTGCCATTTTGTGTATAGGGTATGTTCTTTACATTAAATTTAAGACTGTAAACATAAACACCGGATGTTTGTGCCTTACCGTTAAACTTACCATCCCAACCTTTATAAGGGTTAGTGCTGGTAAATAATACAGTACCCCAACGATCGTAAACAGTTAATGTATAATTAGTAACCGCAGTTAAATCGCCCATCGGCCCAACCACATCATTCACACCATCACCATTAGGGGTAAATACATTAGGTATCCACAAGTTGCAGAATTTATTCTGTATGGTAATGCTGTCTACAGTAGTACCGCAACGGTTGCTTACAGTAGCAATATACAATCCGGGTGCATCATGTACATAAATGTATTTGGCAGTAGTATCAAACGATGTTATGGCTTCGCTGCCAAATGATGTCCACACAAAATGTAAACTGCTATCCACAAATGGAGGCAACATCAATTGCTGGTCGTTACAAATCATGGTATCGTTACCTAACAATCCTTGCTTAGGTACTGTTACAAAATAAACAGAAACCGTATCATAAGATGCACAATTATTTTGGGCTCTCACTATCACAGAGTAATCACCATTGGTGTTTACATCTGTTGCTGCTGTAGTTGCACCGGTATTCCATAAGTAGGTATAGCCGGTATGCAATCCTGCATCAAGCGTCAATGGATTGTTTTTACAAACGGTATCATAACGTAGTGCATTCATGTGCACAATTGGGCCGGGTTAAGAAATAATGCTAATAGTATCAGTATAAGCACAACCACCACCTGCACCATTGCCGGTATAAATTGTTAAAGAGAAAATACCGCCTGTTATAGTAGTAATATAAGCATCAGTGCTATCTACAGCTTTGTAATAGCTACTATCAGCATAGTTAGCTGCATGGTGCACTATTAAGGTACTATCTACGCTCCATACATATTTTACTGCATTAGGATTGGTATAACCAATAGTAATCGGCATGTTGTTACATATAATAGTATCGTTACCCAAGCTAAATACAGGTGCAGGTGCAACGTTAATGTTAATAGTATCTGTAGCCGGACAACTAGCCAAGGTAACAGTTAATATATAAGTACCCGATTTGGTAATAGCAATAGTACTATCTGTAGAACCTGTATTCCATAAGAATGTTGCACCATTAGGTTGAGAAGATGTAATATCTAACTCATATCCCGAACAGAATGTGGTATCATGACCTAAATTAACAACCGGTGTAGGGTTAGCTATAATATTCATAGTACCGCTACCTGCACAACCACCATAATTAATGGTTTCGGTAACGCTACCCGATGTGTTTACATAAATGGTATCGGTTGTAGTACCTGTGCTCCAACTATACAATACGCCCGAATTATAAGTACCCGATGAAAACACTTTAAGTGGTGTACCACTGCAAATGGTAGTATCTGCCGGTAAGGTAACTACTGGCCTTGCCACAAATTGCACAATCTGTATATTACTATTGCCTGTAGTACATAAGCCTGCACCGCTAACGGTTACAGAATAAGCACCACCTACTTTTACAGTAATGGTTGGTGTTGTAGCTCCTGTGCTCCAAGTATAATTGGGTGTACCATTACCCACTATACTTACATTAAGTATTAAGGAATCGCCATTACATGCAGTGGTATCATGGCCTAATTTTGGCGGGCCGGGCTGCACTGCATAAATTGTTTTGCAATAATAGCCACGGTGCATTTCGTTACCTTGGTCTGCCCATAAGGTTATGGTATGATAACCGGGTGCAAACGTATAAGTAGCTTGTGGTGTATAAGTAACTTGTCCACCGCCGGTAGATAATCCAAACCAATTAGCAGTCCATATTACACCATTACTTGGTGTGGCAACATACAAACTGTCGTTATGCCAAAATGTGTTTAAACTTACTTTCGATGAATTACCTGTTGTACCCATTGCACCGAAAGCAATAAGGCCCGGTGTATTGGTAATACTAGTAGTAGTACCATTGTTAAAGGTTAGGTGTGCAAAGTTTTGACCTCCAAAACCACCATAGGTAGCAAGTGCATAAAAGCTATCGCAAGTTTCTACTATTGTAATACCTCTTGGACCGGTAAAGTTTCCACCCAAATTGCCTAAGCTGGTAGCTGTTGGTGTATTGTTTTGTAAGTTACCACCAAAGTCGTATCTGGATAATCCACTACCATTGGGTCCCGCACCACGATCAGTAACAAGCATAGAAAAAGTACCGGCAACTTTATCGTTATACAAAGCAAAAAACGCGGGGTTCGAAAATGCATTGGTACCATTGGGTAATGCAGTAAAGGTTGGAGTTAAATTGGTAATGTCTGTACCAAAGTCTATACGTGTTAGGTGGTTTACAGTACTGCTAATATCGCCTACAAAGCCCACCCACTGGCCATTATACCTGTATAAGCTTACTTGTGCCGCGCGCGATACGCCGGTGATGTTTATAGAATGTACATCAGTTCCAACATTAGGGGTATTACCTAAACTATATCCAAAATCTACTCGTATTAAATGTCCTCCATCGGTAATAAATGCATACCATTTTCCTGTAGTGTCTTTTACCACATCTACATAATAGGTAAAGTTAGATGCCAGATAACTGCTTAATGTTCCAAATGAAGTAACAGTACCTGCAGGGTTCAAAGAGTTTGTACCTAAATTAACACGGTAAAATGCATTGTTCGTATTTACACCAAAACCATAATAATTTCCTGTAGATGGGTCATACTTTACTTGGTAGCAGTTACCATTCGAAAACGAATTGGTGGCAAACAATTGCGTAAAGCCGCCTAAGGCCTGACTAGGGTCTATATGCACTGTGTCCCATGCATAATGATACGATGAATCTGCAGTGTAAAATGTAGTAGGGCTATTGGCACAAACCGTATCTTTTGTAATGATTTGTGTATAACCTGCATAACTGCAAAACAGGAACAGTAACAGCAAAAGTTTTTTCATATTGTCAGTATTGCTAAAAGTAATGTCAATAAACCTAATTTATCAAGTGTGTAAATATAATCAAAACCAACAAACCGTAAAAGCCTCAAACATATTTATAATTATGTTGAGTGTTGCGGTCTTGCCATACTTTATAAGACATCATTTCCTAAACGGATGTTGGGCGCATTGCTTAAATTCTTCCCATATTTCTGCTACCAGCTCACCTGCAGGTTTTATATCATGTATCAAACTGCTAACTTGCCCCACTTCCAACTCGCCTTCCGTCAAATCTCCCTCAAACATGCCCTTTTTAGCTCTCGCTTTGCCCAAAAGCTCCGCCAATGCAGCTTCATCGGCACCTGCCAACTCGGCTTCCTGCACTTTTTTCCAAAATTCGTTCTTAATCAGGCGCACAGGGGTTAGCTTTTTCAGCATCAGCTGCGTATCGCCCTCGCCTGCTTTTATTACTTGCTCCTTAAAATTAATATGTCCCGAGCCTTCGGTGCTGCATACAAACCTACTGCCCATTTGCACGCCTTCGGCGCCCAAGCTCATTACGGCAAACATAGCCCTGCCGCCACCAATACCCCCTGCAGCAATTAGGGGTATGCTTATGGCTTCACTTACTGCCGGTATCAGGCATAGGGTGGTAGTTTCCTCGCGGCCATTATGCCCACCGGCTTCAAATCCCTCCGCAACCACGGCATCTACTCCGGCATCCTCGCTCTTCTTGGCAAATTTGGCACTGCTTACCACATGCACCACTTTTATGCCTGCTGCCTTAAGCATCCCGGTATAGGTTTTGGGGTTCCCGGCAGATGTAAATACTATAGGCACTTTTTCGGCAATTATATGGGCAATATGCTTATCAATATCGGGGTATAAAAGGGGCAAGTTCACACCAAAGGGTTTTGTGGTAGCTGCCTTGCACTTTTGTATATGCTCCAACAACACTTCCGGATACATACTTCCGGCTCCTATCAAGCCCAAACCACCGGCTTCACTTACCGCCGCCGCCAGGCGCCAGCCCGAGTTCCAAATCATACCGCCCTGTATTATAGGGTATTGTATACCAAACAGTTGGGTAATTCTATTAGTAAACCCATGGGTACTAAAAGCTCCTTCTACTACCATTTTCTTTAAATTTATGAAGCCATCGGCTCACTTTGCTTTGTATAATATAAGGTACTGCAATTTTCAGGACGCAATATTTGCCGGGCCGCTTCTTGCAAACTGCTCACGGTCACCGCTTGGTAGCGCTCCCATTCCAAGTTAATCCACTCCGCATCCCCCAAAAGCTCGTAAAAAGCCAAATTATTTGCCCGCGATAATAAGCCCATATCCTCAAACACTATCATACTCTCTATTTTGTTCTTGGCCTTTTGCAATTCGGCCTCGCTTACGCCCGCAGCTACTATAAGCGCCATTTCTCTTTCCACCGCGGCATCAGCAATAGCAATATCCACTCCTTCGCGCACCTTGCCCTCCACTATCAGTAAACCCGGGTCAATACTGCCTGTATGGTAACAGCTGATGTTGCTAAACAACTGCTCTTCCTTTACCAACTTTTGGTACAAGCGCGATGCAAATCCATTGCCCGCAATTTCAGTAATCAAATCAGCAGCATAATATTGGGGTTGCATCCTGCCTGCCATATGCCAGGCTTTGTACAAGGCATCCAATGGCACCTCGGCCTGCACTTTCATATGTCTGGGCGCCGTCTGTTCGGGTTCGGCTACCAACTTGCGCTCATAACGCGGTGCAGCGGCAATATCGCCAAACCATTTTTCAGCCAGCTCCTTTACCTGCGGCACCGTAACATTACCCGCCA
>Ga0164297_10006190_pt1 | contig 10035 bp, 10 predicted proteins | sample GEODES058metaG_FD_113539 | JGI IMG/M metagenome (GOLD analysis project Ga0164297, IMG submission 113539) | Dystrophic lake water microbial communities from Trout Bog Lake, Wisconsin, USA - GEODES058 metaG | ecosystem: Environmental > Aquatic > Freshwater > Lake | place: USA: Trout Bog Lake...
GAAGCCGGTTCGATCTCTCGGTTTGTCACCCGAAGAAATGTTGTTACTCAAGCCCTTTTGTTTAATCACAGCTAAACCTGCAATGTATGTTGCAAACGTGCTCGAAGATGGTTTTGAAAATAACCCCCATTTAGAAGCTGTTAAGGCACACGCTGCTTTAGAAAATGCCCCTGTTGTTGCTGTTTGTGCAGCAATAGAGGCAGAAATTGCCGACTTAGAAGATGAAGACAAGATTGAGTTCTTGCAAGAGATGGGTATGAACGAACCAGGTCTTGACCGGGTGATTCGGGCTGGCTTTAGCCTTTTAGGTTTGCAAACCTACTTTACTGCGGGCGTGAAGGAAGTGCGTGCTTGGACCATTCATATTGGTGATACCGCACCTCAGGCTGCAGGTGTCATCCATACGGATTTTGAAAAAGGGTTTATTCGTGCCCAAACAATTGGGTTTGATGACTTCATTCAATACAAAGGTGAACAGGGCGCCAAAGAAGCAGGCAAGATGCGTGCTGAAGGTAAAGAGTACGTTGTGAAAGATGGCGATGTACTGAACTTCTTGTTCAACGTGTAGGTTTTTACACAACCATGGAACGAGTTGATTGCGTGGTTGTTGGAGCTGGGGTCGTAGGGCTCGCGATTGCACGGCAAATGGCAAGAAGCGGAAAAGAAACGATCTTACTAGAGCGTGAATCCAGTTTTGGCACAATCACTAGTGCACGCAATAGTGAGGTAATGCATGCGGGCATTTACTATCCTACGGGCTCCCTTAAGACAGAAGTTTGCCTAAAAGGGAACGCACTCCTACATGAGTATGCAAAGTCCCACGGAGTCCCATACAACCCCTGCGGTAAGTTGATTGTTGCTAGCGATCCAACGCAACTTGAGGATTTAGAGAAAATTTGGGATAAAGCGTGCGCAAATTTAGTTCCCCAATTGTCCCGTATTACTAAAAAGCAAGCGAATGCCTTAGAACCTGTATTACGAGTTGAGGAAGCAATTCTGTCGGCGAGTACTGGAGTGATTGATAGCCATAGTTACATGCTCTCCTTACTAGGAGAGTTTGAAGATGCTGGCGGGATGATTGCTTATCAATCCAGCTTACAAAAAACAAGTCCTATTCAAGATGGCAACAATGGCTATATCTTGGACATTGCAACGGCAGATGGATCTGTTTTCCAACTAGAAACAAAATATTTAATTAATAGTGCAGGGATGAGCGCACCTAAAGTGGCTCAACAAATTCTGGGCTTTAAGGAATCACTTATACCAAAACCTTATTTTGCCAAGGGAAATTATTTTTCTTTATCGATGAAGTCCCCATTTGCCCGATTAATTTATCCGATTCCTGAACCGGGTGGTCTAGGCGTGCATGTCACGATGGATTTAGGTGGGCAGGCAAAATTTGGTCCTGATGTAGAGTGGCTTGATATTGAAGAAGAGAGCCAAGTCGATTATGCGGTTGATCCTTTGCGGGGCAATAAATTTTACGCCGCGATTCGGAGTTACTGGCCAGACTTACCGGATGGTGTTCTAAGTCCAGCCTATTCAGGGATTAGAGCAAAGACAAGTAAACCTGGTGAGCCAGCCGCTGATTTTAGAATTGATAATGCCCAGTTGCATGGGCATACTGGTCTGATCAATTTGTTTGCGATTGAATCGCCAGGATTAACATCCTCTCTCGCGATTGCCCAAGAAGTTGAAGCGCGCTTAATTTAGGCCGTCTTCACTTCACAGAACTTAAAAGAATAAATCTTGTAGAGCCTGTCCAGGATTCTCCGCACGCATAAATGCTTCACCAACTAAAAAGGCATCAACGTGATGCTCGCGCATGAAGTCAACATCTTTTCTGGCTAAAATACCACTTTCTGTAACGATTCTTTTTTCTTTAGGGATATCGGCAAGTAAATCGATCGTATTTTGTAATGAGACTTCAAAAGTTTTGAGGTCACGATTATTAATCCCGAGTAAGCCAGATTTTAATAACAGTGCACGTTGTAATTCTTCTGCACCGTGCACTTCCACCAACACATCCATTTGTAGTTGGACGGCGAGGTCTTCAAACTCCTGCAATTGCTGATCGCTCAGCGCAGATACAATCAGTAGAATCGCATCAGCTCCCATCGCACGAGCTTCAAAAATTTGATACGGATCAACCATAAAATCTTTACGGATCACAGGCAAACTACAAGCGCTTCTCGCCTCTTTTAAAAAAGCAGTACAACCCTTAAAGTATTGTTCGTCAGTTAAGACCGATAAACAGGCCGCACCATGCTGTGCATAACTTTGAGCAATGAGTGCTGGATGGAATGGGTCTCTTAAGGTACCTCTACTTGGACTGGCTTGTTTGATTTCGGCGATGACACCAGCGTGACCGAGAGCAATTTTTGCTTCTATCGCATTAATAAAACCACGCGGAGCCAAAATTGAGTCTGTCAAACTCGCCTGCGCAAGTGCTTCAATATCTGATTGTGATACAAGTGATTTGGAGACAATGAGCTCTTCTTTTTTAGTCGCTAGAATGCGATGTAAGATATCAGACATTTTTTTCACCTAGCTCTTGAGTAGTTTGAACAAACTCAAGCATTTTTGCTTTCGCCGCACCGGAAGTAATCGTAGCGCGGGCTAACTCAATTCCCTCGCCAATTGAAGGGGCAAGATCACTGGCGTATAGGGCAGCACCAGAATTGAGAGCGACGATGTCTAAAGCGGGTCCGGGCTGTCCATCTAAAACATTTAATATGATATTTTTCGACTCCTGCGCATTTTCGACTTTAAAGGCGCGCGAACTCGTCATGGCAATGCCAAAATCTTCAGGGTGAATCTCATATTCAATAATTTGACCATCTTTGAGTTCCCCCACTAAGGTGGAGGCACCTAAAGAAATTTCATCAAGTCCATCCTTGCCATAAACTACAAGGGCATGTTTCATACCCAAACGCTCAAGTACGCGAATCTGAATACCTACTAAATCTGGATGGAACACGCCCATAAGCATATGCGGCGCATTTGCAGGGTTGGTGAGAGGTCCCAAGATGTTAAAAATAGTACGAATACCAAGTTCTTTGCGAACCGCAGCGACATTTTTCATGGCGGGGTGATGATTGGGGGCAAACATAAAACCCATCCCCGTTTTTTCAATACACTGACCAACTTGTTGAGCAGAAAGATCAATCCGAGCACCTAGTGTTTCTAAGGCATCTGCACTGCCAGATTTACTACTGACGCTGCGGTTTCCATGTTTGGCAACCTTGGCACCAGCACCAGCAATCACAAAGGCAGAGGTCGTTGAAATATTAAAACTATGGGATCCGTCACCACCAGTGCCAACAATATCAACAAAGTGACTAGAATCTTTCACAACAACGTGGTTGGCAAATTCACGCATTACCATGGCTGCTGCAGAAATTTCCCCGATGGTTTCTTTTTTAGTTCTTAGGCCCACCAGTAATGCTGATGTCATACTCGGAGATAACTCCCCTTTCATAATGGCACGCATTAAACCAAGCATTTCGTCGTGAAAAATTTCACGATGTTCGATACATCTTAAGAGGGCTTCTTGTGCTGTGATTGTCATATCAATTATCGGACCAATTATTTTTTCAGTTTTAAAAAGTTTTGCAGTAAGTCATGTCCATATTCAGACAGAATGGATTCAGGATGGAATTGAACCCCTTCAACGGCCAACGTTTTATGCTTAACACCCATAATTTCGCCATCAGCAGTAGAGGCAGTTACTTCAAGACAGTCTGGTAAGGAAGAACGCTCAATCGCTAAAGAGTGATAACGCGTCACGGTAAATTCTGCTGGTAATCCTTGAAAAACACCACGCCTTTTAGTTTGGATGGTGTCTGTTTTGCCGTGCATAATCGTTTTAGCACGAATAATATGCCCACCAAAAGCTTCACCGATGGCTTGATGACCTAAACAAACGCCTAAAATTGGAATTTTTCCAGCAAACCGAAGAATCGCATCAATCGAAATACCAGCTTCTTTGGGACTACAGGGTCCAGGAGAAATACAAAGGTAATCAGGGGCTAGCGCTTCGATTTCATCTAAAGAAATCTCATCATTACGAAATACTTTTACTTCTTGACCAAGTTCTCCAAAGTACTGAACTAAGTTAAAAGTAAATGAATCGTAGTTATCAATCATGAGTAGCATATATTTCTTTCGTCGCTTTTGAGTGGCATCAAAATGCGCTTGAATCTAGTCCAGCTTGGACCATTTCCGCAGCTCGTAAAACAGCTCGGGCTTTGACTTCAGTTTCTTGATACTCTGACTCAGGAACTGAATCGGCGACGATTCCTGCGCCTGCTTGCGAGTGTAACCAACCATCCTTAATCACGCCTGTTCGAATAATAATAGCGACGTCCATATCGCCTGAAAAGGATAGATAACCCGCAGCGCCGCCGTAAGGGCCACGTTTGGTAATTTCCATTTCATCGATAATTTCCATCGCCCGAATTTTAGGCGCACCAGATAGGGTGCCCGCCGGAAATGTAGCCCGCAGTACATCCATATTCGTAATCTCTTCACGCAAGTTACCTTCTACAGAACTCACAATATGCTGTACATGAGAGTACTTCTCGATACTCATTTTTTCTGTTACATGAACTGAACCAATTTTGGCAATTCGGCCAATATCGTTTCTTGCTAAATCAATCAACATTACATGCTCTGCAATTTCTTTTGGATCGGCTAATAAGTCCCGAGCTAACTGTTCATCCAGTTCTGGTGTTTTACCGCGAGGCCGCGTTCCGGCAAGCGGCCTTACCGTTACGGTGCGGTGCAATTGCCCAGCTGAATCCGTCGTTCTCTCTTGCCGAACCAAAATCTCTGGCGAGGATCCGACTAACTGATGATCACCAAAATCATAAAAATATAAGTAGGGTGAGGGATTTAGTGAGCGCAGAGCACGATACAGTGATAAGGGATTTTCCGCAAAAGGTTGACTAATACGTTGGCCAAACACAACCTGCATGCAATCACCCGCCAAAATGTACTCTTTCGTTTTATTGACTGCAGCCAAAAATTGTTCTTTAGGATAATTACGAATAAGTTCTGTTTTTGTGCCAGCAGTCTGTATCGGATTGACAATCGAGCGATCTAAATGCGACCTTAAAACCTGTAAGCGTTCTTTTGCACGAACATAGGCATTCTCAGACTTTGGATCAACATAAACAATCAGATACAGTTTGCCGGCTAAATTATCAATCACTGCCAACTCTTCGGTTAGCAATAGCTGAATATCAGGTAAGCCTAATTCGTCTTTTGGGGCTGAATTGGCTAAACGAGGTTCTATATAACGAATCGTGTCATATCCAAAGTAACCAGCTAGCCCACCACAAAACCTTGGCAAGCCTGAAAGGATGGCGGCCTTGAATTTGGCATGATAGGCCTCCACAAAATCGAGAGGATTATCAGTATTTGTTTCAACCACTACGCCATCAGTGACCACTTCATTGATGGGGCTTTGCGCAGTTCCTCGGGAACGAATCAAAGTTCTAGCCGGTAAGCCAATAATAGAGTAACGACCAAAACGTTCGCCGCCGACAACGGATTCGAGCAAAAATGTATTCTTAGAGCCTTCAGCTTGTGTGAGCTTCAAATAGAGTGACAGGGGGGTTTCAAGGTCAGCCAAGGTTTCAAGCACAAACGGAATACGGTTGTAACCTTGGGTCGTTAACTGATTAAATTCTTCGAGAGTCATTTTGCTTGGGCTATAGAAGTTCTCATGGCGTTAATTACTTGCGCATAATCAGGTTTTCCAAAGATTGCTGAACCTGCGACAAAGGTATCAGCCCCAGCCGCATAAATAGCGCCAATATTTTCTGGATTTACCCCTCCATCAATTTCAAGTCGAATCGATCTGCCGGATTGGGCTGTATAACTATCAATCAACTTTCGCGTCGCTTTTAGTTTTTCAAGAGTAGACGGAATAAATTTTTGCCCCCCAAAGCCTGGATTCACCGACATTAATAAGATTAAATCGAGTTTATCTAAAACATGGTCTAGGTAATGTAAGGGAGTAGCTGGATTAAAGACTAAGCCCGCTTGACAACCCTGATCTTTAATTAAATTAATCGTTCGATCGATGTGCGTACTTGCTTCAGGGTGAAAACTAATCAAATTAGCGCCTGCTTTTGCAAACTCGGGAACCAATGCATCAACCGGTTCAATCATTAAATGAACGTCGATACAAGCTGGAAGGCCGTTCTTTAGGGCATGTGGTCGAATTGCTTCACACACCAGGGGACCGATGGTGAGATTGGGGACGAAATGATTATCCATCACATCAAAGTGAATCCAATCCGCACCAGCACTTAGGACATCTTTAACTTCTTGCCCCAAGCAAGCGAAATCAGCAGAAAGGATCGATGGTGCAATGATCGCAGGTAAGTTATTATTCATAAATCTATTTTACTGTAGAGATTCATCCTCATAAAATAAATCACATTCGGATATAAGGACTATTAAGCATGAGCGAGTATGCAATTCAAATAACGGTAAAAGTACAGTACTTAGAAGATCAGTCTGCGCCTGAAAAAGGTAACTATAGTTTTGCCTATTCAATGATCATCAAAAATGATTCCCAAGTCCCATTCCAATTGATTGGTAGGCATTGGACTATTACCGATGCAGAAGGGGTAGAACAAGAAGTTCGAGGTTTAGGCGTAGTTGGTCAGCAACCTTTTCTCCGGCCCGGAGAATCATTTGAGTACACTAGCTGGGCATCTATTCCAACGCCAGACGGAAAAATGAAAGGAAGTTATTTCTGTGTTTCGGAGGAGGCTGAGTTTTTTGCAGCGCCCATTCCAGAATTTCTATTAACTATGCCCAGAATCCTTCACTAAGTCTTTATTCGTCTTTTTTTCTACCTAGCATGGTCCAAACTACAATGAAAACCAGGATCAATAAGGCAACCCCAGCTTCTGCCACGAGTAAAAGCATGGGGTATTCATCTAATAAGTCTGCTAGCATCGCCAACCTTTTACTGAAATTAAAAAAATGCGTTGAATAATGAAATACTTCATTACCTTCATCCTCATTTTACTCGTCTCTTGTGCAAATCGAGAGGACAGAGTTCAATCAAAGACTAACCAAGATCAGTACTTGCCAGAAATTTCGACCCGTAATAAAAATATTGATCAGTTAGGTGCTTTATCAGGTTGGAAGGATGATTCAATGGAGGGAGTTTGGCCTGCTTGGCAAAAAAGTTGTAACTATCTTCAAAAATCAAGCATGGATAGCCCATTAAAACGGCTTTGTACAGATTCTGCCAAATTGAAAAATCCCACCCCTATACAAGTGAAGCAATTTTTTGAAAACAATTTTCAGGCTTTGTCATTGCGACAGGCATTGCCGAGTAATGGATATGCCCAAGGAAATGTAGAGGGCTTAATTACTGGATATTATGAGCCTATTTTGAAGGGGTCATTGACCAAAAGTCCAGGATTTCAAATTCCCTTATATAAATATCCTGAACTCTGGAAGAGTGATTCCAAATTACTCAGGCCAGCTCGAGCAGAGCTTTTGAAAGGTCCACTTTTAAAAGGTAATGAGATTGTTTGGGTTAATGATCCGGTGGCGGCTGCGATGATGCAGATTCAAGGTTCAGGAAAAATCCAATTAGAAAATGGTCAAATGCTCCGCTTGGGTTTTGCAGGCACGAACAACCAACCCTATAAATCAATTGCCAATTGGTTAATTCAGCAAAAAGAAATGACATCTTCTCAGGCGAGTATGCAAAATATTTCTGAATGGGCCAAAAAACATCCTGAACGTGTCCAAGAGCTTTTAAATAGTAATCCTAGGTATGTGTTTTTTAAACTTAATGCAAGTGGATTTATTGAGGAAGGGCCGATTGGTGCTTTAGGAGAGCCACTCACTGCGCAAAGAAGTATTGCAGTAGATTGGCAATATATCCCTAAAGGATCTCCGGTTTTTTTAAGTACCTCGGATCCCAAAACTGGTAAAAAGATAGAAAGCTTAGTCTTTGCACAAGATACAGGAAGTGCTATTGTTGGTAGTGTTCGGGCAGATTATTATTGGGGATCTGGAGAGCTCGCTGGAGAAAAAGCTGGAATGACAAAACAATCAGGTAGCATGTGGTTATTGGTGCCAAAAAATAAATAGTTTTAATGATAAAAACTCAAATTCATTTCGTTCCAATGCTCTGTTGCATTCTCAGCTTATTGATGACAGGCTGTGCAATGACGTCCAAAGAAACGCCCACTATTTTAGAAAACCAACGTCCTATCGAAGGTGTTCAACTAGAACCAGAGATTAGAAAATTCTCTCAGATGATTTCAAAATCACTAGAGATTTCAGAGCAGTCAGAAATCTCTAGTAATGAAGATGTCGAGGGGTGGTATTTATGGTCTTTAGCACCCCACAAGAAGAAAACAAAATACTATTTGCATCATTATCAGGGTAAAAGTGTGATTCATGCAGATGCACGATCCAGCGCCTCGGGCCTCATTGTGCCGTTAAAAGCAAAAGATATTCAAGGTTTTGATTTGCAGTGGACTTGGAAAGCATTAAAAAACATTGCTCTGGCAGATAATACGCAAGGCCATACTGATGACGCTCCCCTACGTATCGTCTTGGGCTTTGAAGGCGATAAATCATCTTTGCCTTTAAAAGATCAACTTGCCTTTGATTTAGCAAAACTGATTAGTGGGCATGATTTACCCTACGCAACCCTTATGTATATTTGGTCGGAAAAAAACGGTATTGAAGAGGTGATTACCAATAAGCACATTAGTCGGATCAAAGCGATCGTTGTCGACTCGGGCGCCAAAGATTTAGGGGAGTGGCGAACACACCGCAGATCAATTGAAGCAGATTTCAAAAAGGCTTACGGTGAAAATCCTGGAAAATTAATTGCTATTGGAATTATGACGGATACGGATAATACCAATGAAGAAGTTCAGGCAAAATATGGCGATATAGAATTTCAGCGCCGATCTAACCGCTAATAAGCGCTTCAATGACCTACTTGGATTAAACAAATTAAGCTAAAAATTGTTTTGCGAGTTGAACCCAGTAATTCGAACCAATTGGTAATAGGTTATCGTTGAAATCATACGAAGGATTGTGTAATTCACAAGGCCCTAAGCCATGTCCCGATAAGCGGTGTTGGCCATCGCCATTCCCCAGAAAGACATAACACCCGGGTACTTTTTCTAGCATAAAGGCAAAATCTTCGGAGCCCATCGTTGGTTGAATTACTTGACTGAGATGCTCTTTACCAAAAGTTTCTTCAATTACTCTTGCTGCAAAGTTGGATTCTTCCGGATGATTAATGAGAGGTGGGTAGTTTCGCTCAAAATCAATCTCAGCTTGGCAGTTAAAAGTCTGCGCTACGCCGTGAGCAATCTCGATTAAGCGTTTTTCAATTAAATCTAAGGTCGGAATCGTGAAAGTACGAACCGTACCGCCAAGCCATGCGTCGTCGGGAATCACATTAGTGGTAAAGCCACCATGAATTTGGGTAATCGATAAGACTGCAGCTTCAATTGGACTCTTATTACGCGTGATAATGCTTTGAAGTGAATTGGCTAATTGTGTTAATGCGTAGATTGGGTCTGCGCCATTATGGGGCATGGCTGCGTGAGCACCTTTACCCTTGAGAGAGATTTTAAATTCATTGCTAGAGGCCATTGCTGGTCCCGTAATTACACCAAATTGCCCCTCAGGCATGCCAGGCCAATTGTGTAAGCCAAAGACGGCATCACAGGGAAACAGTGAAAAGAGACCCTCTTGAATCATTTGACGCGCTCCACCACCACCTTCTTCTGCTGGCTGGAAGATCAAATAAATAGTGCCCTTGAAATTACGATGCGTTGAGAAATAATGAGCCGCCCCCAACAGTATGGCAGTATGTCCATCGTGCCCACAGGCATGCATAGTGCCTGGATGGGTTGAGGCATGTTCAAAAGTATTTTTTTCATGAATGGGCAAGGCATCCATATCAGCACGTAAGCCAATCGATTTTCCAGGGCCTAAATTGCCATCAATAATGCCAATCACTCC
>Ga0164297_10006191_pt1 | contig 10034 bp, 7 predicted proteins | sample GEODES058metaG_FD_113539 | JGI IMG/M metagenome (GOLD analysis project Ga0164297, IMG submission 113539) | Dystrophic lake water microbial communities from Trout Bog Lake, Wisconsin, USA - GEODES058 metaG | ecosystem: Environmental > Aquatic > Freshwater > Lake | place: USA: Trout Bog Lake...
CTGCTGCACAAACTATCACGGCAAACGACATTGTAGCTAACAATTCCTTCACATCTACTTCATTTTCTGCTACTGGTAATGTGTCTGCAGGAAATCTATTTTCTACTGGTAACATCTATGCTAATTCAGGCAATGCGAATGTATCAAATGTTAATGCGGGAAATGGTTACTTTACAGCGAACCTATCAGTAATTTCTAATGTTTCTGCTGGCAATGTTTATGCAAACTCAGGTACAGTGGGCGCAGCTACTGGTAATTTTTCTGGAAATGTTAATGCAGCTAATGCTAATTTAGGTAATACCGTAACTGCAAATTTCTTTAGCGGAAATGGATACTATCTTACTGGTGTAATTACTGCACCCGGACCTAAAATTGTTAATGGTGCTAGCTATACCAATATCGCTACTTCAGGTGGAAACGTAGTTACAGCGGTAAATGGCAACACAACATTTACGGTTACGTCGACCGGAGCTAATATATCTGGTACCTTAGGTGTTACTGGAAATATTACTGCCGGTAATCTCGACGGCGCCAATAGTGTTTTCGCTAATTATTTAACCGGAACATTAACTACTGCTGCACAACCGAACATCACATCAGTTGGTACTCTCTCTAGCTTAAGTGTTAATGGAACTGTTACGGCTCCCAACTTCACTGCTAATACAGGGGTGTTTACAGGTAATGGTAGCGGTCTATCATCTATTGCCGGCGCCAATGTAACCGGTGCAGTCGCATATGCTACAACTGCTAACTCGGTAGCCGGAGCCAACGTTTCAGGTACAGTAGGTAGCGCAACCAATGCAGCCGCAGTTCTTAGTAACTCAGCCTCAACTGGTACTTATTATATTCCATTCATATCATCAATCGCAAATGGTAACTATACACACGCATCAAATGCTAATTTCAGCGCAAATCTATCCAATGGCTATATCACAGCAACTGGTTTTGTAGGCACACTTAGTGGCTCTGCTACATCTGCAACTACAGCAGGTACAGTGACAACTAATGCACAACCAAACATCACATCAGTTGGTACTCTCTCTAGCTTAAGTGTTAATGGAACTGTTACGGCTCCCAACTTCACTGCTAATACAGGAGTGTTCACGGGTAACGCTAATGGATTGACTGGAATTCCTGGAGCCAATGTCACAGGTGCAGTCGCATATGCTACCACTGCTAACTCAGTAGCAGGAGCTAATGTGTCTGGTGCAGTCGCATATGCTACCACTGCTAACGCAGTAGCAGGGGCGAATGTTTCAGGTACAGTTTCTTCGGCTACGTCTGCAACTAATGCGTCCGCAGTATTAAACAACGTACAAACAACTGGTACTTATTACCCAGCATTCATATCATCTACTGCTAACGGCAATTATGCGCACGCATCTAATAGTGCATTTAGTGCTAATTTTGCAAATGGTGCACTTTCTGCTACTACTTTCGTAGGTACATTAAGTGGTGCGGCCACTACAGCAGGCACAGTAACAACAAATGCACAACCAAATATTACATCGGTTGGCACTTTAACAGGGCTAAATGTTAACGGTACAATAACTGCGCCTAACATCACTGCAAACACTGGTGTATTTACCGGTAATGGTAGTGGTCTGTCAGCTATTGCTGGCGCTAATGTTACTGGTACGGTTTCGAGCGCATCGACTGCAACTACTGCAACTACTGCGGGTACAGTAACGACGAATGCACAACCAAATATCACTTCAGTTGGTACTTTAGCTAACTTAACAGTAGGAAACGCATCGGCCAATACTCAATTTGGAAATGGAACAATTAACGCCGCTGGTAATGTTCAAGCTGCAAACTTGATTGGTCCTCTCGCATCTGGTAATTCTAACGTTACTATCACTGCCAACAGCAACGTCAACATTTATGTTGCAGGTAATGCTACATCTCAATTAACAGTGACCTCAACTGGTGCAAACATCGCAGGTTATGCAACGGTTGCCGGTAATTTAACTTCAGCTAATGCAAACTTAGGAAACTTAGCAAAAGCTAATTACTTCCAAGGAGACGGCGGACTGTTAAGTAACATTACCGTTTCAGGGGGAACTTCTATTGTTAACGGTAATAGTAATATTGCTGTAGGTGCCAATAGCAACATTACGATGAGTGTTGCTGGTGTTTCCAATGTAATGGTAATTACCAGTACTGGAGCAAACATTACCGGAACATTAACAGTAGGAAACGTATCTGCAGGAAACATTACCGGTAATGTCACTACTGCTGCTCAAGGAAATATTACCTCATTAGGTACTCTTACAGGGTTAACTGTTGCTGGTCCCGTAAACTTAGGACCAGCAAGCAATCTAACATTATCCGGTGGATCAGCTAATCAGCTACTTGTCTCTAACGGCGCCGGCGGCGCAGCATGGCAAACTGTAACTAGCTTAACCCTTGCTCCGGGCTCTAATACACAAGTATTGTTTAACGATTCGGGTAGCTTTGCTGCAAACAGCGGTCTCACCTTTAACAAAACAACTGGAGCACTTACTGTTACTGGAAATGCTAATACCGGTAATATTGGTGCAAACAATGCAGTGTTCACGTCTGTTACAGGTACGTTAACTACTAACGCACAACCAAACATTACTTCAGTTGGTTCGTTGACCTCGCTGATTGTAACTGGTAACATCAATTCTGGTAATATATCTGGTGGTAATTTAGTAAGTGCCAATTATTTCAGCGGTAACGGTAATGCACTGTCTAGTATTCAAGGTGCAAATGTAACTGGTACAGTAGGTAGCGCGACCAATGCGGCCGCAGTTCTTAGCAATTCAGCATCAACTGGTACTTATTATATTCCATTCATATCATCAATCGCAAATGGTAACTATACACATGCATCAAATGCCAATTTCTATGCTAATTTGGCTAATGGATACATTACAGCAACCGGATTCGTAGGCACACTGAGTGGCGCCGCAACATCTGCAACTACCGCAGGCACAGTAACGACGAATGCACAACCAAACATCACATCAGTTGGTTCGTTGACCTCACTGATTGTAAACGGTAATATCAATTCTGGTAATATATCTGGTGGTAATTTAGTAAGCGCTAATTACTTTACTGGTTCTCATGCTAATGGTAACTCAAACATAAACATTCCATCAGCTGATGGTAACATAAACTTTAGTAGTGCAGGTAATGCGAATGTTGTTGTAGTAACCGGGACAGGTGTCAATGTTTCTGGCACATTAAACGCAACCGGCTACGCGAACGTTGGTAACTTAGGTACCGCACAAGTACTTGCAACTGCAAACGTAACTGCTCCGCAATTAATCTCAAACATAGCAACAGGTACTGCACCGTTCGCTGTATCAAGCACAACACAAGTTGCTAACTTGAACTCGCAATATGCAGGTACAGCTAACTCAGTAGCAGGTGCAAACGTAACCGGTGCAGTAGCGTATGCAACGACTGCTAACTCAGTAGCAGGTGCTAACGTAAGTGGTGAAGTTGGTCTTGCTACATACGCAACAACAGCAAACGCGGTAGCAGGTGCTAACGTATCAGGTACTGTTGCTAACGCAAATAATTCTGCATATTTAGGTGGTACTGCGGCAGCAAGTTATCTATTAACAAACGGTACTGGTAGTGGTTTAACTGCAATTACTGGTGCAAACGTAACCGGCGCAGTTTCACAAGCAACAACTGTGATGGGTAACACTCAGAACAATATTAATACACTTGGTGCATTAACTACATTAAGTACAGGTGCAAACACTACATCAGGTACTATCACTGGTAACTGGTCATTAAGTGCAGGTTCAAAATTAGCCGCAACTTATTCTGACTTGGCAGAAAAATATGTTAGTGATGCAGAATATGCTCCGGGTACAGTATTAGTATTTGGTGGTGAATATGAAGTGACATTAGCTAATACATTTGATAGTACACGTGTAGCAGGTGTAGTAACAACTGCCCCGGCTTACACTATGAATAGCGAATGTCAAGGTGAACATGTTGTTAACATTGCGCTACAAGGTCGTGTACCATGTTTAGTAATGGGTCCGGTAAGTAAGGGTGACTTAATGGTTGCAGGTACAAATGGTCGTGCAGTTGCTAATAATGAAGCACGTGCAGGTACTATTATCGGTAAGTCATTAGAAAACTTTACAGGTACTGAAGGTATTATTGAAGTTGCTGTTGGTAGATTCTAAAAAGGTCACATTGTATTTTATTAAACATTTATTAAAAATGATAAGTACAATGTGATTAATGTTTTTCAATTAGAATACGAAACAAGACTAAAGAGTTGGTACGAACTCAGGCAATCCCTCGAAAACAAAGATATTGCCACTAAGTGTTTAGAAATAGACAAATGGTGGCAGTACGCACCTTTGGTTAATTATTATCTTCATCCAGATGATATTGATAATTGGCCCGGTCCGTGGGAATTACTGAATGATAACAATTATTGCCAAATTGCCAGGGGTTTGGGTATGCAATTTGCGTTCTCGTTTCGGTGTATAATACAATAAATGAACATATTTTTACAGGATTACTATTTACGCCTCAAGGCGTGGCATGAACTTAGAGAAATCCTTAAGGACAAAGATTTGCAAACAATCTGCGTCGAGGTTGATAAGTTTTGGCAATGGGCACCTATTAGTGCCCATTATCTTCATCCAGATGACATAGAAGACTGGCCTAATCCATGGGAACTACTCAACGTGAATACTTACTGTCTATATGGTCGTGCATTGGGCATGATTTATACTCTTGTGTTATTGGGCGTACAAGACATTGACTTTGTTGAAGGAATAAGTGATAATGACAAAGATGTCATATTAGTTCTGGTTGATAACGCAAAATATGTTATGAATGGTGGTATAGATACAGTGTTAAATACTGATCTTGCGTCGTTCGACATAAAGAAACATATCAACATAGATCCATTGACACAGAAGATAGGCAAGCAATGACAATTAATGTAACAAAAAGATCAGGAATAATCGAACCCCTACAACTAGAAAAGTGGCAGTCGCAAATCGCTAAAATTTGTAGCGGCATCGCTGACATTAGCCAATCGATGATTGAAATCAAAGCTTCTCCTCATTTTTTTGATGGCATTACTACTAGAGAAATTGACGAGCTAACCCTGCGCGCAATAGTAGACCTAATTGATATTGAATCTAATCCGGACGTTGGTCATACCAATTACCAATTTGTGGCAGGTAAGCAAAGACTGTCTATGTTGCGCAAAGACGTATATGGACAATTTCAGCCGCCGCATCTTTATGAGATAGTAAAGAAGAACGTAGAAGTAGGGCTGTATACATCTGAACTGCTTGATTGGTATACGGAAGACGATTGGAATAAAATGAATGAAATGCTTGACCATGAAAAGGATGAGCAATATTCATATGCGGCGATTGAACAATTAGTAGAAAAGTATCTAGTTCGCAACAGAGCAACTAAAGAAATCTACGAAACTCCACAAGTTAGATACATGATCGCCGCCGCGACGGTTTTTCACAGCGAAGAACCTAATACAGCCAGAATGCGATATATTAAGGAATATTATAATGCTGCGAGTGATGGGCTTTTTACTCTTGCTACTCCTGTGCTTGCTGGCCTTGGCACTCCTACTAAACAATTTAGTAGCTGCGTTCTTATTCGTAGCGACGATGATCTAGATAGCATCTTTGCTTCCGGAGAGATGATGGCAAAGTATGCGAGCAAGCGTGCTGGTATTGGACTAGAGATAGGAAGATTGCGTTCATTAGGTTCGCCAATTCGCGGCGGAGAAATCATGCATACCGGTATGATTCCTTTTCTAAAGAAATGGTTCGGAGACCTCCGTTCGTGTTCTCAGGGAGGAATCAGAAACGCATCCGCCACTGTCTTTTATCCTATCTGGCATCACCAATTCGATGACCTAATTGTATTAAAGAATAATCAGGGAACCGAAGAAACCCGTGTTCGTCATATGGATTATGGCGTTGTTCTCAGTGCATTCTTCTGGCGTCAATTCAAGAATAAGGAAAACATCACCTTCTTTGATCCAAATGAAGTTCCAGATTTATATGAAGCGTTCTATAAGAACACAGCAAAGTTTGAAGAACTTTATGTAAAGTACGAGAAACGTAAAGACCTTCGTAAGAAGACAATGAGTGCTGAAGAAGTGTTTAAGGGAGGCATACTAAAGGAACGCACAGACACTGGCCGCATCTATTTGGTCTTTATCGACAATGTTATGAAGCAAGGCCCGTTCGATCCTGAGTACCATACTATATATCAATCTAACCTTTGCTGTGTAACCGGTGAAACACAAGTAACTTTCTTGCACGAAAACGGCAACACAGAACAAATGTCTGTTTCTAGTGCTGTGGAAAGATTTGAATTAGGTAATTTAACTACTTCAAAGATTAAAAGTTTTAAGAATGGTGAAGTTTCCTGGGAAAATATTTCTGCGGCAATTAAGACTAAAACAGTCACCGAACTGTATGAAATTGAAGATGAAAACGGTAATGTATTGAGATGCACAGGAGACCATCGTGTTTTTACTAAGAATAGAGGTTATGTAAGAGCCGATGAATTAGTTGAAACTGACGAGTTATGTGTTGAAATTTGATTCCCGAACATAAATACATATGGAGAAATTCATATGTATAAAGAACTTTATAAGACTATAATTGACAACGCAAGAAAAGAAAACAGAATGAGAAATCAAGGAACATATTATGAACGACACCATATCGTTCCTGATTTCTTGTACAAGAACAGAAAGAGAACAGGACCAAACGGGCATCTAGACGGTAATCCAGATAGCGCGGAGAATTTAATTCTATTGACTTTTTCCGAACACTTAATGGCTCATTACTACTTGTATGAGATTTATAAAGGAACTCGTTATGAATACTCTGCTGGTTCTGCCCTGCAATTCTTTTTTGTAAAAGCGACAGGCAACCACAAACGACAAATTAATTTGTCAGATGTTGATGAAAAGTTTCTTAAAGAAATGGAACACTTAAGACTACTAGGCAATGAATGTATTAGTAAGGCAAGAAAAGGAAAGATGCCTGTTGTCGATGCTGTGACTAGAGAAAAAATAGGATCAGTCTCCGTAGATCACCCTAAAGTTTTATCAGGGGAATGGGTTCATCATAGTAAAGGCGTTCCTGGAAAGTCTGCAAGAGATATGTCTGGTTCTAAAAATACTAACTTTAAGGAATTAACTCAGGATCGAAGAGAAAGAATGTGGAAATGTGTGTCTGAATCTTGTCAAGAGGGTTACTTGAAGTTACACTTATTGCAGGATAATATGAAAAAAGAATTTGTAGAGTTTAAGAAAATTTCATTGGCGTGGATAGGCAAAAAGTTTGGATCTTTAGAAAATCTAATAAACGAAACGAATAAGAACTTGAATCTAAACATCAAATATAATCCATATCATAGAAGCGCAGAGCAACGACGGGTTGCAGCAGAACACTCAAAAAAACATCGATGGTACAACAACGGCGTACAAAATGTAAGAGTCACAGACGAAGAAGAATTTTGTAAACATAATCCAAATTATGTATTAGGAAGAATAAAAATATGATTAAAATTAAAAAAATTAAAGTAGAACCAACCGATGTATATGACTTATCTGTGCCTGAAACAGAATGTTTCTTTGCTAATAACATATTAGTTCATAACTGCGAGATCCTACTACCTACAAAGTCATTCAAGAGACTAGATGATGAGGCCGGCCGAATTGCGCTGTGTACCTTAGGGAGTATTAATTGGGGTGCGTTCCGTAACCCAGAAGATATGCGCCGAGCATGTCGTATTCTACTAAGAAGTCTGAATAACATTTTGGATTATCAAGACTTCCTTTCTATTCAGTCTAAGTTATCGAATGACGAGATTCGTCCAATCGGTATCGGTGTAACTAATCTCGCATACTGGCACGCTAAGCGCGGATATAAGTACGGAGACTCAGATGCACTACAGGACGTAAAGAGTTGGGCAGAACACCAGACTTACTACCTCATGGAAGCAAATGTAGAATTGGCAAAAGAGCGTGGAAAGTGCATTGACTCTGACAAGACCCGCTATGGTCAAGGAATCTTTCCCTGGGAACTTAGAGCCAATGGTGTAAACGAGCTAGCAGACTTTAATCCTGAGCTTGATTGGGAATCACTACGATTTGAAATGAAAGAGTATGGTGTGCGAAACAGCACAGTTGGTGCCATTGCTCCGGTTGAATCTTCATCTGTTGCCATTAATTCAACTAATGGTATTGCACTACCAATGAGTTTGATTTCTGTTAAGGAATCAAAAGCGGGATCCTTCGTGCAAGTTGTCCCAGAATATCATAATATTAAGGTCAGAAAGAATTATCAGTTGATGTGGGATCAGGTTGATTGCGTCGAGTATCTTAAGACCTCTGCTGTTCTTGCTGCATACATGGATCAATCAATTTCAACTGATACGTTCTATAATCCAGCACATTTCCCTGATCGCAAGATACCAACTACGCTAATTGCTAAAAATTTGATGCTAGCACATAAGTTCGGTCTCAAGACGCTTTATTATAGCCTCGTGTGTAAACAAGGTTCTAAAGAAGAAGCCGACGATGCACCTCTTATGCCTATAGACTTTTTTGAAGATGAAGATTCCTGCGAGAGTTGTAAGTTATAGCATGTAAACTATAAGTTTTCTGTAAACTATGATAAATAAGTTTACAGGAGATTTACATGAACTATGAAAAAATATACAATACATTAGTAAGTAGAGGACAGAGTAGAATACTAGAAGGATATAGCGAGAAGCATCATATTGTTCCTAAATGTCTTGGTGGAACCGATGACGCATCTAACTTAGTATCATTGACTCCTGAAGAACATTATTTGTGTCATCTGTTATTAGTTAAACTGTATCCTAACAATATACGACTGGTAAAGGCCGCTATGTTTATGCTATCATCAAATAGTGAACAACAGAGAAACAACAAGTCATATGGCTGGTTAAAGAGACAATATTCCGAATATATGCGCGGTCCTAATAACCCGGCAAAACTAAACGGACCATGGAACAAGGGTATGACAGGCTATAAAAATAAAGTCAACTTTTCGGACGACACATTAAAATCAATGTCTACCCGAATGACGGGTGAAAAAAATCCATGTTCTGGTGTTAAGCCCTGGAATCATCCAAGAGCAACAGATTATTCTAAATCTGTTTGGAAACAAGCAGAAACGATTTACAATGTTTGGGTAGAAAACAATAAACCCTCGTACTGTAAGTTATATACATTAGTGAACGATAAGAGTTATATTAATGAAAGCAAAGTTATAGGACCGTATATGAATATGGTAAAATATTTTAGAAGTGGTTGGATTCCAACACAAGATACCGAGTTGTAAAGGAAAGCAGATTAAATACACCTACAGCGAAAGCATTGCTCCGTACGTAAAGAAGACTACTAAAGGTATTAATAAAACAGAAGAGCATAAAAAGAATCAAAGCAAAGCAATGAGCGGCCGTAGTGGGACAAAAGAGTGGTGCGAACAACATAGCGAAGCAATGAAGAAGTATCACGCAAAGATGAAAGACAAACTTTAGGAACGGTTGGGTTCCTATAGAAGATTTAGAATGGAAAGAACTAAAGGAAAAAAAATGAAATTTAAAAATATCGTAGCAACAGCATTAGTATTATTCGCCGTCGGCGCCGGCGCAGTTTTAGCTGAGCCACTGCATGTCTGTAAAAATATTGACTATGCTCTATGTGCCGCAAGTCCAACTACGCCAACAGGTAAAACCATGAAGGTCAATGGCAAAACATTCAAAGAAGGCATGGCAGTATGTCCAATACTTCACGGTGATGCTGTGGCCAACCTAAACCTGATGAATGGGTCATGTGATGCTCCTGGTCCAGGTAAAATTTGGAGTTTGTTTGGCATTCCAGCCCAGACCAGTTATCCACAACAACCCACTTGGGCGGTGGCACCTGCACAATTTAGAAGCTTCATGATTGGCACTACGCCTACAACCGGTATGAGCAATATGTGGAGTTTTCCATGCGA
>Ga0164297_10006192_pt1 | contig 10032 bp, 10 predicted proteins | sample GEODES058metaG_FD_113539 | JGI IMG/M metagenome (GOLD analysis project Ga0164297, IMG submission 113539) | Dystrophic lake water microbial communities from Trout Bog Lake, Wisconsin, USA - GEODES058 metaG | ecosystem: Environmental > Aquatic > Freshwater > Lake | place: USA: Trout Bog Lake...
CAGCTTGAGCTCGTCAGTTGGATAAGCCACTGATGTCATGCCACTGGGATTTGGCAGCAGCTTGCACACGATCACCTTCTGACCATCTTGGATGGGCATGCTGTAGTTGTCGTTGTAGATGCGCTTGAGCTTGTTGTAGTTCAGCGACGCCAGCACATGTCCAGGGATCATCACCTTCTTGCCAGTGGCCTTGCCAATGGTAGCACGCTCCATCTGCTCTTGGTTCTTGGCATGGTTGGTGATGTTGTTGGCACGTTTGGGGCTGCCCTTCTCCCAGCCTGGCCAGCTGCGGAACTCGCGCCTGAACGCGCTGATGCGCTCCAAGCTTTCCTCACGACCACTGCCAGTCAACACACCAATCAGCACATCCTGCAGGAAGTCCTGCACGGTCTTGGGCGTGTCTGAACGCTTGAGATCCAAGCCCATGGCCTTGATCTCGCCTGGCTTGCCGTTGGTATCCTTGCGCTTGCCTTCCTTGTCATAGATCAGCACAGCATAGCGCTTCTTGGTGATGAACAGGCCCTTGTAGGCACACAGCTCGCGAGCTGCCTTGATGATCTTGCCATTCTCTTCTGGAGCATGGAAAGCTTCATACATGAAGTCTGGGAAGCTGGCATTGGTCATGTCAGCAATCTTGTCATAGAGATCTATGACATTCTCTTTGGTCCACTCAAAGTCTGCGTACTCTGGGCTGTCCTTCATCACGGGATAAGCTGAGAAGTATGCGCTGTCCGTGTCACCATACACGATGCTGCGACCAGTATGCTCGTAGCTGCCGTCGATGATCTCGTTGATCTTTGATGCCATGTGCTTGACGATGCAGCGTCCGCTCAGCGTGGTGCTCTGTGCCACTCGCGGGTCATACCAGCGCGATCCAGGATTGCCAACTGCGCCGTAGAGGCTGTTGAGCAAGATCTTCTTGATCAGCTGCCGTTGGTCATAGAACACTGCCTGCCGCTTGGCTTCTGCTTTCTCGTCTGGATCAGTGGCTTCATCTGCCAGCTTGGCCCACTTGCGATATTCAGCCTGCAGCTCCTTGCGCTCAGCAAACCAACGTGTGAGCACGCCCGGGATCAGACCCTGCTTGCCATAATCAAATATGGTACCGTTGGCACTCAGTGTCAGCTGCTTGCCGCTGTTCCATACCAAGTCATACACTTCCTTGGCAGTGACCACCACTTCGTTACCATCTTCAAACTGTATGGTCACCGGCGTGTTGTTCTGTTCCATCACCGCTTGATATTCCAGCGTGCCAAACACGCTGTTCCATGCGTCAGCAAAGCTCTTCTTCTGTGCTATCTGTGCTTTCACGAACTGATCAGTCATCTCTGGCTTGATCTGACCGATGATAGTCTCGGTGCTCATGTTCAGCGCACGGATCACTGATGGATACAGGCTGTTGATGTCAACGCCGCCGATCCAATCGTGCATGCCTGGCTTGGGATCTGCCACGTAAGCGCCAACCACCGAGCCGCCCATCTCAGCTTCCTCGTCCCAGCGTGCCTGCTTCTCTTCTTCAGTCTCGCGCACCCTGGCTGGCACCATGAGATCCATGTCATGCGCTGCGTTCACGATGGCTTGGTCGATCAGCGCCACGGCGCCCATGGTTGTCTGTAGCAGCACGCAGTTGGTATGCGCGATGTTGTTGGCCAGCTCGATGAACTTGAGTTTCTCGTCAATCTTGACCAGCAGCTGCACGTCTTGGCGCGAATATTCTATGAACTTCTTGAAATCATTGTTGTACAGCTGATCCAGCGTGCCTTCATAGGGTACCTTGCGATCGCCTACCTCGTATTCCCCGATGGCATCCAAGCGATAGCTGTGCATCTCGTGGTAGGTATGCTTGCGATACAGCTGCAGATAATCCAAGTGGCAGCGGCCAACCAAGTCATAGGTTATGGTCTCGCGGCCATAGCTCTCGTACTCGCGCTTCTTGGGATACTTGTTCCACAAGCACAGCCTTGCGGTCTCGCTCTTGCCCAGCACCTGCACGATGCGATTGTAGATGTAGGGAATGTCAAAGCCTTCGCTGTTCCAACCCGTGAGTATGTCGCAATCCTCGATCAGCGTGAGGAACACGTCCAACAGCTCTTTCTCGTTGGAGCACAGCATGGTATCAGGGAACTCTGCGCAGACGTCTTCTGCTACCTGCTGGCTCATCTTGCGCGGCTTCAACACCAATGTGAAGTTGCGCTCCAGCCAGTTGAGATAGAGGCTGATGGCAGTGATTGGCGAGAACGCATCCTCGGGCGTGCTGAAACCGCGCAGGGGATCAAAGTCAGTCTCAATGTCGAAGAAACCCACGTTCAACTTGGGCGCTGGCGCGTCTCGATAGTTGTCATACAAGCAACGGAATATGGGATTGATGTCGCTCTCGTGCAGCTTGTTCTTGGGCAGCACACCCAGCTCGCGCTTGAATTCCTTGTCCTTGTTGGTCTGGAACTTCTCCAGCCTCGTACCATGTATGCTGGTGTACTTGCCGCGCTCACTGGGCCAATATACCACGTATTTTGTTGGATGTTCTGTTAGTACGCGCCTACCATCTGGCAGTCTCTCTGCTACATAGATGGTGTTCTTTTCACGGTCGATGATCGCGTCGACGTAGCTCATGTATACCTCCTTGCCGCTTGTGGCCGGCGAACCTTGCTTGTTGCTGACTTGCCCAGTCAGACCAGGGTCTTGTATGTATCACTATTGTACCATGCGGCAGCGTCAGAAACGATATCTCTGAGGTTCTTGATCGGCTGCCATGTGAGATCTCTCTTGATCGCATCAGTGTTGGCCAACGTGAACGCAGGATCGCCCGGGCGGCGCGGACCGATCTCGTAGTCCACTGGCTTGCCCGTCATGATCTCAACTGTCTTGAGCACTTCCAGCACGCTGTAACCCACGCCGCAGCCTATGTTGTAGGCCCAGAAACCTGGATTGTTCTGCAGCCATGCCATGCCCATCACGTGCGCACGAGCTATGTCGCTGACGTGCACGTAATCTCTGATGCAGGTACCATCTGGCGTGACGTAATCACCACCATAGACCATGAACTTGTCGCCGCGCATCTGGCTTTCCATGATGCGTGCTATGATGTGAGTAGCACCCGGTTCCTGCCCGAGATTGGCGCGAGGATCAGCACCCACAGCGTTGAAATAGCGGAATGCCACTGCGTTGAGTCCATAGGCACTGCAGTAATCCCTGAGGATCATCTCGCCCATAAGCTTGCTGCGCCCGTAGGGATTCACTGGATTCAGGATGCTGTTCTCGCGAGCAGCATCCTGTCCGTCGCTGTAGACGGAACTGCTGCTGCTGAATATGAGATTGTTGATCTTGTGCTTGCGCATGTGATCCAACAGCGTGAGCATGCCACCCACGTTGGTACCATAATAGCGTGCTGGATCTGTGACGCTGGGTCCAACCAAGCTGGCAGCAGCACAGTGTACCACTGCCTTGGGCTTGACATCAGCCAGGGCGTCCAGCGCTTCTGGGCTGTCATAACTGGCATGCACCACGCGATCAGCCCACTGGTGGGTATGCGTGAGCGCACTTGCTCGATTGTCAATCACCAAGGTCTTGCTCTTGGTCTTGCTCTTGATCTCAGCAGCTATGTGGCTGCCCACATAGCCGCATCCACCAGTTATGGCTACCCAGTCGGCCATCAGTTGCGATTCGCAATCAACAGGATCTCTTCGATCTCGTCCAGTTCCTCGCGGCCGTCTGCGAGAGCATCGCGGTTTTCCTGCATCTTGTAGGCAACACGGATGGCCTTGTTCAGCACGGCTTTCTTGATCTCAAGTTCTGCTGCGATGGCATCTACGGTCTCCTTGAGACCTTCCTTGAGGGTTTCTACGTCGCGAGTGATAGCCACGCCCTGCGTGATCAATTCCTTGACCTTTGCCTTGTCGCTCTCGCTGAGGCTTCCGATGCTCATATCTATCTCCAAAGGTTAATAATAGTTTGATATTAAGGTTAGTTAGCTGTGGTGTCAATCGCTGCCACGGCATTTTGGAATCTACGCAGCTGTAAATCGTTGATATCAGCTGCTAGATCCAAGAACAGCTGCCTGTTGTCCAGCAATCGTTTTTGGTTGGTTGTGCGCCATTGCTGCCAGCTGCCCAAAGGTTTAGCACAGATGGCTGCTATCTGATCCACTACCATGTTCACGCGCAGATATGGATCTGGTTGGCGATCGTAGGCATGATCCACGACGTCATCAAAACAGTCAAAACCCATCTGGCGCAGTTCATCTATGGCACCGGGTGCGCTGTTGATCACGAACAGCTGTCCCAGCAGCAGAGGTTTGCTGCTCTTCTCGGTCAGCTGCAGCTGTTTCCAACGATCGCTGATTGCCGGATCAGGATCATCCCAGTTGGTCTCGCACACCAGCTGCGCCAACGCGCCCGTGACTGCGGGATGCAGCACGCTGTTGGTGTGTATGGCCAAATCGTCATGAGCAACAGGTCCATCTATGTACAGTGGGAACCTATGGCGCAGGCGCTCTGGTGCTACCAAGAATTCCTTGGGTCCATAGCTGTAATCGCTGTAACCTCCGCTGCCACAGCTGATGCGACCCAGGTGGTCCAAGCCTCTGTCCATGAGATCACAGGCCGCCAACACGCGGTGACGCCGAGGCACCCTGGCCAACATCACGTAATGATGCGAGATTTCTTTGGTGAATGCTGCCACGCTGTTGGTAGCAGGATTGCTAAACGAGCACATGCTCTGTCCATATGGTATGCCCTGATCGCCAGCATCGCTCCACAGCATGATCCTGGTTCTAGGTATGCCAAGGCTTTCCAGATGCGCTAACTGTTCAGCTATCTCAGACAGAGCTGTGGTCATGCCCTCGTCATCTAGCACCAATAGATCGCAACCCTGCTGCCATGTGTCGGCTATCAAGTCATAGGGCACGCTGCCCACTTGCCATACAGCATTTTGGTGCAGCACGCAGATGCGAGTGCTGCCCAATGCCAGCTTATCTTGCCAGCTGGCAAGGTAATGATTTATGTCGAATGGTGTCAGTGTTGCTAGATCGCTGGTAGCTATGACGCAGCTTGCTGCGGTGGTGAGTCGTTGCCAATTGATCTGCATGCAGCAGTCTAGACTATGTAGATGCGCAGAGCAACCTGCTCAGCCGAATATGCGGATCTCTTGTGGGAAAAGGCTTGACAGCGTGGTCGGATCGATGGATATGCTGGTAGATCCATACATGCCGTACATCTGCACACCGTTGTTCCAGGGCAGCCATGTGCTGCCATCCGTGCTGGTCATGTAGGTGTACTGCGTGAGCGTGCTGTAAGCGCCGGCTATCCAATGATCGTTGAACCATATCACACTGCGCCAGAAATATCCCTGCATGGTATGCGAGTTCCAACCTATGCCGTCGTTGCTGAATATCACAGCGCCGCTGCTGGCAGCCAAAAGCTGACCATCGGGATTGCTGGCTATGGCCAAGAAATCCAATTGGTTGCTGGCTGATCCTCCTCCCAGTGGTATGCTGCTGGTGGAACTGAAATTGGTACCAAGCAGTATGTTGGTGCTGCTGTTGTAGGTCTGTCCCAGCAGCATGCTGCCGGTTGAGTTGATGCGATCGCTAACGCTGCTAAAGAATGGGCTGCTGTTCCACGTGGGATTGCCAAGGTCGCTGGTGTTGATTATCACACCGCGACCACTGAAATACAGCACACCCGAGACTTCTGCCACATCATACAGGGGACGGTTCACGAAGCTGCTGGGTATGCTGACCTGCACCCAGCTGTTGGGATCAGGCACGCTGCCACCGCCAACCCAGTTGACATCTTCCGTGTACCATATGTCAGGTTGTCCGTTGACATGGCCCACTGCTACCCAGACCGAAGTGCTGGTGTTGTTGACCAAGATGTTCTCAAAGTAGCGAACGTTGTGGAACCAGCTGTTGGGATAGGGGTGCGTGAATGCTTGGTCCCAGGTGTAGGGACTGCCTGATTCATTGATCAGTATCTGCGCCACTTGATCACCAAGCTCATATTCGCCTGGCAACACGTTGTCGTCGTTGTAGATGCGCGAGCCGGATATGGCAAATATGGGACGGCTGCCACCGTTGGTGCCCCAGCTGATGCCCAAGGCCGTGAAGTTGGCATCCAACAATCTATCAGCTGTCCATGTTACCAAGTCACTGCTGCTAGCGCTCCAACCGCTGTCGCTGATGGCCACGAACACGTTGCTGCTGCTGTTGGCTGTGATGCCCTGCGCACGCATGTTTGGAGGAAATGGCTGAGTGATATCTTCCGCACTGCTCCACAGATAACCATCCGTGCTGGTGGTGATGCCGCCCACACCAATCACGCGATCATAACGCTGACCTGCACCTATGAGTATGCTCATCTCAACTCCGCCGTGTGGTATTTATGGGTCACTTGACGCCGATCTTCATCCAGCGCACATAGCGATCATCTGGATCATGCAGGGGTATGCCGCCCAGGAACATGGTATCGCTCAAGGGGTATTCCTCGTCAAACTCCGCCAGGCTGTGCACGGTGTTGAAGCGGTTCTGTGGTTCGTCGCTGCGCCCCTGCAGTGCTACCCAGGTCCCCGTGGGTATGTGCTCTAACCAACCCGCGTTGCGCATGTTGTTGGTGCTGTTGTTGATCACCAAGCTGGGAGCTGGTGCGTCATAGGTGATGGTGTTGGCATCGGCAGCCATGCTGATCAATCTGCCCTGCTTGTAGAGCCGCGGCATCAATCGCTTGCTGGTGTTGAGATAGTCCGTGTTGAGGTCCACATCTACCATAGTCCTGAACGGAACCTGCTTGATCAGCATGAACAGTGCCATGTTACCATACCAGCTGCCTAGCGAATATACCGTGTTGAATTTGCTGATGTTTTCTTCGCTCATTAGGCGTTTTAACGCGCCACACATCCATAGCTTGCTGAGCATGAGGCTGGGTGTGAAACTGCCCTTGAGGGTCTCTGGTGCTGATTCAGTGATCATCCAGTATTTAACGGCGGTTGCTCACAGCAGTACCGCGGAGAATCCTGTTGTTGTGGCTAGCCCTAACATTGCGCAGATCGTTGCGCAGCTGCTCAATCTGCCTGGCTTGGTCCTTGACCAAGCGTTCCAGCTCAGCGACTCGTTCGTCCATGTTCTTGTGTTCTAATGTCATGCTGATATTTAATGCATTCATGCGAAAGGGGCGTCAACCGCGCCCCTTTCCTGTGTTATGTGTGGTATTTACTTGATCTGCGACCATACCTTACCCTTGATATCTGCTACCACGGCGTCTGGTATGCTGATGTAATCAAGCTCAGTTGCTGCGCCCTTGCCCTTGCTAAACGCATAGTCAAAGTAAGCCAGCGCTGCCTTGCTGGCGGCCTTGTCGTCTGGATTAGCATACATGAGTATGAAAGTGCTGGCTGCCATTGGCCAGCTGTCTGCACCCGGTTGGTTGGTTATGACCACGCCCATGCCAGGCGTGCTGTTCCAGTCTGCTTTGGCAGCTGCTGCTGCGAAAGCTGCGGCCTCTGGAGCTACCGTCTTGCCCTCAGCGTTGATCATCTTGGTGTAGACCATCTTGTTCTGCTTGGCATAGGCATACTCAACATAACCGATGCTGCCTTCCGTCTGCATGACATTGTTGGCAACTCCGTCGTTACCCTTGGCGCCAAAGCCCACTGGGAACTCAACAGCTGTACCTTCTCCTATGCTGCTCTTCCATTCCAAGCTGACCTGGCTGAGGAAGTGCGTGAAGTTGAAGGTAGTGCCTGAACCATCGGCGCGGCGTACTACCACGATTGGCTTGCTGGGCAGCTTGAGCTTGGGGTTCAGCGCAGCGATGGCTGGGTCATTCCAGGTCTTGATCTTGCCGAGGTAAATTGCGGCCAGGGTGCTTCCATCCAGCACCATCTGACCTGCCTCGACACCGTCGAGGCGTATGACTGGTACTATACCGCCTATAATCTGAGGCCACTGTACCAGTCCATATTTGTCTAGATCTTCCTTCTTTAGCGGCATGTCAGTGGCAGCAAAGATCACGGTCTTGTTCTCGACCTGCTTGATGCCTGCGCCAGATCCTATGCTTTGATAGTTCAGCTGATCAGTGCTGACTGCCTTGTAGCCTTCTGCCCACTTGGCTGCTACTGGATAGATGAAGGTGCTGCCTGCACCCGTGATGTCTGTGGCCCATACCGTGGTAGCTGCCAGCGCCGCTACAGCTGATAATGCTAGTTTCTTGAGCATCTGTTCCTGTCTCCCTTGTTGATATTTCCAAAAATATTTAAGAGTCGCAAGATGACAAAACGATGAAATTACAATGACAACGCTGTCATAGTTGTCTTATATATGATCTCATGGGATCAGCCAGATCCCTGTTGATGCGCTTGACAGAATACAGCCCTTGGCTGGGAAACGGTGCGTAGTCATAGACAAAGTTGTGCGGCTGCCAGAATGTCACTGGCCTGCCTGCGCGTATGTCATCTACGAACTGCGGATCACTGAGGAAATGCTGATCATGCTTGAAAGCACAGTAGGGATTGGTATGGTTCTTACCGTTGGTCAAGAACCAACTCAGCGTGGGAAACAAGCACTCTTCCAGCGCCCAGGGTAGCACCAACTGATCCAATGCGTGGAAGCGCAGAATGAATTTGGTCATCTCGCCGAACAGCTCTCGGGCATACCAACTGCCTTCAATGATGTTGCCTAGGTAGCAGGGTAGGCCTCTCCATATCTGTTGTGCCTGCTGCAGAGGAGGCCAATGTGGATCATAGGGTTGATCATCAGGCGTGAACCAGAGGCTGTGCTCGTAAGCCCCTATGTGATCAGCCACGTCCGGTCGCACGAACAGCTCGCTGGTGTGCAGTATAGACAGGTGAGTGAAGTCTAGTCCCAGCTGGCTGGCATGTATGAAGTTGCTGACATGCGTGGGAATCTGGCAATGCGCATGCCCTGTTGGCCAGCGCTGCGGATTTATGTAGACGTTGTGTTCATAGGCAAGGTTTGGATCAAATCCCTGCCAATTGGCATCTGCATGTATGATTATGGGATGCTGCCATCCTACCATCCTGCGCACGTTGCTGATGGTATCACGTATGGTCTCGTTGCTCTCGTGGACTGGTAGGCTGAAAAGTACGGTGGTCATGCCACAGTTTAGCCTAAACCGCTAGGGTCAATCAACCAATGAGGCTGGCTGCCAGCTGTATGGCATTGATCAGCTCGGCCTTGATCTGCATGTCCGTGGCATCGCCCTGTATGGATTCCATGTTGCTGAGATCGTTAAGCAGGCTGCGATAGTCGTCTGATGTGATCTGACCGTTGCGATAAGCTGATTGGTACTGCTGCAGCAGCTGCAGCTTCTGCACGGCCCACGGACGACCGCTGTTCATGATGTCTGTCATAGATTAACCCTCGATTGTGCGCCCTTGGCGATGTTGTCTATCTCGTTGATGAGATTTGGTTTCTTCAGCACGCAGAAGAACTTGCTGCTGTCGGGCTTGAGGCCCTGCAGGCTGTCATTGAACAGCTGCTCCATCTTGAGCAGATCCCTGCTGCCCTTGCTGGTGCTGTACAGCATGAGCCATTCCGTGCGATCTTTGGTGTAGGTCAGCTGTTCCGCATAGTTCTTGCTGCCGCAATCCAAGTGATGCACGGCCAGCTGTATGTCAGTGATGGCTACAACTTCGTTTGGATCCCAGAAGCTGGGTATCTCATCCTTGAGGCTGGCACAACCGGCTAGTGCTAGCATGGCTAGGGCTGCTAGTAGCTTTCTCATGCTGCATCCTCTAGATCCTTGAGGAACCTGTTGATGTCAGCTTCGCTGTAGCCCAACAAGCGCCCCAGCTCCCTGTGATAATCTGCTGTGGGATTTTGACCGTTCTTGTTCATGTCATAGATCAGCTGACCTATGCGCTTTACTCTGGCTTCCTGCCCAGGTTGCCCTATCACGTAGTAGTTGACATCCATGTTGGGCAAGCGCCATTTCTGCTTGATCCAACCATAGTGCTCCATGTTGGGTTCGTACATCTCTTCGTACTGACCCATGTCAAGGAAGGTCACTGCTGGCTTGGTGC
>Ga0164297_10006194_pt1 | contig 10028 bp, 6 predicted proteins | sample GEODES058metaG_FD_113539 | JGI IMG/M metagenome (GOLD analysis project Ga0164297, IMG submission 113539) | Dystrophic lake water microbial communities from Trout Bog Lake, Wisconsin, USA - GEODES058 metaG | ecosystem: Environmental > Aquatic > Freshwater > Lake | place: USA: Trout Bog Lake...
AGTGGTGAAAAGTGTTGTTTTGTGCAATTTTGTGGGGAAATTTGTGTTTCAAGGAAGCAGCGCGCTGACGCTTGATGCCAAGGGGAGGATCAATGTGCCTACCCGGCATCGTGACGTCCTGCTAGAGCAGGCTGGCGGTTGTTTGACTCTGACCCGTCATCCTGACGGATGCTTGCTTGTATATCCCCGGCCCGAGTGGGTCAGGAAGCGAGAGCAAATTGCCGCGTTTCCCATGCAGGCCCGCGCTTTGCAGCGACTGCTGCTGGGTAATGCTCAGGATGTCGAAATTGATGGGACAGGTCGCATTCTGATTGCTCCTGAACTACGAAGTGCGACTGGGTTGAAGCGTGAAGTAATGCTCCTTGGCATGGGTAGTCATTTTGAAATGTGGGATGCCGCGGCACTTGCGCAGCGAGAGGCTGCCGATTTGTCGCAAAGCATGGGTGATGTACTGAATCAGTTCTCGTTTTAAGTCGTGACCGTGTTTGCGCATCGGTCCGTGCTGCTCGAGTCGACCGTCGACGCTTTGGTGGCGAGTGGATTTGATAAGCACGCGAGCTCGGCGAGCGGCGAGGTTTTAAGTAGTGCAGCAAATGGCGTTTTTGTAGATGGTACGTTTGGTCGAGGTGGTCACAGCCGTTTATTGCTGAGTAAGTTGGGCGAGGATGCGCGTCTGATCGTTTTTGATAAAGACCCAGAGGCGATAGCTGTAGCGAACCAACTAGCCGCGAGTGACAAACGCGTTGTTGTGGTGCATGAAGGTTTCAGTTCGATGTTTGATTCCTTATCGAAATTGGGCATCGAGGCAGTTGACGGTGTGATGTTGGATCTTGGGGTGTCATCACCCCAAATTGACGACGCGGGACGCGGGTTTTCGTTTATGCGAGATGGCCCGCTTGATATGAGGATGGACACCACGCGTGGCGAGACCGTTGCGCAGTGGTTGGAGCAGGCGAGTATTGACAACATGCGGGAGGTCATTGGTCATTATGGCGAAGAACGGTTTGCTTTTCAGATTGCAACGGCGATTGCTGCTCGCCGCGCAACACGGCCACTGCTTACCACCCTCGAGCTCGCCGAGCTCGTGTCAAGCACCGTCCGCACGCGCGAAAAGGGCCAACATCCGGCTACACGCACCTTTCAAGCTTTACGGATTTACATCAATCGGGAGCTCGAAGAGCTCGAGAGCGCCCTCAAGGCAACTCTAACTTTATTAAAAACAGGCGGACGTATGGCCGTGATCAGCTTCCATTCGCTCGAAGATCGCGTCGTCAAGCAGTTCATCGCTGCCGCTTCTCGCCCAGAGGCGGCATACGCCCGCTTGCCGTTGACAGAGGCGCAGATGCCTCAGCCAGTATTGAAATCCTTGGCTCGAATCCTGCCTTCTGAACAAGAGGTTCGGGACAATCCACGGTCACGGTCTGCTGTGTTGCGAGTGGCGCAGCGCACTGCTACAGCGCTGTCAACGCAGGGTGCAAGTGCTTATTTACCCATGGCGGCGGTGACTAAGTCTCGAAATAAAAAGGGAGCGCGTTAATGGGACGTGTCAACCTGATCGTTGCCTTGTTGCTCATGCTGTCTGCGATTTCGCTCGTAACGGCTCGTTATCAGGCGCGGCAAACTTTTGTCGAGCTAGAAAGATCGAGAGCGTCCGCTCGAACCCTTGATGTGGACTGGAGACAATTGCAACTGGAAAGAGCTGAGTTAGCTCGTAATGCGCGAGTTGATCGTGTCGCGCGTGAGCAGTTGCAGATGATTTCCATTGTTCCTGATCGAACCATATATATCAATCAGACGACCGCAACTCTCGCACCTGCGCTAGCAGAGGTTCAAAAATGAAGCGCATGCCATTTTTTAACAGTCCCGTTCTGAAGGTTCAATTCCCAGTCTGGCGGGCCAAGCTAGTTTTAATGCTTTTGTTTGTGGCATTTACTGCGCTTGTTGTGCGAGCGATTTATCTGCAAGTGGTGACAACTGAGTTTCTGATCCAGAAAGGCGACGCACGTTACACCATTACGTTATCGTTGCCCGCGAGCCGTGGAAAGATTTTTGATCGTAATGGCGTGGTACTGGCTGCCAGTATGCCTGCTAAAGCCATTTGGGCTGTTCCCGAGGCCGCAAATGATGCGCCAAAAGCAAAGTTAGATGCGCTCGCCAAGCTATTAGACATGAAGCCTGCGGAGCTGAGTAAAAAACTAGAGAATGAGGATAAAACTTTCGTCTATTTGAAGCGACAAGTACCTCTTGAGGTCGCGCAGAAAATAGCTGACTTGAAAATTTACGGTGTGAATCAAGAGCCGGAGACCAAGCGCTACTACCCCGAAGGCGAGGTGATGGCGAATATTGTTGGTTTCAATAACCTCGAAGATCAGGGACAAGAGGGTGTTGAACTCGCTTTTAACCAGCAATTGCAAGGGCGTCCCGGTAGCCGTCGAGTCATACGCGATCGTCTAGGGCGAGTCATCGAAGACGTTCGGGCGATCAATTTGCCCGTAGATGGTCATGATGTCAGTCTATCGGTAGACACTCGTATTCAATATCAAGTTTATCGCGCACTTGAAGAAGCGATGACAGTTAACAAGGCTAAAGGTGCAGCAGCCGTTGTGATTGATGCGCAGACTGGCGAGATATTGGCTTTGGGCAACATGCCAACGTACAACCCTAACCTGCGTGATAGTTTCCACGGAGGTAACCTGCGCAATCAGGCTTTAACCGATACCTTCGAGCCCGGTTCAATTATGAAGCCGTTCACCGTCGCGCTAGCGCTGGATCTAAAGCGTATCGATATGAATACCCAATTCAACACGGGAGGCGGGAAGTTTCAGTATCAAGGTGCAACGATCAGCGATGTGAGTAAGAATGGTGTATTGACTCCGGCTGGTGTATTACTCAAGTCAAGCAATATCGGTATGACCTTGATCTCCGAGCGCCTGGAGTCAAAGGAAATGTGGAGTCGTTTTACTGAGCTCGGTCTTGGACAAGCCCCGCAGACGGGCTTTCCCGGTGCCGCGGCCGGGAGACTGCGACCCTGGGAGCGCTGGCGCTTGATAGAAAAGGCAACCATGTCTTATGGTTATGGCTTATCCGTTTCATTGCTGCAAATGGCACGTGCTTACACGGTATTTGCAAGGCAGGGCGATATGGTTGGCTTGACCCTGATCAAGCGTGATCAGGAGCCAACCACAAGTAAAGTTTACCCTCCAGAGATTGCCGAAAAAATTAGGATCATGCTTGAGGCTGCTGCGGGCCCAGAGGGAGCTAAAGCTGCGCAAGTTCAGGGATACCGCGTCGCGGGCAAGAGTGGTACCGCCCGTAAAATCGTAAACGGCCAATACAGCACCAGTCGATATCGAGGCTCTTTTGTTGGTCTCGCCCCTGTCTCTAACCCACGAATCGTAGTGGCTGTCACTATTGATGAGCCTCAGGCGGGTGTTTATTACGGCGGTAAAGTTGCTGCCCCTGTATTTGCCAATATCGTCGGCGGTACGCTGCGCATACTTGGTGTTCAACCTGACGCGCCATTTGACTCTGCAGTCGCAGCAGCGACCGGGACGCTTCGATGACGCAACGACTCTTGATAGCAGATGATGTTGCAACACAGACGCTCGTTGAGCAGCTGCGATCGAAAGTCTCCCTAGAAAGTCACTTGCACTTAGATTCAAGACAAGTTCGACCTGGCGATATTTTTGTTGCGTGTCGGGGTTTGAACGGTGACGGTCGGAATTACATTGACGACGCGATGGCTCGCGGCGCCGTTGTCGTGCTAGTTGATGTGGATAGTGCAAGTGACGATTTTGCTTTTAAGTCACCAAGCGTTGACCAGCACACTATTGCGATCGCTGTCATTGGTTTGAAGCGCAGGCTCGCAGTCCTTGCGGATCTTTGGTATGGCCGGCCATCACAACATCTGCACGTCGTAGCGGTGACAGGTACGAATGGTAAAACCACGTGCGTGCAATGGTTAGGATCAGTTTTAAATATGCTCGGATATCCAGCCGGTGTGCTTGGGACCTTGGGCGTCACTTTTCCTGATGGTCATATCGAAGCGGGCGTGTTGACAACGCCAGACGTGTTGTCTGTTCATAGGAGCCTGGCTCTTTTGCGTGCTGTAGGCGCGCGCTATGTCGCGCTGGAAGCTTCGTCAATTGGCATCGAGCAAGGCCGTCTCGATGAGGTATGTTTATCGGTGGCAGCATTTACCAATCTCACACATGATCATCTTGATTATCACGGAGATATGGAATCCTATGAACAAGCCAAGCGTCAACTTTTTGATTGGCCAGGTTTAAAGCGAGCGGTTATTAATATCGACGATGCCGTCGGTGCAAAGTTTGCTGACTCGCTATCTTTTAAGCCGCTCACTTACTCGCTGCGCAGTCGGTTATCCGCAGATGTGAGCGCGTGCGATACAAAGCAGTTTGATAATGAATCTGTATTCACATTGTGCACGCCACAAGAGAAATATTCTGTTCGTGCAAAAGTACTTGGTGAACACAACATTTCGAATCTACTTTGCGTGGTCGGCATCCTTGCTGAGCTAAACATTCCCATTGCTCGGATTGCTGCAGTGCTGGAAAGACTTGCGCCGATTGATGGCAGATTGCAGCGAGTAGTATCACCGATTGCAGGTAAGATTGAGCCGCTTGTTGTAGTCGATTATGCGCACACGCCTGATGCGTTGGAGCGCGCACTAACAAGTCTACGTAAGCTTGCTGATAGTCGCAATGGAGAGTTGTGGTGCGTTTTTGGTTGTGGTGGCAATAGGGACGCGGCCAAACGTCCGATGATGGGGTCGGTTGTAAGTAAATTAGCTGATCGTATTGTTGTGACAAGTGACAATCCTCGCGATGAATCGCCGATCGCAATCATCGACGAGATTTTGTCAGGTGTTGGCGAAACGTCGGCAAAGGTGCGCACAGAGGTTAATCGTTCGCAAGCGATACTATCGGCAGTGCTTGATGCAAAAGTAAATGATGTCGTCCTGCTTGCCGGTAAAGGCCATGAAACGTATCAAGACGTTGCCGGTGTTCGATACTCCTTTGATGATCGCGAATGGGCTCGTGCTGCACTATTGCTGTCCCAAGAGGCTGCGATACAAACGGATTCACGCAAGCTTCAGGCCGGCGAGGTTTTCTTGGCGCTGAAAGGAGATAATTTTGACGGGCACGACTATCTGACTCAGGTGGCGCAGAGCGGTGCTATCGCGGCAATCGTTGAGACGAAAGTCAATGAGGCGAATTTACCTCAAGTCGTTCTGGGTGAGACTCGCGCCGCGTTATTGCAACTGGGGCGCGCGTGGCGACGCCGGTTTGATATTCCGGTGATTGCCGTTACGGGTAGTAACGGTAAAACGACAACTAAGGAAATGGCCGCATCCATTTTGTCAGCCTGGCATGGTGGGCCCGCCATGCTTGCAACCCAGGGGAATTTGAATAATGAGTTGGGTGTTCCTCTGACGCTATTGCGTTTAAGGAGTACCCATCAGTGTGCGGTGGTCGAGTTGGGAATGAATCACCCCGGAGAGATCGCAGTGATTGCGGATGCAACTGCGCCGACAGTCGCTTTAGTTAACAACGCACAGCGTGAGCATCAAGAGTTCATGGCAACAGTCGAAGCTGTCGCTAGAGAGAACGGACAGGTTTATCGTTTTCTTAGTGACACCGGTATTGCTGTTTTTCCGATTGCGGATGAGTTCACTAGCTTGTGGAACGAGTTGTCCGGTACGCATCGGACAATGACGTTCGGTCTTCATGACAAGGCTACGGTATATGCGATCGACATTCAGACAGATGCGTTTGGATCTCGCTTCGAGCTTTGTACACCTGAAGGACGAGTAATCCTTCAATTGCCGGTGCCCGGTTTGCATAATGTCCGCAACGCGCTAGCTGCAGCAGCCTGTTGTATGGCGGCTGGTGCGCCCCTGGATGTAATTTGCGCTGGTCTTTCTAAGTTTACGGCTGTCAAGGGCCGCATGCAGGCTCATCGACTCGATGATGCGATTTTGATTGATGACACCTATAACGCGAATCCGGATTCAGTGCGTGCCGCCATTGACGTGCTAGCCACTTTAAAAGCACCCACCATGCTAGTTCTTGGCGATATGGGTGAAGTGGGTGATAACGGCCCAGCAATGCATTATGAGGTTGGCGAGTATGCGCGTGAACGAGGTATCAATCATCTTGTGACACTGGGCGAGGCAACGCAAGAGAGCGCACATGCGTTCGGCGCGGCCGCTGTCATTTGCGAAACGGTTGAGCAAGCACTTGAGGCAATTCGTCGTTTTAATCCAGTTAGTTTGTTGATAAAAGGGTCGCGCTTTATGCGTATGGAAAGAATCGTCTCTCGCTATCTTGAGACGCATACGATTGCGCAAAAGGATACGGTGAAACATGCTGTATAGCGCGTTCGGCTGGCTAGCAGATAATTACTTCCGAGGTTTTTCGGTATTTGAATACATTACGCTGCGTGCGGTTCTTGCTTGTGCCACTGCATTACTGATTGGTTTGATATTTGGCCCGCTGGTCATCCGGCGCTTAACAGCGCTCAAGATTGGACAAGCGGTTCGCAGTTACGGACCTGAATCCCATTTGATTAAAACCGGTACGCCGACAATGGGTGGCGCCTTAATCTTGATCTCAATAGGCATGAGCACTTTGTTATGGGCTGATTTGACTAACCGGTTCGTCTGGGCTGTCTTGTTGGTGACGTTCGGTTATGGCTGGATTGGTTGGGTAGATGACTATAAAAAAGTGGTCCACAAAGATCCAGAGGGCATGCCTGCCCGTCAAAAGTTTTTCTGGCAGGCACTCATCGGGTTGATTGCCTCGGTGTACCTCACCTTCGCGATTTCTGCACCTAACACTGCAAATCTGTGGCCTTTGATTTCTGATTGGGTTACGAGCGGCTTTACGCTCACCCTGCCAACTCGAGCAGACTTGATTGTGCCTTTCTTCAAATCTGTTAGTTATCCGCTAGGGACCGTGGGTTTCATCGCGTTGACATGGTTTGTGATCGTAGGTACCAGCAATGCAGTTAACTTAACTGACGGGTTGGATGGATTAGCGATCATGCCTACGGTTATGGTTGGTTCAGCTCTTGGCGTATTTGCTTATGTTGTAGGGCGAGTTGATTATTCGAAATATCTGCTTTTCCCTTACGTCCCTGGAGCCGGTGAGCTCATGATTCTTTGCGCAGCGTTAGCTGGCGCAGGATTGGCATTTTTGTGGTTTAACGCCTACCCCGCGCAGGTATTTATGGGCGACGTAGGCGCACTGGCTTTGGGCGGGATGTTAGCAACGATTGCCGTGATCGTCAGACAAGAGATTGTCCTCTTTATTATGGGTGGCGTCTTTGTTGCTGAGACCTTGTCAGTGATGTTGCAAGTCACTTGGTTTAAATACACCAAGCGTAAGTATGGCCAGGGCAGACGCATTTTACGGATGGCACCGTTGCATCATCATTTCGAAGTAGGCGGTTGGAAGGAAACTCAAGTGGTGGTGAGATTCTGGATCATTAGTATGATGCTGGTGCTGATTGGTCTGGCGTCGCTCAAGGTTCGATAATGATGACAGACGCATCCATTAACGCTGAGCGCTCCCTTTATCTGGTCGTCGGACTAGGTGAGACGGGCATTGCCGCCGCAAGATGGTGTGTCCGGCAAGGCTGGTCTGTGCGTGTTGCAGATACGAGAGCGAATCCCATTGCTTTGCCGCAGTTGCAGTTGATGGCCTCGGATGGCGAAATCGACTACCACCTTGGGTGCAATACCTTCGATGCGACACTATTGCATGGTGTGAGCCAAATTGTTCTAAGCCCAGGTCTTTCTCCTCACGATTCACCGGTAAAGGAGTTGCTTGCTGCTGCTCAACAGGCAGGCGTCCCAGTCATTGGTGAGATTGAGTTATTTGCACAAGCACTAGAGATTCTCAGACTGCAAAGAGACTACCACCCCAGAGTCCTTGGCATCACCGGTACCAACGGTAAAACAACCGTGACCGCAATGACGCGTCATATGCTGCAGGCCTCGGGTATAAGCGCTTGCGCTGCTGGCAACATCAGTCCGGCCGCACTCGATGCGCTGATGCTTGCTTTGGATGGAAATAGTTTGCCAGATGTTTGGGTTCTTGAATTATCGAGTTTCCAACTCGAAACGACCTTCAGTTTAAAGTTTGCCGCAGCGGTCGTGTTAAACGTGACGCAAGATCATCTTGATTGGCACGGTTCGATGCAGGCATACATAGCGGCCAAGGCACGTATCTACGAACGCGCAGAAGTGTCTATTTTTAATCGTGACGATGCAATCGTGATGGAAATGTGCGAAAGCCCTGGCGCGATGAGTGTTAGGACGTTTGGTCGAGACGCGCCTGTATATGCGGGTGATGTAGGCATTGAAAGTAGTCATGGCATTCACTGGTTGGTGCGTTGCGAAGCCAACGAGTTCGAGCATGAGCAAGTCGTTGTCAAGCGCAAGAAAGATGCCCTAGCGCCAATGCGCCAGGCAGGTCGTCTCACGCGCATGATGCCTTCAGAGGCCTTGATGATCAAAGGGCTACATAATGCGCTGAATTGTGAAGTGGCATTACTACTTGGTCAGGCAGTTGGAGGCAAGTGGGGTGCGATGTTACGAGCTGCTCGCGAGTATATGGGTGAGCCTCATCGAATGGAGTTTGTTCGCTCTATTCAAGGCATTGATTTTTTCAACGATAGCAAAGGCACTAATGTTGGTGCGACCGTAGCTGGGTTAGATGGTTTAAGTCGCAGCACGGTCCTGATTGCTGGTGGGATTGGTAAGTCTCAGGACTTCGCCCCACTCGCTGCTGCAGTAGCGAGGCACGCCAAACACGTTATTCTTATCGGCGAGGACGCTGCGCGACTAAGGCAAGCATTAGAGCCCGCTCAAGTCGTTTGTGAAGACGCCCAAAATATGCAAGATGCCGTTAAGCGCGCATTTGCGCGCGCGCAGTCGGGTGATGCAGTCGTACTGTCACCAGCGTGCGCAAGTTTCGATATGTTTAAAAACTACCCACATCGTGGCCAGTGTTTTGTAGAGGCGGTGAGTGAAATAGCGCTAGAGCAAGGAGAGCTCGTATGAGCCTATTTGCTGACCTTACAAACAGCGTGAACGCGGTTCGTCCTAACCGTACCACGATGCGCAATTACGATCTTGTGCTTTTTGTGGCGTCGATGGCGTTGGTGGCTGTGGGTTTGTTGATGGTTTACTCCGCCTCGATCGCATTAGCCGATGGCCCACGCTACGCTAGTTATGGTCGGTACTATTTCGTCGTTAGGCATGGCGCCTTCGTGGTTGTTGGTTTTGTGGCCGCAGCGCTTGTGTATACCGTTCCTATCAATGCCTGGCAAAGAATCACCATCCCACTTTTTGGTCTGTCACTTTTCTTGCTGCTATTGGTTTTGATTTTGGGTAAAGAAGTTAATCACGCAGTCCGATGGTTGCCGCTAGGCCCGATTAATTTTCAGCCCTCCGAGTTGATGAAAGTAGCTGCGCTGTTGTATGCAGCGGATTACACGGTGCGCAAGCAAGAGCATATGCAGAGTATCTGGCGTGGTTTTATACCGATGGCCTGCGCGTTGGGTGCGATAGCAGGACTGTTGTTGCTCGAGCCCGATCTCGGTGCATTGATGGTCATAGTATCGATCGCAATCGGAATATTGTTTCTGGGTGGCATCAACGCCAAAATATTTATCGCGCTAGCTGGCGTTTTACCAATGGTATTCGCCATGCTCATTTGGCTGGCTCCGTGGCGTCGAGCTCGTATTTTTGCTTATCTCGATCCATGGAATCCGGCCACAACGCTGAGCAGTGGATACCAATTGTCCCACTCGCTCATTGCCATTGGTCGCGGTCAGTGGCTTGGTGTTGGTTTGGGCTCGAGCGTCGAAAAGCTTCACTATTTGCCTGAAGCCCACACCGATTTCATCATGGCTGTTATCGGAGAGGAACTTGGTTTTGTTGGTGTATTTGCGATGGTGTTGCTGTTTGCAATCGTTATACAGCGATGCTTTGAAAT
>Ga0164297_10006195_pt1 | contig 10025 bp, 13 predicted proteins | sample GEODES058metaG_FD_113539 | JGI IMG/M metagenome (GOLD analysis project Ga0164297, IMG submission 113539) | Dystrophic lake water microbial communities from Trout Bog Lake, Wisconsin, USA - GEODES058 metaG | ecosystem: Environmental > Aquatic > Freshwater > Lake | place: USA: Trout Bog Lake...
CCTCCAGATGTTCCGCTGGATAGACCTGTCCCGCCACGATTTACAGCAACCGCAACACCGTTCCACGTCGCAGAGGTAATTGAGCCCGGATAATCTAATGTATTTGTTGACCAGCTTACATTAACTGGCGCTTGGAAATGAGGGTCCCACGATCCCGAAGATGTCCCGTTAGCAATTAATACAATTGTTCCGTAAGACCCTGCTTGGAACGTCGCAATTGTCGTTGCGCCAGTATTCTTTACAACGATAGTTCCGCTAGACTGATTATTATTGAATGAAAATATTGCGCCTATTGGCAATGTAGTTGCGTCGGGAAGCGTGAATGTTTGACCACCAGACCCCGTAACGACATTAACTGGTGTAGAAGCTGCGGTTAATGTTGTTGTTCCACCAGCAGCCGCTGTGCTTGTTGTTCCTGCAAAAAAAGCATTTGATGTTATGTTAGCATTAGCGTCTCTTAATACAACGCTGCTTGCAACAGTCGTCGCACTTGTTGGATATTCACCAACAACGCCAGCATTGTCATAAATGACACGACCAGAAGTTCCGCCTGTAACTGTTGTCGTGCCGACATTAATTGTGTTTGGGCCTGACGCGCCTGTCGCTCCAGTCGGACCAGCGGGGCCGGGAGCAGCATTGAGGTTAACCGCCCAAGATGCATAAGTCCCAGAACCTGTTACTGAAGTGATATTGGCGACCATTGCGCCAGTCGCGGAATTATACGACGTGACGGTGCCGATCATCGTATTAGAGCCGTCATAGGCAATGATGATCTGCTGGCCAACTGTGTAAGCCAACCCAGTTCCAACCGTCAGGGATTTAGATCCCGCCCCAATAGTGAGGCTTGTCGAGCTAGTCGTGGCGTAAAGATTGCCCTGCTGGCCAGTTGGTCCAGTAGCGCCCGTAGGTCCAGTAACTGATGGACCTGTGGGTCCAGTAACTGAAGGGCCTGTAGATCCCGTAGGGCCCGTTGGGCCGGTAACTGAAGGCCCTGTAGGTCCGACTCCGCCGCCTTGGCCGGTTGCGCCCGTGGGGCCCGTGGGCCCTGCAACCGTAGAAGCAGCTCCTGTGGCCCCGGTTGGGCCCGTCTGGCCAGTAGGGCCCGTAATTGATAATCCGGTAGCGCCCGTGGCTCCCGTGGCCCCGGTAGGTCCGGTGGGCCCTGTGACATTAGATGCGGCACCCGTAGCGCCGGTAGCGCCCGTGGGGCCTGTGACTGTTGATGGAGCTCCCGTGGCCCCCGTGGGGCCTGTAGGGCCCGTCCAGCCCGTGGGGCCCGTGGCTCCGATACTTCCGGTGGGTCCGGTAGGTCCGGGTGTTAGGCCAGATATTTGAGATGCTGTTACATATACAGATGTGCCTGCTTGAACAGCTTCAAGCTGCTCTCCGCCTGTGAGCGATGTCGCTGCGGGAAGGGAGGGGATTTGCACCGAGGACATTATAATGGCCCTGTCTGAGGTATCTGCGTATTATTATATGGCAATCCGGCGTTCGCCGTAACCATTTTTGTCGTGCCAGTCAGCAAAGAACCGGAAGATAATACAGGATTTACCTGATAAGTGAAAGCCGTAGCAGTGGTAACTGTCACGGTATAAAACCCGTTTGCAGTGGCTTTTGATAGACCCTCAACGGATATTTGATTGCCGGTAGAAAGATTGTGGGCGGAAGAACAAGTAACATTGATATTACCAAATCCGTCTGAAGTAACAGAAACAAGCGATAATGTTACATAATATGCAGTATTTACCTGAAGCGGCATGATTGCATTTTGATCAAGGCCGGGCTGTTGGCTCTTATCTGCTCTTGTTTCGCCAGTCTGCTGAGTAACGCGAGTATTTTCTGTCGCAGTAGAACCAGTTGCCTCTTGAACAAGAAAATTCGTATTATCCTCAAGTAAAATAGCCCCGGAATTATCTTCTAATAATAGCAACCCACCGCTTGGAACAGATGTAACACGAATATTTGTCCCCGGGACAGGAATGCCTGTATTTGGATCTGTGGTGTTTTGTCCAGAAGTTGAACGATAATTTGTTTCATCTTGAACAAATGCTTCAACACGAGCATTAATAATTGGCGTTGGATCTGCAGGGACAACAATTGCACGCAACTGGCTTTGCGGGACGTCTAAGCAGGTATTACATACAAGTATTCTTGTATTTTGAAGAGACGCCCCACGCCAGTCATACTGCCAAGAAAGTCTATTATGGTTATACCATTGCCCACAGCGGTCACAAACTCCGAAAGCCCGCGGGTTGCGAGCTGATGTTTGGGCGCGACCTGAGCGGGAAGCGTAGCCCATTAGCGCCAATACCCGCTAAGTTGAGGTGAAATGTATTGTTGAGCCGTTTCCACATTCTGATTCGCGGCAATATTGTATGATTCATCGGCCATAGGTTTCATAAGAGACGTCTTCTCAGGTGCCCATATGTGAGCAAGACGTTCGGCTAGGCCATAAGACATTGCCTCTAACCAAATAGGAGGAATATCAAGTTGCTCGGTGCCGTTCATATTTGCATCTTGAATGCGTAGAACACTATAATAAACAAGAGATGTTTGTGTTCCATCTGGAACAGGCCACAATGTTACTGTTGGCGACAAAAGACGATCAAACCAATATGTCGTTGGAAATCCTTGCTGTATTTTATTTGGATAAGATGCATATTCTGTCCGACTAATTGGAAGAATTAACCTATCTACAACCGTATTTCCAGAAATGGTGCGGATATAAGTATCCAGCATTGTCACTGTGCTTGAATCAACCGAATAAACAGCTGTTCCTTGAACAAGAGGCGTGGTTGTTTGAGATACCTGCCAAAGATTAACGCCTTGGTTACTCCATCGCGTAAACATCATATTTGTTGCGACACGCGCAACATCCATATGTTCTTGCAAAAGAGCAGTCGGACGAACGCCAATCAGCTGGTAAGCGTAAATGGTGAGTTCGCCGAGCGAAGGATTGAACGTGTATGCGTTCGAGGTCGACATTACTCACCCTTAGTTAGACGCCATTATTACCCAGTTTGTTCCATCAGACTGTAACATCGCCCATTTGCCAGCACTAGCAGACAATATTGCTGTTCCAGCTGTAGCAGTTGATAATGGGACAATGTTTGAAGATGCACTGTTAACAGTAATAGCAGAAATGTTTTTAACATTAAGGATTCTGCCGGGATATGTAGAAGCCAAAGGCATTGTTACCGTGCAATTGTTTGTAGAGAAAATTAAAGATGAATCGGTTGATACTACTGTATATGTGGTAGACGTTACTGTGCTTGGCTTATTGACAGAAATAGGACCAGCAACTGTTAAGAGCGTTGCCGGCGCTGTTGTCCCAACGCCTAAATTGCCCGCGCTTGATAGGCGCATTTTTTCATAAGGTGCCGTTGTTGTTGAGCCACCTACAGGAAGGCCTTGTGTCATAAATACAATGGCAGAAGGCGTCAGTGCAGAGCTCGTTCCTATTCCAGTAGGTGTTGCATCAACAATAGCAGCTATTGCCGTGCTGTAATCAAATCCATTAAATGCATTAGGGCTGGTTGAATTGCTATATGCGCCCCAGCCAAAGTATCCAAGAGTATCTAATACTTGCGTAACTGCAGGAGAAGAATACGACCCTCGTCCATAAGAAGAATAAAAACCTTCACCATACCCCTGAGTATTTATATTTCGTAACTCAGAATAATAATGATAAACGCTAGTGTCTTGATACGAGTCGGCATAAAAACCAGACAAACCTGTTTCTAATGTTACTTGAAAATGCGCTTGTGGGCTTGACGTCCCAACACCAACATTGCCTGTAAAATAAGGAGACGCACTCATGTATGTTTTGAGCTGCGCTGCTGTTGTTTTTACTGGGCCAACACCTGTAGTCTGAACATTAGGGACGACGTCTGTCGCAGATACGGCTGTTCCTGCTGCTAGTCCAGATATAGGTAAATTTGACATGCCATCCTCTTAATCAATTAGATAAACCACCACCAACAGACGTCCCCGTTGTCTGTGTAAGGCCGCTGCCATTAGGCAAGCCAGTGGTAGTAGAAAGACCGCCTGTCGCCATTAGTAAGGTCCATTACTGTCTTGGACAAATGTCGTTGTTACAGATCCGCTGCCGCTGTTCAAAAGAACACGCGCAAACAATGGAGCAAATAAGAAATTGCTTTGCTTTGTCGCTGACTGACTAACAACAGCCGTATCCGTAGAGTTTACCCAAGTAACTGCATTAATTGCCACAGGGTTAGTTGGGCTGTTAGGATCATCAAGCGTCGACTGAACTGTGTAATTAACAGTGCCACTTACCGTGCATTGGATTGAAATATTTGATGGCGCATATTCGTCAAAACGGACCCACTCGCTGCCCGCAACGCCATTTGTCCCAACGGTAATGCCAGAGACGCTTGTAGAGCCGCTCGTTGTGATTCTGGTCACTGTTGCATAATCAACAGTCGTTGCTACAGACGAACCACTTGTGCCGGTTACAGTCTGAGACAAAGAGGCACCATATCTGTCGGTGCCGACAACAGTAAATGTAATGCCGCTATCGTTGCCGACGTTGGTGATTAAAACCTGTCTTGGCTTATCAAGAACTGCGACACCATTGGTGACAAGAGCGCCATTTAAGGTAACATTTGCAGCCCCGGTCACAGTCTGGCTCAACGCAATATTGTTTGCAGAGGCTGAGGCAAGAGGGCCAACAGTGACGACGATAGGACGCATTAGTGCTTTTCCTTTTCATTCTGGGCCCGCGCAGCCGCAACATTATCAACTAAATTCGGGTAAGGGCGACCTGCCGCCCGAGCCCTAGCTTTTGCCATTCTAACACCTTTTGCGTTTAAAGCCTTATGCTTTGCGTCTTTAGGTGCGTCTTTTTCCCAAAATGGCTTGCTCATATTAGCAATCCCATTTGCGCAATGACTTATTGATACGACTATTGGGGTCGGCAGCTGCTGCCGCGCCAGTTAATTTCTTCTTCATACCTGTCATTCTAGCACAGAATGACTTACGTCGAGAGGCCGACTTATCGCTTTTTGCAGCCTGCTCTTTCGAGACCGGCGGCTTCAGGTTGTGGCCTTCAGCCTTGGCGGACGCCCTCCCCTTGGCATTAAGGCCACCTTCTGGGTTCTTTCCTTCAGATCGCTGCCAAGTTGGCGTTTTCGCCATATTTAATCTCCAAGAATAAGACGAGGGTTCCAAAAAACCCTCGTCGACTTTAGCACCGACAAATCTCAGTAATGAGAAGCTTTGCCGCGTGGAGTGCCAGAAGCAGCTGAAGAGAAGACGCCGCCGCCGCTTGCGCGAGCAGGACGCTTGCCCTTAGCGGCTGAGGACATTACGCCACAGCCACCAGCAGCTTTTTTAGCACGACCGCCTTTTTTGAAGCCGTCTGTGCCTTGCTCTGCTTCAGCCGCAACGTGGCTGTTTTCAGCATTGTAAAGGCTCTTGCGTGAGCCCTTAGCATCTGGATCTTTAGTCTGAGATACCATCTTAGAGCCCTTTCTTAGGTCTGCGTATTGCCAAACAGGCCAGTGGCGTAAGGCACCATATAAGCCTGTGGTGACTGACGAACGATCAGCTTGTTCGCCCCGCTGCTTGAAGTAGCAGCAAAGGTTCCACGAACGTCTGCAGTTGTCGTGCTAGGCGTTGTTCTATCTGCAGGCAAATAGTTTGTGGCGGCAGTGATCAATGTCGTGCCAACCAGTGACGTTGCATAGTTAATGATAACGTCACCAAACGTATCAGACCGCAGAGGGAAGCCAAACACGTCAGCCGTGCCAACTGAGTAAGCGTGAGTTGTATCAGCCGTTCCACCAGATAGTGTGACAGACTTAATATACTTAAACGCCTTTCTACCAGTTGCGACACTACCAGCAGAGATGGTGATGGCTTCTGACATTGGGAAACCGTAAATGTCATAGCCAGCAACAGTCGCCGTTGCGTAGGTTGCACTAGCAGCAGCCGTAACAGAGACAGCGCGACCAAGAAGAGCTTGTGGGCTCCAGTTATACATCCCGGGTGTCTGAGCATTATTAGGAACAGCACACTGAGCAGGCGTCTGATAGGCAAGCGTTACCGTGCCTGAAGTCGCCGTCAAATTACCGTTCGTCTGATAAGTGCCAGTCGTGCCCTGCGAAACCGACGAGTATGTGCCGGTTGTCGTGAGCTGAGATACGATCTGCGTTCCAGCAGCGGTTCCTTGAGAAACCGTTCCTGTAGTAGCAAGAACAACCATACCGGGACCAATTGGCATCTGGTTGGTGGAGGTGGTGATCGTGAGAACACCATTGCTGAACGAACCCGTTACTGATGCATAGGCATCAAGAGCGAGAACAGAGTCAGTCGCACCTGTATCCGCACGAACAAAGCTCGTGGAATAATAGACGCCAGTCGTCGAAGAGTTCGACGTAACCAGAGAAAGTGTTGCACTCGTTGGGTTAGCTGAAGCAACGATAGCTGCTGCAGCCGCCGTGTAAGGAACAGCACTCAAGGTCGTGATGTTGTCCACACCAAGCCACCCAAAGTCCGCGGCGGATTGAGATTCGCCGGGGATGTAGGTGTATACTTGACGTGGATCTAAGATACCCGTCCCTGCATAAAACAGGGACGAGCCACCGATGTCTGGGTTGTAGTCACCCGGCTGTGTTGGGTTTTGCCCAAACACAACCAATGGACCGGAGAAAGCAGCATTAGCCATATTACTTCCTCCTTACGACGTTGGGAAGTTGCCGTAAATTGAACGCCAGTTGTAGTATCCGAAAGAATATCGTTCATACCCCTTGACAAGCAGGTTGTCGGTCACGAAGTCTACCTGCATGTCTGATTCGAACTTAACTCTTTCCATATATGACAGGCCGTCGATGTTGGTTAGCAAGAACCAAGCATACGAAGACGTCAAGAAGTCGTTCACCATATAACCTTCTGGCAAACCACCTGCTGTCATCATGATCGCATTGACGTCGTTGTCCGAAGTGCCGGGGCGCAGTTCAGTCTTCGTAAGACGAATTGCAACTGGCTCAAGCTGTGGCGGAACAACAAGACGACGGCCACGAGCAAACACTTTCAGGCCAGCTTGGTCTTTGAAGTTCGTGCGGATAGCAATCATGCTATTCAGCAGCGTGGCTTCGTTAAGATCAACCTGAACTGCAGGCGTGTTAGCGACAGTCGTGCCATCGATTGGATGTGCAGTGGAGCAGAGAGCAACACCGTCACCACCAACAGAGGCATTGTATGTCGTTGCAGTGTTCAGCACGTTAGCGCCGTAGATTTCTTTCGTCTGATGGAAAGATTCAACGAGGCCAAGGTTCGACGGCATGAACTGTGATTTATACAGGTTGTCGTCGATTGCTTTGCGCGTGATCGCATAGCCGAGAGCAATTTCAGTGTGCTCTTGGTTGTAGATGTAACGCTCACCGGCTGAGTTGTCGAAAGCGGTCTGGCCACCTTCAGTCTTCAGCTGTGCAAGACCCAAGAAGCGCATTTCCGCAGTGCGCTCAAGCGCCATTTTGGAATCATGCTTCGTGAAGATCTTATCGTATTGAGATGGGATCATCTCATACTTACCCTCAATCCCCCGGAGGCCCGGAAGGAGGAGGTCTTTAATGGCAGAGAGATTAACAGCCATTGGTCCTTACTCCTTGTTAGACGCCTTGGAAGTTGCGGGTGTAGACGTTGTTGAACATGACGATGGCATTGTCATATGCCTGTCCGTTCGACAGCGTGCCTTGAGCTCCCGGCGGATCGTTGATGACACCAACAATCTTAAATGGGTAGTTCGCAAGCGTGCCAGTCAGCAACGTGGAGGTATCGAGATAAGCGCCAGAAATACCATTTGAAGTATTGCCTGTGCCAATCAAGAAGCCGATTGTTGCGTTTACGTCAGCAAGAGCAATGCCCGTGCTGTCGGACTGAACAACGAACTTAGCGTTAGGGTCGTTTACGATGTAGGCGTAGATCGAACCAGAAACTGGATCGGTGCCGCCCGGATAGTAGTTCGACCAAACAGTTCTTTTCTGAACCGTTGAAAGATATTTACAGCCAACGAATACGCCAGCGATGCCGAGAGCAGCTGGTGTGCTGGTGCTGGCAGACTGAGTAACCGTGCCATCGCTGACGGCTGTTACTGGGTCGCCAAAAAAGATATTGGTAGAGTTGTATGCGATAGGATACTGAACTTGCTCGTAAGTAGGAGCAGAACCGTTTCCTGCATATTGACGGAATCCAAAGGGGCTGCTAGTGTTGGCCACGATGGTTTCTCCTTTTTACAGGAGTTCCTTCATCGCGCACCGGGGCGATTATACGGAACAGAGAAAGCTAATGCCTCACGCCGAGGAGGCCCAAGCCGATTACCGGCCTGTCGCCAATATAATGCAATAAAGTAATTAAATCAAATGCCTATTGTCGCATCAAAATTACCCTCTGTTGAAGAGTTAAATTCACAAATAAATTATAACCCTAATACTGGCTTATTTACTTGGAAAATAAACAAAAAAGGACCTATTAAAGCAGGAATGAAGGCTGGAACACGACATTCAAAGGGATATACAACAATTAGGATAAATGGAGTTGATTATCTTGCTCATAGATTAGCTTGGATAATTTTTTATGGTTCTTTAGAAGAAAATGAACAAATCGACCATATAAATTTGGATAGAACAGACAATAAAATATGTAATTTAAGAAAAGCGACTCACTCAGAAAATTGTCGAAACACAAAATCAAGATCTCATAATCTGAGCGGTTTAAAGGGAGCTCATTTAGATAAAAGGAATGGTAAATATAGAGCTAGGATATCAATAGAAGGAAAACAAAAATGGATTGGATATTTTAAAACTCCAGAAGAAGCCCACGAGGCATACAAGAAAAAAGCGGAAGAACTATATGGAGAGTTCTTCCGCCCATAATTGTTGACTACTCTTTTGGAATCGGCATAGCCTCATATGACTTTTTAATCTGAGGACGCGCCTGAGCGTGATCTCTTGTAAGTGTGCCATCAGGTGTGCCGGCCAGCTGTTGCTCTTTGGCGCGAACCTGTAAGCGAGCCTTACGCTGTTCCGCATCTTTGCGCTCGTCAATAATCTCTTTGGGGCACTCCATAAGGATCATGCCTTTACGGAGAATTGTGCGGCTTTCCGTATTATGCGGCATCATCTCCGGGTGACGTGTTGCAGGAACAGCTGTCCAACCTGAACGCGCAAGAGCAACCTGATAGGTTGGATCTTCAGCGCCGTAAGTTGTGTGGCGTTTCCATTCATAGGTCCAACCATCAGGAATGACGTCTGCAGAAATGTAGAAGTCATCAGTGCCGTCTACAACGTCACCAAGATGGCCGCGGAGCTCATCGGCACGCTGTTTAGCCCGTGCCCTTGGGTCGTCCTCCCTTACGGGTGGACGCAACTCATCAGTTGCCTCTGTGGCTACAGTGGCCTTTGCCAGTCCAGAGAATTTACCTCCGCGTATGCCGCGGCCTTCAGTCGTCGTGTTCATAGATCAATCCTTAATGGCCGTAGCGGCCTTCTTTCATAGCAAGTGCTTTGTTCTTTGCGTATTCTTCAGGAGACATGCCTAAAGATGACGCCATATCAGCCTCTGCGGCCGTTAAGCGCATAACGTTTGGACGCTGTGTGCTGCGCGAGACAGGTGCTGGCGGTGGCTGTGGAGCTTTCTTAGGAGCAGGGGCTGAGGCTGCAGAAAGGGGGCTTTCTACTTCCTCGGCACGATCAACCCTTTTGCGCATACCGAGACGATTCTCGATAAACTCAAAATATTCGTCTGTATCTGGAGCAATGCCATCATCAATTGCGTCTTCATGAGCGCGAAACATCTTTCGGACGTCTCTCTCGCTCTTCAGATAGTCTCGTGATTCACGCAACCACGCGGCCGATCTTTCAGATACGTTTGCAGATAGCTGGTCAACAAGATCGCCTCTAGGTTCAGCAGCAGCAGGAGCATTTTCAGCATCCTTTAGCTGCTTCTTCATTGCTTTTTTGCCGTCCTTCAGCTTTTCCATCTGATGAGCATTAACGGCCATAGCA
>Ga0164297_10006197_pt1 | contig 10023 bp, 8 predicted proteins | sample GEODES058metaG_FD_113539 | JGI IMG/M metagenome (GOLD analysis project Ga0164297, IMG submission 113539) | Dystrophic lake water microbial communities from Trout Bog Lake, Wisconsin, USA - GEODES058 metaG | ecosystem: Environmental > Aquatic > Freshwater > Lake | place: USA: Trout Bog Lake...
AGTGTAATTTTTTGAGAGCAAATTTTTCGCAATCCCTCCCCCCATATTTCCTACCCCAATAACAGCGATACTGGGCATGCGAAGTGATTGGACTGTGCTCAAGATTGCACCAATTGTTTTGCTTTTGCAACTGACATCAAAATACCAATACCAAAGCCTAAAGTCACCATGGCAGTACCTCCGTAGCTTATGAAAGGGAGTGGTACACCAACGACTGGCAAAAGACCACTGACCATGCCCATATTAACAAAGGCATAGGTGAAAAATATCAGCGTGATGCTTCCTGCAAGTAAGCGGGCAAACAAGGTAGGACCTTGCTGTGCAATCGTCAGGCCACGAAGAACGAGAAAGATAAATCCACCTATCAAGAGCAAATTACCAAATAATCCAAACTCTTCTGAGTAGGCGGCAAAAACAAAATCTGTTGTGCTCTCAGGTATGAAATCAAGATGAGCCTGCGTGCCTTGACCAAAACCTTTACCCCAAAAACCGCCTGAGCCAATTGCTATCATGCCTTGGATAATGTGAAATCCTTTACCTAAAGGGTCTCGCCCAGGGTCTAGCAAGGTACATATTCTTTGCTGCTGATAGTCGTGTAATAAAGGCCATCGAAAGCCGTCTGCACAAAGTGTGGGTTCAAATACCACGAGTAAAGACACACAGACCAGACCAATGAGAACGGGGGGAACAATGAGCCACCAACTAAGACCAGCAAAGAAGATGACAAATAAACCAGCCGATAAAACCAAAATAGCAGTCCCTAGGTCAGGCTGGCGAATGATGAGAGCAACGGGTACTAAAAGCAGTGCACCGGCAACAAGGAAATCAAGCGGCCTGAGTTGCCCCTCTCTTTTTTGGAACCACCAAGAAAGTGCCAGTGGCATCGCTATTTTTAAAATCTCGCTAGGCTGAATGACAATGCCAATGTTTAACCAACGCTGAGCTCCTTTTTTTGTAAGCCCAAAAAGTGCAACCGCAACCAGCAGTGCAAGTCCAACTGTGTAAAGAGGCATGGCAAAAGTCATCAACCGCTGGGGAGGAATTTGCGCTACACAAAACATAATACCCGTAGCAAGCACCATGTTTCTGAGATGGTCCCAAAATCTTTGACCGTCTCCGTATCCTGAAGAGTAAATCGTAATTAGCCCTGCACAAGCAAGCATAAAAACTGCCAACGCCAAAGGGCCATCAAAGCCCTTTAATAATGGCGAAATTCTGTAATAAAAATTAGGTCGATTGAACTCTGTCTGCATAGGTGCTCATTATCACTCAGGATGTTTGCTAAAAAAGACATTTTGGGCGTCTACACTCAACCCAAATAGGACTAAGGATTAAAAAAAACACCTTATGATCACACACCTTTTGTATTTGCACGGATTTCGTTCTTCGCCGAAGTCATTTAAAGCGCAGTATCTAGCTGGACTTATTCAAAGAGATTTTCCCGAAATTAAGTGGCATTGTCCTCAGCTTCCACCCTCTCCAAAGGGAGCAAGTGAACTAATTTTGGATATCTCCAAAGATTGGCAAGTCGGAACAGGCGCTTTAATTGGCTCCTCATTGGGCGGTTTTTACGCTAACTGGTTAGCGGGGGTCAAAGGGTTTAGAAGCGTTCTCATCAATCCAGCAAGCTACCCGGCTAGGGATCTTGAAAAGTATATTGGAGAGCAAACGAACTGGCAGTCGCCGCAGGAGTCTTTTTTCTTCAAAAAAGAATATCTAGATGAATTATTGTCGTTATATCCTAAGCCGTGTGATGAAAGATTAAAGGACGAGGAAATAGTGGCACTGAAAGAGCAACAACTTGTCATGGCATGCACTGGGGACGAGGTACTTGACTGGAGTGAAATGATAAAGGCGCATCCTAACTCAGAACACTATGTTGTAGAAGGCTCTGATCACGGGATGTCAGATTTTGACAAACATGCGCCTTTTGCTTTGAGATTTTTGAAAATATTAGATTTTTAAAAATAAATGTAATGATTTTGCAAGGAAGCAAAATTACATTTTCTATCCATGGGAGAATCTACCCATGTACGCATTATTCGAAGACTCTGGAAAACTAGGCACTGGGCGCATTTTGTCTCAGGCTCAGGCATCAGCACAAATTGAACTTGAAAGCGGTAAGCGCATCAAGGTAAAAGATGCAGCTATTTTGTTAAAGTTTGAGGCTCCCCGTCCAGAGGAGCTTTTGGCTAGCGCAGAAAAGGTTGGATCAGAGGTAGATATTCAAATAGCTTGGGAATTTGCCCCCGTTGAAGAGTTTGGATTCCACGATCTAAGCATTGAGTATTTCAGTGCGTCGCCCTCGCTCAGTGAACAAGTTGCAATCCTCAAAACTCTTTTTGATGCGCCCCATTACTTTAGACGTGCTGGCAAAGGAAGATTCAAAAAAGCGAGTGCTGAAATTATCCAACAAGCGCTGATAGCTATTGAGCGCAAGAAGGAGTTGTTAGCGCAAATAGATGCCTGGGCAGCTGAGCTTGCAGCGGGCACTTGTCCCAAGCCTATTTCTGACGATATTTATAAGATACTTTTCAAGCCAGATAAGAATTCTTCCCCGTACAAGGCTGTAGTTCAAGCTGCCAAACAAACACAAATGCCAGCAATGGCTTTGTTGACAAAAGTCGGTGCAATTGCATCTGCATACGAATTTCATTGGCAACGATTCTTATTTGATCAGTTTCCAAAGGGTGTTGAGTTCGCTAATAATTTACCTGAACCCACGGTGGCTCAACTAGAAAAAATCCATGCCTCACTTCCCTTGTCTAGTGCTGTTGCTTACTCAATTGATGACTCGCATACAACTGAAATAGATGATGCCTTGTCCGTACAAGGTTTGGGGACAGATACAGTTACTGTGGGTGTGCATATTGCAGCCCCTGCACTTTGGATTAAATCCAATGATGCTATAGATACAGTTGCTCGTGGACGTTTATCCACGGTGTATATGCCTGGCTCTAAGATTACGATGCTCCCCAAATCAGTTATTGAGTACTTTACACTCAGAGAAGGAACAGCGTGCCCTGCGCTCTCTTTGTATGTCTTATTCAACACAGAGAGCCTGGAGATCACTGAGACTTACACACGTATTGAACGAGTAGACATAAAGAAAAATTTAAGACACGATCAACTCGATCACATCGTCACTGCCGATTGGCTGAGTCCGGAAAATGAAGCAAAACAAAATCAAAATATACCTTCCAACTCTGACTCGCCAGTTGACTTATCAAATGAATTACCAAAAGCGGAGCTTAGTTTCCTCTTTAAATTAGCTCTTCACTTAAAAGCTAATAGAGAAATAGTACGCGGCAAACCAGAAAACTTCAATCGACCTGATTTTAATTTTCAGATTGAAAAAACTATCGATGCACCTATCACAGGCAAGGAGCATGTTCGCCTTCAGCCTCGCCACCGCGGTGCGCCACTTGATTTGATCGTGGCGGAGGCCATGATTTTAGCCAATAGCACTTGGGGCCAATGGATGGCCGACCTTGGCGTGCCCGGGATTTACCGTAGTCAAGCAAGCATGGCACCAGGCATCAAAGTACGAATGAGTACAAAGGCACTTCCACATGCTGGAATCGGGGTATCTTGTTATGCCTGGAGTACTTCACCACTTAGACGGTACACGGACTTGGTCAATCAATGGCAACTTTGTGCGTGTGCAGAACACGGAGCAACTGCTGCTCTCGTAGCCCCTTTCAAGCCAAAAGAAACTGATCTCATGGCTATCATCTCTGCATTTGACTCTACATACACTGCTTACAATGCATACCAATCAAGTATGGAGCGGTACTGGACGCTAAAGTATGTTGAGCAAGAAAATATCCATGAGCTCACCGTTAATGTCTTTAAGACTTATCCAGGCACTCCTCCCCTTGCTCGTGCGGACACATTGCCTTTAGTTCTAAGTATCAATGGTGCTCCAGAATTACAACGGGGTGCACAAATTAGGGTGCGTTTGTCTGGAATTGACTTGATGAGCCTAGACATTAAGGCAGATTTTCTTGAGCTTTGTCAGGCGTCATCAAACACCACTCTTGAAAGCACTCAAATTCCAGAATTTGAAGATGATTTTGAAGATTCCGAGTCCGGACAAATACCTCAGCCTATCGGTTTGGATCTTGATCTAGAGGTGGAGACCGAGATGAAGATGGAGACCGAACACACTAAACAAACAAGTGAGGTTGATACTCAAAAAGATAATGCTTCTAGTGATGAAGATAGTAAATTCAACTCAGCATCTACAATTAATTCTTCCCATGAACCCCAAGCTTAACTAATTTGCATAGACGTTGAGAGCCCAATATAAATTTTTCGTTCTTATTAAAAATCTTCGCCCTATTGAGTGGGCGCTAGCTACTTCGTTGGTATTTCATGCCACTGTATTAAGTATTAAATTTCACGCCCCCGAACAGTTTGATAGATTGATACAAAACACCAATTTGCCGCTCATCTTGGTCAACATTCACCTTAAAGCTGATACAAATTTAAAAGCCCATGCACTGGCGCAAAGTAATTTAGAGGGCGGAGGTGAGGAACTCAAAGGTCGAATGACTTCGCCACTTCCAAGTGCAGCCCATACCAACAACGCTCAAGACGCCGAGGATCTTAATCAAGAAGAGGCCTCACTCAAAGCACTCTTTGCCCAGCAAAACAAATTACTTGCCCAAGTCCGTGCTCAAATGGCTGAGTTAAATCTTACTCAACCAGATCCGAGTAACCCCGAGCGCGAGAGCAAAAGACGACGTATGCTTGAGATGTTAGCTGAGATAGAGGCAAAAATTGAGATATCCAACCAAAGGCCTCATAAAAGATACTTCTCCCCTTCCACCAAGGAGAGTGCATTTGCAATTTATTATGATGAAATGCGCAGAAAAATTGAACGCCACGGCACTCAAAATTTCCCGTCCCTGGCCGGTAGTAAACTTTACGGGACATTGACCATGATGGTCACTGTCAACTCAAGTGGTCAGGTATTGTCGGTCGAAATTATTCAGGGATCAGGGAGGCTTGAGCTAGATAAAAGAGCTCAAGCAATTGTATTAAGTGCAGGTCCATTTTCTGTATTCAATACAACTTTAAAATCAAAAGCAGACCAAATTGCGTTAGTATCCAAATTTATATTTTCTTCCGATGGGACCCTAAACACCCAACTCCAGCCTACCGAATCAATGTCACAATAATCAGAGTGACAAGAATAAATATAAAAGAAACATTAACTAACGTTTTGATTAGGATGAACCGCAGATTAATTGCATGAGCAATAATGATCTTGAATTTTATGAAAAAACAAATTTTCAAAATATTTATTACTTCAATACGCCGTTATGTTGCATTGCTGCTTCTTGGTTTTTTAGCGCTTCAACTTTATTTCTTTTTACAAATTTCCCTTTTCACTTTTATTAACCCAGTCAGTACTACTTTTGAGCGCTCTGAGGCCTTACGGATTGGTAAAGCCTCCTTTACTTCCTCTCATAACGGGATATTTTTTAGATTACCTTGGCTTCAAGAATGGCGACCTAACTCTCTACTATCAAACAATATCAAACGAGCGGTAATTGTTTCTGAAGACGACGTTTTTAGCACCCACAACGGGGTTCAGTGGGAGGCGGTTGAGAGAGCTTGGGCAAATAACTCCAAAGCTACTGAAACTGCTGAGTTAAATAAGAAAGGCTCTCACAAACACGTGAAAATTGTGGGTGGTTCCACCATAACTCAACAACTGGCTAAAAATCTATTTCTGTCTAAGGAAAGAACCCTTCTCAGAAAAGCTCAAGAATTAGTTATCACCATTGAGTTAGAAACACTGCTCTCTAAATCTAGAATTTTAGAGATTTACTTAAATCACGTGGAATGGGGTAGCGGAGTCTTTGGGGCCGAGGCTGCAGCGAGACATTACTTCTCCCACCCAGCCTCTAAGCTATCAGCCGAGGAGTCGGCAAGACTTGCCGTCATGCTACCCCGTCCCAAATATTTCGAAAGAAATTTGGGATCCGTTTACTTGAACGAACGCGCTCAAGTGATTGCTTCACGAATGAATAGCGCAAAACTTCCCTAAACTTTATGCCCATTGTTCAACCGACTGCGAATAAACGCATAATTTTAGGCATCGATCCAGGTCTTCAAACAACGGGGTTTGGCGTGATCAGTTCTAACGGTATTAATTTGCAATACGTTGCCAGTGGCACCATCAGTACCAAACACTTACCCACTGGAAATCTTCCACCCAGATTAAAAGTTATTTTCTCAGGTATTAACGAGATCGTAGAGCGCTATAAACCAACCGAGGCAGCCATCGAAATCGTTTTTATGAACGTCAATCCCCAGGCATCCCTACTCCTTGGACAGGCCCGAGGGACCTGCATTGCCGCGATCGTTCACAACGAATTACCTCTCAACGAGTACACTGCTTTACAAATGAAAAAAGCAATAGCAGGTCACGGCAAAGCAGCTAAAGCACAAGTTCAAGAAATGGTTAAAAGGCTATTGAAGCTACCCCAACTACCTGGCCCAGACGCTGCGGATGCGCTTGGTCTTGCCATTACTCAGGCCCATGCAGGTGAGGGTATCGCAAAACTCATGCACCCCAGTGGTGACGCAAGGCGAGCTACTGGTATGTTTGTAAAAGGCAGAGCTCGCTAGTGGTTAATTGGGTGTGCCAACGAAACTATGGCATCTCAAGTAATTAACTTTGGTTTACCAAGCAGGTGCTAATTGGGCCAAACCTTTAGGGGCAGAATTTTCATCTTCAAAGGTAGCGACTTCATAGGCCAGGGGATCGTTCAACAGCTCTCTGAGAAGCAGGTTATTTAAGGCATGTCCGGAGCGAAATGCACTGTAAGCTGCGAGCAGGGGTTTTCCAAGTATATACAGATCTCCCATCGCATCAAGAATTTTATGCTTTACGAACTCATCCCCGTACCTAAGTCCTTCAGCGTTCAGCACCTTGTAATCATCCATTACGATTGCATTATCTAAACTCCCCCCCAATGCCAATCCTTTAGAGCGCATCATCTCGACATCTTTGGTAAATCCAAAGGTTCTCGCTCTAGCTATGTCTTTGGTATAAGTACCTGTGTCCATATCAAACTCAACACTTTGCCCTGTTGAGTCGACGGCTGGATGTTGAAAGTCGATCTCAAAGTTCAACTTAAAGCCCTCAAAAGGTTTTAAAGTTGCCCACTTTAAATTCTCTCCTGATCCCTCGGTCACATGGACCTCTTTTTTTACACGAATGAAACGCTTAGGCGCTTCTTGTAAAACGATACCCGCGCTTTGTAGCAAAAACACAAAAGAGGCAGCTGAGCCATCAAGTATTGGGACCTCTTCTGCTGTGATATCCACATAAAGGTTATCTATCCCTAAACCACTACATGCGGACATCAAATGCTCAACCGTCAACACTTTAGCCCCATTGGAGGAGATGGTTGAGGCCAGACGTGTATCTGTCACCGCTTTAGCGTTTACGGCAATTTCTACGGGTTTAGCAAGATCCGTTCTCCTAAATACGATTCCCGTATTGGGGGGAGCGGGTCTAAGAGTTAACTCCACGCGCTGACCGCTGTGAAGGCCTACGCCCACAGCTTTGGTCAACGTTTGAAGAGTTCTTTGTTTTAACACATCCGTATTTTAGTCGGCTTGCTTACGAAGGAAGGCTGGAATTTCATAATCATCCATTCCGCCTGAGGATAATGCATCCACCTTTGCTGCAGCTTGGGTACGATTTGTACGCCAAACACTAGGTACTGCCATACCTGTGTAATCTGGCTGAACAACTGGGGCAGGCGCCGCATTCCCAGCTCCAACCATAGATGTAGGCATAGAAGTCGGCATCGATGTGGGCATGGATGTCGGCATCGATGTGGGCATCGAAGTTGGCATGGAAGATTGCATCCCGCTGGAGTTTGATTGAACGTTGATGGGCATGTTATCGGTCCCCGTTTTCAAAACTTGCAAGGTAGGTGCATGACGACGACCCGCTTGTGCCAAGCCTGTTGCAACAACAGTAACGCGGATTTGGTCACCTAGGCTGTCATCGTAAGCTGTTCCGTAGATCACGTGAGCTTCGTTGGAAGCAAACGCCCTGATGGTGTTCATAGCTTCTCTAGACTCGGAGAGTTTTAAATCACCCTTGGCAGCAGTGATGAGTACCAGCACTCCTTTTGCTCCAGACATATCGACACCTTCAAGCAAGGGGCAAGCCACTGCTTGTTCAGCTGCGATGCGCGCACGGTCTGGCCCACTTGCCGTAGCAGTCCCCATCATGGCCTTACCTTGCTCGCTCATTACGGTTCTAACGTCCTCAAAGTCGACGTTCACCAATGCCTCAACATTGATGATCTCTGCAATTCCCCCCACGGAGTTGCGAAGCACATCATTTGCAAACGCAAAGGCCTGGTCCTGAGATACATCGTCTCCGAGAACTTGTTGCAGTTTCTCGTTCAACACAACGATAAGTGAATCCACATTAGCCTCTAGTTCAGCCAACCCTGACTCGGCATTTGTCATGCGTCTACCGCCCTCCCAGTCAAAAGGTTTTGTGACCACGCCGACTGTTAAGATTCCCATCTCACGCGCTATTCTGGCAACCACGGGGGCAGCACCTGTTCCAGTTCCACCGCCCATGCCGGCGGTTACAAACAACATGTTTGAGCCTTTTAGTGTTTCACGGATTTTCTCAACCGCCGCCTCTGCTGCCTCTTGTCCACGCTCGGGTTTACTTCCAGCACCTAGCCCGCTGTCGCCTAGCTGAATTACTTTCTCTGCACTTGAGGACTTTAGAGCTTGAGCATCTGTATTGGCACAAATGAACTCAACCCCTCGCACACCGCTTTTGATCATATGCTCAACAGCGTTACCCCCGCCCCCGCCTACACCGATTACTTTAATTTGTGTAACAGGTGTAAATTCATCAGTTTCAATCATTTCTATAGTCATAGTTCACTCCATTATTTAAATTGTTGCAGTTGCCTGAAATATTTTTCAATTTAGGGTTTGATTTTTTGTTTTTCCCTAATTTCACTTTCCTACCTTATGGGTCTATTCCTTGTAAATTTTTTTCTTATTTTTATCAACCTTGTCTTCGACTCATCGCGCTACTTTAAGTTTTATGTTCTCATTTATTTTCGCTTCATGGGGGCGCTCCTCTACAACAAGGACGCCATCGTCGCTTGAGGACTGCTGGTGGACCGCATTGATAGTTCAAAATCTTTGAACTATCTTGTCCAAGATTAATTTCATATTTATTCATTAGAAATTTCCAACAAACCAATCTTTTAATTGCCCCAAAGTGGTTGAGAAGGACCCACTCTTTTGAGCTACTTTAAATCCTCTCATACGCGCCATTCTTGCTTCCTCCAACAGGCCCATAACGGTCGCTGCTTTAGGATGTGAAACCATATCTGATAAAGAGTTGGAGTAATGGGGAATACCGCGCCTAACAGGCTTTAAGAAAATATCCTCACCCAACTCGACCATACCTGGCATGATCACGCTCCCACCTGTTAAAACGATTCCAGAGGAGAGCATCTCCTCATAGCCGGAATCCCTAATCGCCTGTAACACCAATGAGAAAATTTCCTCCACCCTTGGCTCAATAACACCTGCTAACGCTTGCCTGCTGAGCATTCTGGGTCCACGGTCCCCAAGACCTGGAACCTCCACTTGTATCTCAGGATTAGCCAGTAACTGTTTAGCAAAGCCTGACTCAACTTTTATGTCCTCTGCATCCTTAGTAGGCGTTCTAAGGGCCATTGCAATATCACTGGTGATTAAATCCCCAGCAATTGGAATTACTGCGGTGTGGCGTATTGCACCGCCCGTATAGATTGCGACATCTGTAGTACCTGCTCCGATGTCAACCATTGCAACGCCAAGCTCCTTCTCATCTTGTGTGAGCACCGACAAGCTAGATGCATGTGGGTTGAGCATCAACTGTTCAACATCAAGGCCACATCGTCTAATGCATTTGATAATATTTTCTGCAGCGCTTTGGGCCCCGGTCACAATATGCACCTTTGC
>Ga0164297_10006199_pt1 | contig 10017 bp, 8 predicted proteins | sample GEODES058metaG_FD_113539 | JGI IMG/M metagenome (GOLD analysis project Ga0164297, IMG submission 113539) | Dystrophic lake water microbial communities from Trout Bog Lake, Wisconsin, USA - GEODES058 metaG | ecosystem: Environmental > Aquatic > Freshwater > Lake | place: USA: Trout Bog Lake...
GATGGGCTCAGAGACCACCGCAGCAGCCACTGGTGCACAAGGTGTTGTAAGGCGCGACCCATTTGCAATGCTTCCCTTTACCGGGTACAACATGAGCGACTATTTCCAACACTGGTTGGATATGGGCGATAAGCTCGCAGCCGCAGGGTCTAAATTACCGCAGATCTTCACGACCAATTGGTTTAGAAAAGGTCCAGATGGTAAGTTTGTTTGGCCTGGTTACGGCGAGAACATGCGCGTGTTGAAGTGGATGATTGACCGCATCGAGGGGCGCGCAAAAGGGGTTGAACATGCATTTGGTATCAGCCCCTCATACGGCGAGATCAACTGGAATGGTCTCGACTTTGATCAATCCAAGTTCGATCAAGTAACGAACACCGATAAAGACCTATTGATCAGTGAGCTCAAACTGCACAGCGAGCTCTTTGATCAACTCTCTTATCACTTGCCCAAAGCACTGACACAGACTAAAGAGAAAATTGAAGAGCGTTTAAACGCTTAAGCGTTTGATCACTTCGCTGGGTTAATGGGCGCTCTGGTGACTCTGACCCTTAGCCTGTGCGTGAATGCGCCAAACCCCCATTACGTTCGCGTTTTGGGGGTTTATTTTTGGATCCCCTGCGCAAGTGCTATGAACTCTTGCACGCTGACCTCTTCGGCACGTCTTTTTAAATCAAAGTCGCCTGCGTAACCACGCTCCTCCAACCAGTGTCCCAAGGTATGTCGCAACAATTTACGCCTTTGACTAAATGCAACCTGAACTAAATTTTGAAATACACCAAACTCTACCCGAGGAGGATTGGCGCGTGGAGTCATTCTGATCACTGCAGAGCGCACGCGGGGAGGGGGATCAAAGGCACTCGGCTCTACATCCATTAAAGAGTGCATCTCATAGCGCCACTGAAGCATGATGCTTAAGCGACCGTAATCTGCCGTAAAGGGGTTGGCAACCATGCGCTGAACAACTTCTTTTTGCAACATGAAGTGTTGATCCTCTACGCGGTCCACATAATCAAGCAAATGAAACAAAATCGGTGTGGATATGTTGTAAGGCAAATTACCAACGATCCGAAGTTTCTTATCCTTTGCGAAGGCGTTTGGTGTTAATTCAGCGCTCCTGTCACGGCTATTTGCGCCGCTTAACAACTCATTGGCCAATTGATGAAAATTGACCTTTAAAACATCGCTGGAGACAACTTTTAATTGAGGATTGAGTTGCAGTGTCTTCACCAAATCTTTGTCTAATTCAATGACGCACATCTGCGGGAGCCTTTGGAGTAAAGGCCCCGTCATGGCACCCATGCCCGGGCCAATCTCAATGACCGAATCTCCATTTTTTGGAGCAATTGCGTCAACGATGTCCTCTATAACGCCTTGGTCCACTAAGAAGTGCTGGCCAAACCGCTTCCTAGGGATGTGTTTCAATGCAGCTCCTCGTGTTCCATCGAACGCAAATCGGTCATAACGGAGCGTCTCTGTACTCTATAAACGCGTGTCCACGGACCTCACGCTCCCAGTTAGAGTAGCTTTCTTCAAACTTCTTTTCTTGCATCATTTTTCGCGCTGCGTCCCGTCGTTCTTTCAAAGAAAGTGGCGCCTGTTTTCTCTCGAGAACTTGTATCAAATGCACCCCAAACCGAGAAACCATCGGATCTGCAATTTCACCTGGAGACAACTTACCCATGACGGCCTCAAACTCTGGCACAAACTGACCCGGCGACTCCCAGCCTAAATCCCCCCCAGCACTTGCGCTTGCATCTTGCGAGTACTGTTTGGCCAAGCTCGCAAAGTCGGCTTCCCCGCGCTCGATGCGTCTTTTAAAGTCGGCGAGTTGCGCTCTTGCTGAGTTTTGACTCAATTGGCCACTGGGCCTTAGAAGAATATGGCGCGCATGGGTTTGCGTCACATAAGTGGCCTCATTATCTGCTTGTTGTCTATCACTGACCAACAAAATGTGAAGTCCCGCGCCAGACCGAATAGGTCCCACAACTTGCCCAACCTTTGCGCTTCTTACTGCGTTCGTAAAGAGTGAGGGATAACGACTCTCTGGTCTTAGACCCATGACCCCCCCGTTTTTGCTATCCAGCGCTTCTGAATTGGATTTAGCGAGTTCTGCAAAATCAGCACCACTTTTGAGTTTTTGGATAATATCCGCCGCCTTGCTTTGATAGGGACCTAGTTGCGAATCAGGCGTGCCGTCTGGTACGGCAATCAATATTTGGGATAGGTTTAAGAGTTGGGATGTAGCTGCCCCCTTTTTTTGCTCTGCTAAGAATTGATCCGCCTCTAAATCACTGATCCTTACCTTGGACATCACCTCTCGGTCGCGCAGTCTTTGTAATGTCATTTGCTGGCGTACGCGGTTTTTGTATTGCTCAATGCTTTGGCCTTGGCGGTTAACCTGCGCGTAGAGCTGCTCCAGAGTAATCGCATTTCTTTCTGCAATGCCTCTTTGCGCCTGCAAAACTTCATCATCTGACACAATAATTCCCGTCTCCCGGGCAAGAGTTAGCTGAGCTTTCTCCAGTATCAATTCTTCCAAGGTATTGCTCAACAAGGCCTCTTTAGGAGGCAAAGGGGCACCTTGCTGCTTCATTTGATCTAAATGATCTTGAGCACGCTGGTTCACCTCTCGGTTTGTAATTGGCTCACTATCTACGATCGCCACAATAAAGTCAGAATATTCCTTCTCTGCATTACCGTCGGCGACAACGGGGGAGGGGACTTCCTGTGTTTTTAAGTCACTGGTTGTGGATGGGGGCGTTGCGCGCAGTCCTGACTTTCCAGAAGTGCCACTGCTTTGTCCTACAGGCGGTGTGCTCGTAAGGTTAGCACCCGGCGCAGGTGCACTCATACCTTGCAACTTTAAACCTTGTCCCGTCGCCTGCATCAACGAACTCCCCCAAAGTGAAGCGATCAGTAAGGCGACGCGCGTTAATTTATATTTGTTAATGTTCATTTTTTTCAATAATTAGCATACCGACTTGGATCGGCAAGAGGATCTCTTAAGTTTTGATATCTGGGTATATTTTGTTTGAGCGCCGCAAGTGGGTTGGAACCAACTTTGGATATCCCGTCAAACTCGATTTGAAACATGATTCGTTGATTATTTGTGGTTGACGTGATTTGGAGTCTCTCAAGCACAACCCTGCCCAACCAGCACCCCGCGTCATACTCAAGCCCAATGATTGCGTCCCCTATTTGTCCAGTGTCTTTGTTATAGTTTATCCTGCCAACGCTGTACCAGCGGTCACCCCCCAATCCCCGACCCGGCCCCATATCCTGACCCCTGTCGCCCCACAAATCATTAATGGGCCATTGCCAACCGGTATCTAACATATATGCGCCCAACAGCCTATCAAACCTGTAGCCCCCCGATACAAGTCTGTAATTGGTTGGGTTGTAGCGCACATTACCTGAGGACAAATCAGACTGTGAGGTTTGAGGGTTATATTGATAGGTGGAGTCCACTTTCCACTTTTCGTTAACGTTGACCGTACCTCCTACCAAGAAATCACTCAAACGCCCCGTTGAGGGCATGGGATCCGTTGGCAAGTAGATGTCTTGGTTGCGCAGTTGTATGCGCTGCGCTAACCCAAGCCTTGCCGCCTCAACCCCCGTGTCTGCGTTGATCAATCGAGAGGTCCCCCCAAGCGTTACCATTTTGGTGTCAGAGATGCGGTCGTTGCCAGAAAATGCATTTTCTGTAAATATCGAGGCAAAGTTAAAGTCATACGTACTCGAGTCATAAACTGGTAAATTATTTTGATTTCTAAAAGGCGTATAAACAAAAAACGCGCGAGGCTCTAGGGTCTGTGTCCAAGAGCGCCCCAATAAATCAAGGGGGCGCTCAAAATTAAGTACCCCGTCAAGGCTGAACGTAGGTACCGTAACGTTAGCGCCCAATAAGCCCGAAGTGGTCGGGGTGTCAAACTCATAGGACCGAGAATGAAGCATCAACTTTGGAGTTATGTATCCAAATTCATTCATCATCGGGTAACTCGCTTGGGTAAGACCGTATACCCGCTGTGCATTGGGTTGGCAATCAACCGTAGCCTGGGCGCAGGAGTACGTTCTGTCAGATTTAAACTCGGTGTAATCTCCCTCTACGGAGAGATTGATCCCGTTTAAATTATTTAACACCAGCCTGGAGTTCACCTCTGGCAACCGGTCATAGGGCGGGGTAATCGGCGTTTTTGCATCTTGCAAAGTTTGCCACTTGAGAGACCTTACAAAGGTCGTCACATTTTGCGTCGCCCAGTTAACGTTAATGTCGGTGGGTAGCAATTGTTGAGACAACAGACCAGGAGCCCTGGGAAAGTCTTGCCAATAAAAGTCATCACTCACCTTGTTGAGGTTTAAGGAGTAGGTCATCCGACCCAACTCTGCATCTGAAAATGTAGTGTTGCCAAAATGTTGTTGACTGTATCCCCAGCGGTTACTGTCTCGAAGAGGATCGTTGGCCATATAGTCATAATATATTTGCCCCCTCTCCTCACCCCTATCACCCTCTAAATAACGAAACTCAGTACCCACATCCGTACCCCGCCTACTCCAGTAGGTAGGGGTAATCGTTGCATCCCTGTTTGGGGCAATATTCCAGTAATAGGGCTGACTGATTTGTATTCCACTAATGTTGTCTACGCCCACTGTGGGCGGTAAAAAACCGGATTTTCGCTCGTTGGTGAGGGGAAAGCTCACCCCGGGCAACGGCACATCAGGAAAATCCTTCAACACCAACGTTGCCCCCTGCGCATCGCCCACATTGGTTTGCGTGTCCAAATTCAAAATATCAGCTCTTAAGAGCCAAGCGGGCGTCCAGCTCGGGCCCGGTTTGGCCTGACAGGTTGAATACGTTGCTTTGTGAATGATTGCCCGTTTGTCATTCACAAATTCAATTTTTTCTGCACTACCGTATGCTTGATTTTTTACCAACCAAAAATCGGTTGCGATAAAAAACCCTTCGAAGCTGTCGACCTGCATATCAAGCTCCGTGCCTCTAAAGAGGTTCCCAGCTCGGTTGACGGAGACAACGCCCTGCGCTTTTAGCCGCTCCGAGAGACTAGAGTACTGAACATGCTCGGCTTTTATGCGCGTATCACCCCTTCTAAAAACAACATTTCCGTCCAGTTGCACGGCTCCGTCGGCTTGGCCTTGAATGGCATCGCTTTGAACATACACAGGCAATAATGACTCGGAGTGACTATCGTTTTTTTCACGCAGTAATGCGCTCGGCTTGAGTGCAAGGGCGGGGGACTTTAATGCCTGAGCACTCGTACCGCTTTGTTCGATCTGCGCTCCTCGCGTACTCATCTCTATAGCACCAGACTCTTTCAAAGACAACGTCTGAGCCCACAAACCATGCAGGGACGTGACTAAGCCTAAAAAAGAAAGAAATCTGCAGAAAAATGACATGAAATGATTATGATCGCTTAGGCAAACGCTCTTCTTGTATTAAAGTAAGAGCAGGTTTGTAGAAATCTGATTATCCCTGAGCTTTTTATTAAATTTACGCTTTTATTCCCATATGTCTGTCAATAATCCTGACTTAGCTACCATCCCTTGGGCCGATACGGCCCGTCAAGAACTATTTAACTCTTGGCTAAGCTCTTGTATACAAGAGTTCTCACTAGATCCAAGCACCCTTGAACTGGCATCTGCAGATGCCAGTTTTAGACGCTATTTTCGTTTACTCGGCTCCGACGCAGCAAAGACCTCTTTCATCATCATGGACGCCCCCCCAGACAAGGAGAACTGCGACTCCTTCGTGTCCATTGCTGCACTCTTTCATAAGGCGGGCCTTTTGGTGCCGCAAATCCTAAGTTGGAACCGAATTGACGGATTTTTACTGCTCTCAGACTTAGGCACATTCACTCTCTTACAACAACTTGGCACTGAGTTTGATCTTTCCAGTTCCCACGTAACCCCTTCCTTAAAACCTTTTATAAAAGCTTTAGACGCACTCGTTCTTCTTCAACAAGCAAGTACCCCCGACGTTTTACCTCTCTACGATGAAGCACTTTTATACAAAGAACTTTGCCTCTTTCCCGACTGGTACTTGAGTAAACACAAAGGCATCTCACTCACGACCGAGCAACAAAATGTACTTGACTCCAGTTTTAAAACGATCATTCAATCTAACCTGAGTGCCCCGAGCGTGTTTGTACACCGCGACTTTATGACGCGCAATTTAATGGTACCGACAAACCTCGACGAGGAGAGACTAGGCGTACTCGATTTTCAAGACGCCGTCATGGGTCCCATTACCTACGACATAGCAAGCCTTATGCGGGACGCATTTTGCAGTTGGTCAGAGGAGTTTGTCTTAGACGTTACCATTCGTTATTGGGAGCGCATTCGAACCACTGGCCTGATCGATGCCAACGGTTGGTCGGAGGACTTCGGTGAGTTTTGGCGCGCCGTTGAATGGATGGGTCTGCAGAGGCATTTAAAGGTGGCGGGTATTTTCGCGCGTTTAACCATTAGAGATAACAAGACAAAATATTTAGCCGACGCCCCCCGTTTTTTGAACTACATTCGAAGTACAGGACAAAGATATAGAGAGCTTTTCCCGCTCATTAGAATGCTCGACAAAATTGAGAACACTCAGAGCAATCAAGCCTTTTCTTTTGGTCGTCTTTAATACTTGAGCGCCCCTTATGCCCCGTATCTTTTGTAACACCCCTTTGTCTGTACAAGATAGATACGAGCTTCCTTTAGAGGCCGCACGCCACGTACAAGTGCTTCGTCTTCAACCCGGCTCTGAAGTCACTTTGTTCAACGGTGAGGGCGGTGAGTACCGCGCTGAGGTTTTGGAGATGACACGCAAAGACGTTTTTGCACATATATTGAGCTTTGATCCTATTGAGCGAGAGTCTAAGGTTGCCGTTCATTTGGCGATTGGCATACCTGCGAATGAGCGCATGGACTGGTTGATCGAGAAAACCACTGAGTTGGGGCTTTCAAAGTTAACACCCCTCATGACACAGCACAACGTGGTGCGCGTCAATCCCGAGCGTGGTGACAAAAAGATTCAACACTGGAACGCCATCGCCTTTGCAGCCTGCTCACAGTGTGGGCGCAACCGCACCCCCTTGATTGACCCACCAATAACGTTGTTGAACTGGCTGAAAGACTTGCCCGCCCCACAAATGATGAGTGGTCCGAGGTGGTTTTTTTCTCTTGACCCCGAGTCTGAACCCTTTGGTCAAGATCTTTTGGAGTTGAAATCGCAACCTGCAGAAAAAGACGCCTGCGTATTAATTGCTTTCGGACCCGAAGGGGGTTGGAGCGCGCAAGAGGAGGTGCTGTTAAAAAACCATCATTTTCGTCCCTTGAGTCTTGGGACTCGAACGCTTCGCGCTGAAACAGCCGCGATAGCAACTCTTGCTTCTATCACTGCGCTATTTAGTTAGTTTTTTCTATTTTAAAAACGGCGGTAGGAGCCCTTAAGTTTGGGAAGATTCGAATTTGTTCGGCATCTTTTACGCCAAATGAATCCAATATTCGGATATTGTTTTTGTTCGCTAACCCACCAAAATCGGCAAATGTCCCCACTCTTATATTGGGCGTGTCATACCACTGGTAGGGTAGTCTTTTCGTAACGGGCATGCGCCCCGCCAGGATGCTCAAGCGATTAGGCCAATGCGCGAAGTTAGGAAACGTAACGATACCCAACCGTCCAACCCGGATGGTCTCTAAAAGCATCGTCTCAGCGTTGCGCAAATGCTGAAGCGTATCTATTTGTAAAACAACATCAAAAGACTGGTCTTCAAACATCTTCAGCCCTTCATCCAAATTGAGCTGAATGACTTGCACATCAGTTTTCACGCACGCTAATACATTTTGGTCATCAATCTCAACTCCATACCCCGTGCAACCTCGGTGTTCTTGTAAATAACTTAACAAAGCCCCGTCGCCACATCCCAAATCCAGAACTCGACTCTTTGGAGGTATCAGTTGAGCAATGCACTTTATAAAGGCTAGTTTATTCATACCTGCTCCGCCGAATTATTTGTATTGCTGATTCCTTCAAAATACGACTTCACAACAGAAATATAACGCTCGTCTTCCAGTAAAAATGCGTCATGCCCGTGCGGAGCGTCTATCTCAGCGTACGTTACACATCGCTTATTGTCTATCAATGCTTTCACAATTTCTCGACTTCTAGAGGGCGCAAACCGCCAATCGGTCTTAAAACTGATCACTAAAAATTTAGCTTGAGTATTCTCTAACGCCTTGGTTAAATTGTTCCCGTACTGTTTGGCCGGATCAAAATAATCAAGCGCTCTAGTAATCAACAAATACGTGTTTGCATCAAAATATTCACTGAACTTCTCCCCTTGGTATCTGAGATAGCTCTCTATTTGGAATTCAACGTTTTGTGTGGAGTACTGAATTTTTTCATTCTTCAATGAGCGACCAAATTTCGAATTCATCACGTCATCACTTAGGTACGTAATGTGACCCACCATTCGTGCTATTTTTAGTCCACGCTTGGGTATTACCTTGTGTTCATAAAAATGACCACCGTGAAAATCCGGGTCGTTCACAATAGCGCGCCTAGCGACCTCATTAAATGCTATGTTCTCAGCGTTAAGGTTGGGCGCACTTGCGATCACAACGGCGTGAGCAACTTTCTCTGGGAACTCTAAACTCCAACTAAGGGCCTGCATTCCACCTAAACTTCCCCCCATGACCGCTTTCAACCGGCTAATGCCAAGCGCTCTCACCAACCGCTCCTGTGAATGGACCCAGTCTTCAACCGTCAATACTGGAAAATCTGCACCCCAAATCTTTTGTGTGTGTGGGTTTAAATGCATTGGGCCAGTGGAGCCGAAACAAGAACCTAAATTGTTGACCCCAATGACAAAAAACTTATTCGTATCAACGGCCTTGTTGGGGCCAATCATGTTGTCCCACCAACCTACATTGTCTTCACCTGCCCCCGCATAAGTCCCCGCAACATGGTGTGATGCATTCAAGGCGTGACAAATTAAAACCGCATTGTCCTTTTTTTCATTGAGTTGGCCATACGTTTCATAGGTCAGCTGATATTGGTCTAGCGATTGTCCTGAGCGAAGTAAAAGTGGCTCAGAAAAGTTCATCACTTGCGGGGTGGCAATAAAACTCATTTTTTTCCGTGTCCCTGCATTTCTTAAATCCCTTATTGGCTCAATAATTTGACGTTCAGAGTCATTCAAGTATATCAACCACCGTTGCCCCGAATAAACCAATACTATTAGTGAAATGGTGCGTTTTTCGTTCTTTATGTTTAGATTTTCAAATTAATCTTCTACTTCTGCACGCCAAATTCTGTATCTTTTAACCACAAATTGTACGTTTATGATATTTTTTATCCCTTTTTACACGGTATAAGAGAAAACGCCTAGCACAAAAAGGCATTTGTGCCTCATAATGTGAGGACACGCAATAGCCTAACGGCTAGCGTGGTTTCTGGTGATCGGTTAGTTTCGCGCTTCGCTTCGTTTTTTGTGGTGCATTCGGGACTCCATCGCTTTTTTTACTGTGTTTCAAGGAGTCCCTTTCATGGGCAATAAATTATACGTAGGCAATCTGCCTTATTCTGTTCGCGACAACGATTTGGAGCAAGCATTCGGTCAATACGGCGGCGTTACAAGCGCCAAGGTAATGATGGAGCGCGACACTGGCAGATCCAAAGGATTTGGCTTTGTGGAAATGGGTAGCGATGCTGAAGCACAAGCAGCAATTGCTGGCATGAACGGTCAATCACTTGGTGGTCGCAGTCTCGTTGTTAACGAAGCTCGTCCAATGGAGGCGCGTCCTCCCCGCACTGGTGGCGGTGGCTACGGTGGTGGCGGTGGCGGCTACGGTGGTGGTGGCGGCGGCGGTCGTCGTGAAGGCGGCGGCGGTTACGGCGGTGGCGGTGGTCGTCGCGAAGGCGGCGGCGGTGATTACCGTTAATATTTGCCGTCAGTTCTAAAAGAACTCGGTCAATAACTCAAAGAAGGATACTGTTTCAGTATCCTTTTTTTA
>Ga0164297_10006202_pt1 | contig 10014 bp, 9 predicted proteins | sample GEODES058metaG_FD_113539 | JGI IMG/M metagenome (GOLD analysis project Ga0164297, IMG submission 113539) | Dystrophic lake water microbial communities from Trout Bog Lake, Wisconsin, USA - GEODES058 metaG | ecosystem: Environmental > Aquatic > Freshwater > Lake | place: USA: Trout Bog Lake...
AAAATCTGCCTTTTGCGCGCCTGACAAATCCAGCCCGGCGCGTTGGAACAAGAATTCGTATGCAGCATCTGTGAGTTCAGTGGTCATTGTCATGCCGCCTGACGCACGGTGTCATTCAAGCGTGTCAAGATGAATTCGGTATCCATCACATCGCCAAAGGTTAGGTAGAACGCGATAAGTGATGCCTCATGCTCACGCATGTTGCTCGCTGCGTTGCCGTCAGAGACCATGATGACCTTGAAATTGGTCATCATCGCGTCGCGGGCCGAGGACTCGCAGCAAATATTCGTCACCGTGCCGGTTATGATGACTGTATCAAAACCCCGCGCCCGCAACCGATTTGGCAAATCTGAAGCGCCCGGAAGAAATGCGCTGAAGCGATACTTCTTCACCTGCTCGTCTTCGGGCTGCACGTCTAAAAGTGGCCACAACTGATGCCCTTCGGTGCCCTCAGACATCGCCGCCGCGCGCTTGGCCCGTCCCTCGGGGGTAGACATGCCATGCATCACCGACCACTCGGTCAAGCAAGCTTCATCATGTGTATTCAAGACCCAGAATACGCCGCCGCCGGCACCCCGCACTGCACTGGCAAGGCGGTTAACGGTGGGGACGATATCGCGTGCCATTGGGCAAACCGCATGCCCCACCTGATCGTCCATAAATCCGTTCTGCAGGTCGATCACCACCAGCGCCGTCCGCGCTGGGTCGAAATCCGCGAACGGATGCAAGGTGCCGCGTCGGGCGAGAACACGCGCAGACACGTCGTCCGGAACATCAAACCACTTCATGCAACTTCTCCCAGTTCGGCGGCTGCGCGCAGGCACCGCACCATGCGGTTAGCGGCCGGAAAGACGGGCTGCGGAACAGTATCGCGGCAGGCAGCAAGCGAGACCGAACAACGCGGACGGAAACTACAGCCAGACGGCAACCGGCGCAGGTCAGGTGGGCTGCCGGGGATAGCCGCAATATCGGTGCCGCGATCTTGGCCATGCACCGTCGAGGCCATCAGGCCCTGCGTATATGGATGCTTGGGATTGGCGAGGATATCGGCCACCGGTCCTTCCTCAACGATACGCCCGGCATACATTACCGCGATCCGGTCGGCGATTTCGCTCGCCACCCCAAGATCATGGGTGACGAAAATCGTGCCCATCCCCATCTCCGTCTGCAACCGTCGCAGCAGGATCAGCACTTGGATTTGCACCGTGGCATCCAACGCCGTCGTCGGTTCATCCGCGAGCAGCAACCGCGGGCCACAGGACAGTGCCATGGCAATCATCGCCCGCTGCCGCAAACCTCCCGAGAGTTCGTGTGGATAAGCATCCAGGCGCCGCTCCGGTGAGGGGATTTTGACGAGTTCAAACAACTCCAGCGCCCGCGCCCGCGCCTCGGCCTTGCTGCCACCGCGATGCTGGCGGACTGTTTCTACAATCTGTTCACCGACTGTGTAGACGGGATCCAACGCGGTCATCGGCTCTTGAAAAATCATTGATACCAGGCCGCCACGCATGGCCTGCAAGCCTTTGCGATCCATGCTCAGTACGTCACGACCATCGAGCGAAATCCTGCCATCAATGCGGGTCCGGCCAGCCGGCAACAGCCGCATTAACGCGCGCAAAGTGACTGATTTTCCAGACCCGGACTCTCCCAGGATGCACAGCACCTCGCCAGCTTTGACCTGCAAGCTGACACCGTTTACCGCATGGACGGTTGCCTCACGGGTCACGAAACGAACCGTCAGATCCTCGATCTCCAACAGCGGTCTGGTCGGCATGATGGAACCATCCATAATCAAGCCCTCCCCACAACATCGGCTAGGCTGTGGCCGGATCCTGGGTCCTGCATATGGCACGCTGTGACATGGCTCTCGCGATCGCGCCACGCGCCCAACTCCGGCATGACAGCTTCACAGACCGTTTCGACATACCGACAACGCGTCCGAAAGCGGCAGCCGGATGGCGGATCAATCGGGCTCGGCGGGTCACCAGTGATCGGCGGCTCCTCCAGCCGCCTCGCCGGATCCATCGACGAGCGCGACCCGAGCAAGGCGCGCGTATAGGGATGCTTCGGTCGACTAAAAATTTCCTCGACCGGGCCAAGTTCAACCACGCGCCCAAGATACATCACCAGCACACGGTCGCTGATATATTGTACGACGTTCAGATCGTGGCTGATGAAGAGATAGGTCAGGTTAAAACTGCGCTTCAACTGCCGCAACAGATTGAGTACCTGCGCTTCTACCGATTTATCCAATGCAGAAACGGCTTCGTCCAAAATTACCATCCGCGGACTAATAGCCAGCGCACGGGCAATGTTGACGCGCTGCTTCTGCCCACCCGACAACTCATGCGGATAGCGCGGGCCGAAGAGTTCGGGATTCAACCCGACTTTCATCAGCATATCCTTGGCAACCGCCCGCGCCTCAGCTTGCTTTTTGCCATGCACCAGCGGCCCGAACGCAACAGAGTCCCGCACTGGCATCCGCGGATTCAGGGACGAATAGCTGTCCTGAAACACCATCTGGACCTGTCGGCGTAGCGTATCAATAGTGATGCCATCCGGGCTGTCGACCGCCTCGCCATCGAAAATCAGCGTGCCGTTATCGGGTTGGATCAAGTGCATCAACAACCGCGCCAGCGTGGATTTGCCGCAGCCGCTTTCGCCGACCACGCCGAGCGTCTCGCCTTTGAAGACAGTGAAGGAAATATCATCCACCGCCTTCACCGCCGCCGCCTTGCCGTCCTGGGTTTTCACTCGAAAGAACTTGCGCAAGCCTTCCACAATCAGCAATGGCTGCGCCTGGCCGCCACGATCGCGCGGGTCCAGATCGTCGTCAGGAAAGGTCTGGGTTTGCATGATCACATCCGAACATCCATGGCAGCGCGAATCCCGTCGCTGACCAGATTGAAGCAGATCGAGGTGATAAAGATCGCCGCCCCCGGCATCGCGCAGATCCAGGGATTGACGTAGATCGACTGTCGTAATGTGGACAGCATCAACCCCCAGTCAGGCTCGGGCGGCTTAACACCCAAACCGAGAAACGACAGACCGGAGGCCAGCAAAATCGATACGGAAACCAAGCTAGATGCATAAATGAAGATCGGCCCCAGCACGTTCCCCAACACGTGATGGCGCAGGACGGTGAAGGTGCCAGCACCAGACGCGCGCGCGGCTTCGATAAAATCCAGACTGCGCACCTGAGCAGTCGCGGTCTCAGAGATACGGCACAAGGCCGGAGTGAAAACCATCGAAAGCGCAATCATGCCGTTGGTGATGCCACCACCCATCGCGCCAGAAATCGCCACCGCCAGAAGCACCGATGGAAAGGCGTAAAATACGTCCATCGTGCGCATGATGATGGTGTTGATACGCCGCCCGCCGAAGCCGGCGAGAATGCCCAGCGCACTGCCAACAATGGTCGCGATTAACACCGGGGCCAGCCCCATAAAGAGCGAAATGCGACCGCCGTAGATAATACGCGTCAGCAAATCACGGCCCAACTCATCGGTGCCGATCAGATGGCCCCGCCAGCCAAACGGCTTCAGCCGAGCGATGACGCTTTCCTTATAGGGATCATAGGGCGCCACCAGCGGAGCAAAAATTGCTGCCAGGATGATCAGCAGAATAACGGCACCGAAAAACAACGTGACCGGATCATGCCGCAAACGATATGCCACACTTTGCCAGTAGCCGCGCACAATTGTGGCGGGAAGGACATCGGGGTCAACGTCGGTTGGTGTACTCACGGCGAGGGTATGGGCCATCGGAGTGCTCCTCTCGCTCAGGCGCGCCGGATGCGCGGGTCGATGGCGGACTGCAACAGATCCACCACCAGATTGGTCGCCACAAACACCAGGGACAACAGTAAGATCGCCCCTTGCAACACCGGGATGTCGCGGTTGATGATCGCCTTGGCCAACAGAAAGCCACTACCTGGCCAGGTGAAAACCGTTTCGATCAGGATCGAGCCACCCATCAGATAACCGAACTGCAAGCCCATAACGGCCAGAACCTGCGGCAAGGCATTTTTCAGGACGTGGCGGATCACAGCGATTTCGCTCAACCCCTTGGCGCGGAGCGTGACCACGAAATCTTGGCCGCGAATTTCCGCCACCGCCGCCCGCGTGCTGCGGGCGATGATGCCGACCGGCACCATCGACAGCGTGAAGACGGGCATAACGAGGTAACGCAAGTCATCGAGGCTGAAGATGCTAAAGGCATCCGATCCACGTGGCCCCATACCCGTTGCCGGCAGCCAGGACAATTCCACGGCAAAGGCAATCACCATCACGATACCGAGCCAGTAGTTCGGGACACTGACGCCCATCACAGCGAAACCTGTCACGATCCGGTCCAGCCACCGGCCGGGAAAGCACCCGGCGATGGCCCCAAGGGAGTAACCGATCACGAAGGCAATCGGCACCGCGAAGCTAGTCAGCAGTAACGTGTTCTGTAACGACCCCAGGACGTCGACAATCACCGGCCGGCGTGAGCCGATGGATAAGCCGAAATCCCCTTGCAACGCCCGCCACAACCAAAGCGCGTACTGCACCGGGATCGGCTTATCAAAGCCGTACTCGTGCTTGATCATCTCAACCATGTCCGGCGTTACGTCCGCCGGCATCACCGCCTGCAGCGGGTCTCCTGGTGCAAGATAGACGAGGGAGAAGCAGACAATACTCACGCCAAGCGCAATCGGGGCGGCATAGAACAGGCGACGCAGGATAAGGGCGAGCATGGTGCCTACTCCACGGAAATGGGCGTCATGTCCTGGAACCAGTGTTGCGACTGCACGAAGCCCTTTACGTGCGGGGAAAGCGCCCGAGGATTCACGTCGTGCACGACGAAGATCATGATCGCCTGCTCGTTCTCCGCCTCATGTAGCTTGGTGAGCAGTGCCATACGCTTAGCGTCATCGAATTCCGTGAAGATATCGGCAACCAGTTTCTCAATGTCAGCGTTGTAGAAATGCCCCCAATTGGCTCCCGCCGGCGACCAATACGCTTTGGCGACTGGCTTGATGACGGCAATGACGGGATCGACCAGCGCGCGGCTGCCGTTGTAGCCGTCGATATCGGGGAATTTGTCTACGCCGCCGCGAGCGATCTCCAGCATGGCGTTCCAGTCCATGACTTTGAAGTTCACCTTGAAGCCAGCTTCTTCCATCTGCGACTTCAGCAGATCGTTCATCGGCAGCGGCTGCATCTGCCCAGAACCCGAGGTGGAAATCGCAAGCGTGATTTCGCACGGATAGCATTTGGCCGCTTTGAGCAGCTCAGTTGCTTTTTTGGCATTGAACTCGTAACGCACCGGCTTACCGTAATACGGCATAAACGGCGGCACCTGTGCATATTCCTCTGTCGCCAGGCCACCAAGAAGTTCAACAAAATCCGCCCGGTTCAACGCGTAGTTGGCCGCTTGGCGAACCCGCAGATCGGTGAACGGCCCTTTGACGAAGTTGAGTGTGAAGGGCCAGTTGTGCGGATAAACGTTGGTAACGATCTGCATGCCAGCAGATTTCAATCGCGCGATGGTATCCGGCGGCGGTGCTTCAACAAAATTCACCTGCCCCGATAGCAGCGCGGCAACACGGGTTGCCGCTTCCGGCATCGGAATGAGGATCATACGATCCTGATGCGGCACACGGGCAGGGTTCCAGTAATCCTTGTTGGGCACCAGTTCCAAACGTTCCCGCGGGATCATTCGGTCGAAGCGATATGGTCCTGTGCCGGACGGATGCATGGCGAAGGCATTCCAGTCGTATTTCAACTCCTCCGCCCGGCAGCGACTCACCATCGGGATATAGCTCATCGTGTAAGGAAACAGGCTCTCCACGAACTTGGTGGTAATCGCCACCGTGAAGTCGTCGACCTTTTCGATATTCGCCACGTTCGTCATGTAGCCGCGGTTCAACGCGAACTGTTGGGCGAAAAACTGCGGCGATTTATTGTCGGTCATCCGCGCGTAGTTCCAAACCACGTCGTCGGCATTAAAGGCGCAACCATCATGGAACTTCACGCCCTGGCGCAGCTTGAAGATCCAACGTTTATGGTCGTTCGGATCAATCGACCAAGATGTCGCAAGCCCCGGAATAATGTCGGATGGCTTATCGGCCTTGCTGAGGTCCCACCCGACTAGAGCGTCGTACAAGCTCCAACCGACGAAGCGAAACCCCTCAAACCCCTGGTCGGGCGTACCAGTGGTGACCGGAATATCCCCTGCTGTCATGGCCACCGTCAGCACGCCACCGGCCTGCGCTTGCGACAGGCTCACCCCAACAAGGGCACAGGCGCCCAAAAGAAATCGCAACAACCGGCGCGGCCGGTTAGGATTTGAAACCGAAGGCGCGATCTGCATCATCCCATCCTCTTGTCTGGTCGTATGGAGGCATTTGCAAATGCCATACCAACACCAAGTCAGCGGATATGCCGGGTTGCGCGGCAATTAAAGACCTTATAATGGGCATATGGTTATTATAAGATCAATTAATGGCGTTTTTTACCGCAGCACAGCAAATTTCTGACTCAAAAATAGCCTGCTCCATACAAAATGTACGTGAGCATTCCCAATCGCTTCCTAAGTCAGCATGGCGTGCACAAAAATCGACCACAAACTGGCACGCCATATGCTTCTCACCTCCTGCCGCTCCAGGCACCGAGACGTAGAGCAAGGGGATTGCGATGCCGTCGATCACATCACGCGATGATTTCGAGGCGCTGGTGCGCCGGACTGGAATCACCCTCACGCCGCAGCAAACCGATACGATTTACCAGGGCTGGACGATGATGGCGCCGCAAATAGACCGTGTTCGCGCGCATGGTCGAGGCCGAGAAGCGGAGCCCGCGCATATCTTCCGTCCGGACGTGTTTGGAACGGAGGAGGTATGATGGAAACTCCAACCATTGCCCAAGCGGCAGACATGCTCGCCGCTCATGAAATCTCGCCGGTCGAACTCACCCAACACTGCCTGGATCGCATCGCGGCCGTTGATAGCCGCCTGAATGCCTTTATCGCCGTAACGGCCGAACGCGCTTTGGGCGATGCGCGCGCCGCGGAAGCTCGCATCATGGCCGGCACCGCGCGCGGAAAGTTGGACGGTATCCCTATCGCGCACAAGGATATTTACGGCACGCGCGGCATTGCCACCACCGCCCATTCGAAACTCCTACAAGGCTGGGTGCCGACGGAAGATGCTGTCACCGTTGCCAAACTCGCCGAAGCCGGCACCGTAATGTTGGGCAAGTTGGCAACCCATGAATTCGCCATGGGCGGACCGAGTTTCGACCTACCCTGGCCCCCAGCGCGCAACCCTTGGAACACCAATCATTTCACGTCCGGTTCCTCGTCGGGCACCGGCGCGGCGGTCGCCGCCGGGCTTATCCTCGGTGGCACCGGCTCCGATACCGGTGGCTCCATCCGCGGCCCTGCCTCGCTCTGCGGAATCGCGGGTATCAAACCCACCTACGGGCTGTGTAGCCGCATGGGCATCCAGCCACTTTCGCAAAGCCTCGATCACGCCGGCCCCATGGCCTGGACGGTGCGTGACTGCGCCATGCTGTTGCAGGTCATGGCAGGTTATGATCCCAATGACCCCGCCAGCGCTAATCGGCCGATCCCCGATTATACCGCCGGCTTGGGTAAAGACGCCAAAGGCATGAAGATCGGCGTCGTGCGCCATTGGCATGAAACCGACGCCCCAGTCGCTCCAGCCGTACAAGCCGGCATCAACGGGGCGCTGGACATATGGCAAGCCCAGGGCGCAGAAATCGTCGATGTTGTGCTGCCATCGCTCTACGAGTTCCAAGCCACATGCTTCATCATCCTTATCAGTGAGGCCTACGCCGTTCACGAACCCTGGATGCGCACCCGCTTCAACGACTATGGCGAACGACTGCGCAGCCGGCTGATTATGGGCGGCCTGATGGCGAGTTCCGACTATGTCCAGGCACTGCGTCGCCGGCAGGAACTTTGCAGCATTGTCGCCGCGGCGACCAAAGGTATCGACATCCTGGTCACCGCCGGCGCTCCTGCCGAAGCCCCGCCCATCGACGGCATGCCGCTATGGGCCAACATGGACAAACCTGGCTTCACACAACCCTTCAACGTTCTTGGCTGGCCAGCTATGGCCGTCTGCTCCGGCTTCGGGCCCGCTGGCCTGCCGGTCGCAATCCAAATCGCCGCCAAACCGTTCCAGGAGGTTAAGCTGTTTCAAGTCGCTGACGCGTTCGAACAGGCAACCCCCTTCCGCGCCAAGCGCCCGAGCCTAGCGGCCATCTCGCCCGCTATCGGCAAAGGATTGGCCGATGCCGGCATCATCCTCCCCACCAGTGACCTGCCCGGCCTGGCGGATGTCGTTGCCGATCTGTCCGCCACCGCCAGCAAGCTCAAAGGCGACCGCCCCTATGGTCAGGAACCGGCGGCCGTCTTCAGCCTCGCAAAGGAGGCCTAATCGATGGACAGCATAAGCAAATCCGCAACAGGCTTCCTGACTATCGCCGAAGCCGCTGACCTCATCCGCACCCGGCAGCTCTCCCCGGTTGACCTCGCAGCCGCCGCCTTCGAGCGAATTGCGACCCTGGATGGCCAGCTGAACAGTCATATCCTGGTCCTCGAAGACCAGGGCATGGCGGCCGCCAAAGTCGCCGAGGCGGAAATCGCCGCTGGCCACTGGCGAGGCCCGTTGCACGGTGTGCCGATCGGCCTGAAAGACATCTACAATACAGCCGGCATCGCCACGACCGGGCATTCCGCGCTGTTCAAGGATCATGTCCCGGCAGCAGACGCGACCACTGTCATCAAGCTCGCCGCCGCCGGCGCCATCTTCACCGGCAAACTCTCCACCTGGGAATTCGCCATCGGTGGCACCAGCTTCGACCTGCCATGGCCACCCGCCCGCAACCCGTGGAACACGGACCACGACCCATCCGGCTCATCCTCCGGCTCCGCCGCCGCCGTCGCCGCGGGCCTCTGCCTCGGGGCCATGGGCTCAGACACCGGCGGCTCCATTCGCGGCCCCGCCGCCTGGTGCGGCATTGCCGGATTAAAGCCAACCTATGGCTTGGTCAGCAAAGCCGGCGTGCTGCCGCTGTCCTACGGGCTCGATCATGCCGGGCCGATGTGCTGGACGGCGGAAGACTGCGCCCTGATGATGGACGTTCTGGCCGGCTACGACCCAACGGACCCATGTAGCGCCAACGTACCAGCCCTGGATTTCTCCAACATCACCAGCCCGATCGCCGGGTTACGTGTTGGCGTGGTCCGGCATTTCTACGAAACCGACATGCCCTGCACGCCGGACATCCACGCCGCAACCGAGGAGGCCTTGCGGGTGCTCCGCGATCTCGGCGCGGTCGTCAGCGATGTATCGATCGCACCCTTCCAGACCTATGGCGCCCCAGCCGGCCAGATATCCCGTACCGAGGCGTACTCAATCCACGAACACCACCTACGCCAGACTCCGGAAAAATACGGAGCCATCTTCCGCCAACGAGTCTCGGCCGGTGCCTTCGTCCGCGGGGTGGATTACGTCAACGCCCAGCGCGAGCGGGCCAAACTGGTCGCCGATCTCGCCGCGACCATGCGTACGGTCGATGTGCTGGTCTTTCCAACCGCGCGCTATGTCGCCACCAAACTCGGCGCGGATCGGACGTTAGGTGGCGCCTTTTTCAACCGCGCCTTCAACCTCACCGGCAATCCGGCTCTGTCGGTCTGCTCCGGCTTCTCGGCCGAAGGCCTGCCGATCGCGCTGCAAATCGTTGGTCGCCCGTTTGAGGACCCGCTGGTGCTTCGCGTCGGTGCCGCCTACGAAGCTGCGTCCGGTTGGCGGTCTCGCCGGCCCACTTTGGCCAAAGCTGCCTGAAGCCGCACCGCCAGGGTTCCACCCGGAACCTTGGCGGCCGCGATCAATGCGCCATCAACACCGGCAGCGACACGCCGTTCAGCACGGACCGGGTGAAGCCGCCGAAAATCGTCTCACGCAGGCGGCTATGGCTATACCCGCCCATCACCAGCAAT
>Ga0164297_10006203_pt1 | contig 10014 bp, 10 predicted proteins | sample GEODES058metaG_FD_113539 | JGI IMG/M metagenome (GOLD analysis project Ga0164297, IMG submission 113539) | Dystrophic lake water microbial communities from Trout Bog Lake, Wisconsin, USA - GEODES058 metaG | ecosystem: Environmental > Aquatic > Freshwater > Lake | place: USA: Trout Bog Lake...
AACGGTGTAGCCTTCACGTACCAACTTTTAGACTTTCGTGGAACCGCTTCCGAAAAGGGGCGGGGCTGCACGCCGGTGCAGTTCTAAAGCCACCAAGGGGGATGCATGAAGAAAGTAATCGCCATCATCGGTCTTACTGCTGCAATCGCAGCGAACTCTCAAGCCGCAGCAGTCACGGTCACGTTGGCCTGCGGTGCTGTGGGTCAGGAACTCGAACTGTGCAAGGCTGGCGCTGATCGCTGGGCCGCCAAGACGGGCAACTCCGTCAAAATCTTTGAAAGCCCCAACCTCACCAACGACCGCCTCGGCCTGTACCAGCAGCAGTTGGCCGCCAAGAGCAGCGACATCGACGTGTACCAGCTCGACGTGGTGTGGCCCGGCCTGTTGGCCCAGCACTTCGTTGACCTGAAGGGCAAAGTGCCTGCCGCCGAAGTCAACGCTCACTTCAAAGGCATCGTCGCGGCCAACACCGTCAACGGCAAACTGGTGGCTATGCCTTGGTTCACCGACGCAGGCCTGCTGTACTACCGCACCGACCTGATGACCAAATACGGCTACAAGACTGCTCCCAAGACTTGGGCTGAACTGGCCGCAATGGCCAAGAAGATCCAGACGGGCGAGCAGAAGACCAACAAGTCCTTTGCTGGCTACGTGTGGCAGGGCAAGAAGTACGAAGGCCTCACCTGTGACGCGCTGGAATGGGTTGTCTCCTTCGGCGGCGGCACCATCGTCGACGACAAGGGCGCGATCACCATCAACAACGCCAAGGCTGCTGCCGCGCTCGACGCTGCCGCAAGCTGGGTCAAGAACATCAGCCCCGCTGGCGTCACGACCTACGGCGAAGAAGAAGCACGCGGCATCTTCCAGTCGGGCAACGCTGCATTCATGCGTAACTGGCCCTACGCGTGGGCACTCGGCCAAGGCGACGACAGCAAGGTCAAGGGCAAGATCGGCGTCGCTCCTCTGCCCAGCGGCGGCGCAGGCAACGCAGCCACGCTCGGCGGCTGGCAGCTCGGCGTCAGCACCTACTCCAAGAACCAAGCCGCCGCGATCTCGCTGGTGCGCTACCTCGCCGGACCCGACGAGCAGAAAATCCGCGCCATCGAAGGTGCTTACAACCCCACCATTCAGGCCCTCTACAAAGACTCCGCCGTCCTGAAGGCCAACCCCTTCTTCGGAAGCCTGCTGAACGTGTTCACGAGCGCCGTGGCCCGTCCTTCCGGCCCCACCAAGAGCAAGTACAACCAGGTTTCTCAGGCGTTCAGCACTGCTGTCAGCGACGTGTTGAACGGCAAGAGCAAGGGCGCAGCCGCCGTTGCCAAGCTCTCCACCGACCTCGCCCGCATCAAGGGTCGTGGCTGGTAATCCTTAACCGCACTCTTTTCTGAGCTTGCGGGGAGGACGTCCACAGACCGGGCGTCCTCTTTTCATTTCAAGTCTTTATTTATGTCGAATTTTTCTCATGACGCGGGACTCCTGCTAGGCGCACGCTAGACATTCAAAGCCGCTCGACAACCTCGCGTCAGCCTCTTCACACCGCCGCCGCACGGCCACTATTGCGGCCACCATCCTGCCTTACCGGGCGGAACAGGGGGACATCCATGACGACCAATGCCACACCCAAAATTGCCGCTCCTGTCAGACGTCGGGGCATCGAGGCAGCCCGCGCCCGGCAAGCCGTGTTGCTGCTGCTGCCTACGCTGATTGCCATCGCACTTGTGGCTGGCTACCCGCTGTACCGCACCATTTTCTTCTCGATGTTCGAGGCCAACCTGACCAACCCGGATCAGCGCACCTTCCTCGGCTTCGGCAATTTCTGGTTCACCACTTCCGACGGCATTGCGCTGGGCTTCCTGCAAGATCCGAAGTGGTGGGGCGCAGTCAAGAACACGATGTTGTTCACGGTGGTCTCGGTCTTTTTAGAAACTGTATTCGGCATGATCATTGCCATGGTCGTCAACAGCGCCTTTAAAGGCCGCGCCTTTTTGCGTACGGCCATGCTGGTGCCCTGGGCCATTCCTACGGTGGTCAGCGCCCAGATGTGGGCCTATATGTACAACGACTCCTTTGGTCTGATCGGACGCGGACTGCTGGGCGGGCAGGCGCTACTTGCCAACACCGACAGCGCGATCTGGGCCTTGATCGCAGTAGACGTGTGGAAGACCACCTCGTTTATGGCGCTCCTGATTCTGGCGGGTTTGCAAAGCCTTCCCACAGACATGTACGAAGCCGCCGACATGGACGGCGCGACCAAGTGGACACAGTTCTGGCGGATGACCTTGCCGCTGCTCCGGCCCGCGCTGCTGGTGGCCCTCGTGTTCCGCAGCCTCGACGCTCTGCGCGTGTTCGACATCATGTCGGTGATGCTGGGCAACGTGAACGCCGCCAGCACCTCCATGACGGGGTACGCACGTCAGGCGCTGATCGATAACCAACTGCTTGGCATGGGCAGCGCCGTCAGTATCGCCGTGTTCGTGATCATCATGGTCATCGTGGTGATTTACGTAACCGCCTTCCGCGTGAAGTTCGACTAAAGGAGGCTGACAGACATGGTTCTCAAACGCACCAACCCCACGCTCTACTACCTTCAGCGCACCGGTTTTTACCTGCTGGTCATCGTCATTACCCTCTACCTGCTGGTGCCGTTCTTCTGGGCTGTCCTGACCAGCTTCCGTAAATCGGGCGACCTGTTTTTGCCTCCTGCCCAATTTATCGGCGCGGCCAGCACCTTCGGTAATTACATCGACGTTTTCGCCAACCCCAACTTCCAGAAAGGACTTCTGTTCAGCCTGATCGTGGCAGTCGGTTCGGTGGTCATCAGTCTGATTTTCGGTAGCTTTGCCGCCTACGCACTGGGCCGCTTCAAGTTCCGGTTCAAATCAGGGGTACTGTACGTCATCTTGGCCGTCAGCGTGTTCCCGCAGATCGCCGTATTGGGCGGCCTGTACACGCTGATCAGTAACCTGAATCTGTACAACAGCCCACTTGGTCTGATCCTCAGCTACCTGATTTTCACCATTCCCTTCACGGTGTGGGTGCTGACCAGCTTCGTGCGAGACATTCCGGGCGAACTGGAAGAAGCCGCCCTCGTAGACGGCGCTTCGCCCCTGCAAACACTGTTTCAGGTGCTGTTCCCGGTCATGATGCCCGCCCTCGTGACCACCGGCCTGCTGGCCTTCATCAACGCTTGGAACGAGTATCTGTTTGCGCTGACCTTTACCAGCACCAACCGTACCGTACCTGTGGTCATCGCCAACTACTCCGGGGCCACGCAATTCGACCAGCCTTGGGGTCAAATCATGGCCGCCAGCATCGTGGTGACCGTGCCGCTGATCATTTTGGTCTTGGTCTTCCAACGCAACATCGTCTCGGGCCTGACTGCCGGAGCCGTCAAGGGCTGAGGCGACTTTCTTTCCTCACCTCTCTTGCAGCCGCTTCCTTCATTGGAGGCGGCTTTTTTGTGGATGACATGCAGAGGTCTCCCTTACTGGCCCAGCAGCCCCGCCGTCATACACTTGACCTTCACCCCTCCACCTCTATTCCCGCTAGGCTAAATCCATGACCAACCCGCCCTCTAGTGCTCCGCGCCGGGTTCAGACCGGGCGCTGGATATCGGCGGCGTTGGCTCTGGCGTTGTTGGCCTTCAGTCCCACTGTGGCGTTTTATGCTCAGCATCTGTTGGGCGGTCAGGCACAGCAGGCGGCCCCATTGCCCCCGGCGCGGGTGGGCACGCTGTCGGCAGAAGTGATGCAGAGTTACGCCCTGACCACGCCTAGTTTTCAGCGGGCCTTGGCGGATGTGCGCGTCAGCGAGCGCCGCCGCCTGAATCTGGCTCAGGCGCAATATCAGACCTATTTGCAGGCCAGACAGACCCTTGGCCGTGCGCGTGCCAGCGCCGTGATGCGGCTGCTGGACACCGAGATCCGTAACCAGAACCCGGCCCTCAGCCGCCGTAGCGTGTTCGGCAGCCCCGAGGCCGCGCTGAACAACGTGCAGAGCTGGCTGGCATTTTTGGCCTGGGCCGCCGAGACCCGCCCCGGTGACCGAGCTTTAGCGCGGCAGGCTCCGGTGCCGATTGCGCCGCAGATCGTGCGAATCCATCGGCAGAATCTGCTGCGGGCAGCCAATGCCCTTCACCTTACGCCCGGCGGTCTGTCTGCCATTCTGGACAACGAACAGGCAGGCGCACGCAGCGGCCTAGGCCTTTCTGGGTGGCTACGAACCTTTACCGATACTGTGGCGCTACGGGCCACCGAAGCCTACGGCAGCAGCGGAGCCACAGGCCACCTGTCGCGCACAGTCGGACTGACCCAGATGAGCTGGGAAGACGCGGTCGGACAGGCCGAGCGGTTGCGGTCGCTGAAGGTCACGCTCAACGGCCCCTATCCCACCGACGAGGCACAGGCCAGAGCCGCCCTCAACTCGCCCTACGATCACTTCCTCCTCAGCGCGTCACGGTTGCGTGGGTACCTGCTGGCGAGCCTGCCCACCAAGCCTGAGCCGGATGCCGACCCTCTCGATCCAGCCCTTCAGGCCTACTTGACCGATGCTTGGACTAACTTTCTCGGCCCAGCGTGGCACAACAACCCTGCTCTCGCCAGCAGCGGGCAAACGTGGCCCTACGCTTGGAATGCTTTTTTTAAGGCCTGCCTGTATGAACAGCGGTTGTTTTCAAGGTGAAGTCTAGACGCAGTGAATTTTAGACGCTCAGCAGTTCCCGCGTGGCCTGCGCCAAGTCTCCACTTCCGGCGAGGCTGCTGCCCACCAGCACGGCGTCGGCCAGCCCACGAACCACGCTCAGGTCGGCGGGCGTGCGGTAGCCCGATTCGGCCACCAGTAGGCCCGTAAATCCGGCAGCACGGGCGCGGGCGATCAGGCGCGGGCTGACCGCCAGATCGATGTGCAGCGTAGTCAGGTCACGGTTGTTGACGCCGATGATTTCGGCTCCAGCCTGCACCGCGATATCCAACTCACGTTCGTCGTGAACTTCTACGAGGGCGTCTAGTCCCAAGTGATGCGCCACCTGCAAATAGTCGCCCACAGCCTCGCCCAACACGCTGACCATCAGGAGGGCGGCAGACGCGCCCCAGTCGGCAGCCTCGCGCAGCATGGCGGGATGCACCACGAAATCTTTGCGGAGCACAGGCAGCGAAATGGCGGCCACCACCGCGTGCAGGGCTTGCGGGTTGCCGTCGAAGTGGCGCGGCTCGGTCAGGACGCTGATGGCCGCCGCGCCGCCCGCCTGATAGGCCAGAGCCGCCTGTGCCGGGTCAAGCGGGGCGATGGCTCCCTGACTGGGGCTGGCCCGCTTGACCTCGGCAATCAGAGACAGGCCTGCTGCCCTCAGCGCAATTTCAAAACGGTGGGAGCGGGGACGGGCTGCGCCCAAGCTGGCATCTGCGCCCGCATAATCGGCCACCCGTTCGGCCACAATGCGCCCCAGCACTCCCGGAACCCTGCTGAAATCCAGCTCTGCCGTGTTGCTCACCGTTTCCACACTGCCTTGCACCATAAACCGAAGTATAGGGGCCGGGGCAGGCGCACCGGAGGGCTGTCCTAGCCAGAGTTGCGCTTCATCAGCCCCATGTCACGGGCAGGCGTGTTAGGTTATGAGGCATATGAGCCTCGCCCCCGGCAACGGCCCCGTGCAAATCACGCAGGAGCAACTCCAAGCCCGCATTCACGAACTCGCCCAGCGGATTCGGGACGATTACGCCGGACGCGACCCCCACCTGATCTGCGTTCTGAACGGCGCATTTATGTTCCACACCGACCTGGTGCGGGCGCTGAACGTGCCCTGTACCATCGATTTCTTGCAGGCCAGCAGTTACGGCAACGAAAAACAGAGCAGCGGCGAAGTCAAGTTGGTCAAGGATTTGCAGTTTCCGATCAGTGACCGTGACGTGATTCTGGTGGAAGACATCGTGGACACGGGCATCACCATGAGTTACTTGCTGCATTACCTGCAAGGGCGCGGCCCCGCCAGCTTGAAGGTCGCCGCGCTGCTGAGTAAGCCCAGCCGCCGCAAAGTGGAAGTGCCCGTGGAATATCTGGGCTTCACCATTCCCGACGCGTTTGTGTACGGATACGGCCTAGACCGCAGCCAGTACGACCGAAATCTGCCATTTATCACCAGTCAGGATTGAAGGGGCTGTGAGTGGTGAGTCATGAGTGGGACGAGCTGAAGGACTGGCGGATCAGTCTTTTCATCCGGCCACTCAATACGATCAGGCTTTCAGCGACCTTCTGCTAATCCCATGCTTGCCGTTCTGATAGTCCTTGCCACCGTCGCCCTCGTGGTTTGGCGGCCCCTCGGCATCGGCGCTGCGCGGGCCGCCAGCCTAGGTGCGGTGACGGCGCTGCTGGCAGGCGTGGTGCAGGTGGCCGACCTGCCTGTGTTGTGGGCGGCCACTTGGAACGCCACGCTGACACTGGTTTCTCTGATCGCCCTGAGCTTGCTGCTGGATGCGGCAGGCTTTTTTCGCTGGGCCGCGCTGCATGTGCTGCGTTGGGGTGGCGGCAGCGGGCGGCGGTTGCTGGTGCTGCTGACCCTCTTCAGTGCAGTCGTGTCGGCCCTGTTTGCCAACGATGGCGGCGTGCTGATCCTGACCCCGATTGTGCTGGAAGTGGCCCTGCTGCTGGGAGTCAACCGGGCGGGCACGCTGGCTTTTGCCCTGGCTGTGGGCTTCGTGGTGGACGCGGCCAGTTTGCCCCTGCCCTTCAGCAACCTCACCAATATCATTGCCGCCGACGCCTTCGGCATTGGCTTTGCCGATTATCTGCGGGTGATGCTGCCCGTGAATGCCGCCGTGGTGCTGGCCTGCGTAGGTGTGCTGCTGCTGGTGTACGGGCGCACCGTGCCGCGCCGCTATGACCTGTCGGGCCTGCCTGCTCCGGCCAGTGCGGTGGTGTCCTGGGGGGTATTTCGGGCCGGATGGGTAGCGCTGCCGGTGCTGCTGGCCGGAGCAATTCTTGCCGAAGGTTGGCACATTCCGCTGTGTGTGGTGGTAGGCGCGTGTGCGCTGGGGGTGTGGCTGGTGGCAGGCCAGAGCCACAACGTGGGCAGCCGCGCCGTGCTGCGGGCCGCACCGTGGAATGTGGTGGCCTTCAGCCTGGCGATGTACACGGTGGTCTACGGGCTACGCGGTGCAGGGATCACGGATACCTACGGCGCGTGGCTGGCGGGCGCGGCGACACACGGCACCCTGCCCGCCGTCCTTGCCAGCGGCCTGAGCGTGGCGGGCCTCAGCGCGGGCCTGAATAACCTGCCTGCTCTCCTGACCGCCATCTTGGGCATTCAGGACGGCGGCGTTTCTGGCCCCGCCCGCGAAGCCCTGGCTTACGGCGCGGTGGTCGGCGCGAATATCGGCCCCAAGCTGACGCCGATTGGCAGCCTCGCCACGCTGCTGTGGCTGCATGTGCTGGCTGGCCGGGGCATCAAGGTCAGTTGGGCCGAATACCTGCGGGCGGGCCTGATCCTGACGCCGCCCGTACTGCTGGTGGGCCTGCTGGCGCTGTGGCTGGTGCTGTAGAGGTTGTGGGAACTGGGTTGTAGGGTGTGGGAAATGACTCCGCTGATTCGCCCCTTCATGCCCTCTGATGCCGCCGCTTGCTTGGCCCTCTTCGATTCCAATATGCCCGAGTTCTTCCTGCCCTTTGAGCGGATAGATTTTGAGGCGTATCTGCTTGATCCCGGCGCGTACTGGGTGGTAGAGCAGCACAGCCAATTGGTGGCGTGCGGCGGCGTGTGGCAAGACCCCGGCAGGCCGGAGCGTCCGGCGGGGTTGGCGTGGGGCATGGTGCGGCGCGACCTGCACCGCTCTAGCCTCGGCTCCTTGCTGCTGCGCCACCGTCTGACCGCCCTGCGGGACATGGGATCAGCCCAGTGCTGGATAGATACCAGCCAACACAGCGCCCCCTTTTTTGCCCGCCACGGCTTTCAGGAAATAAGCCGCATGCCGGACGGCTATGGGCCGGGGCTGGACGAGGTGGTGATGGTGAAAGAACTGTCAGTGGTGGGTGGGTAGTGGTCAGTGGGAAGGGCAAACAGACGTTCAGACTTCTCTCTTGACTAAGATCGTCGTAATTTTAGATGATACATTCCGATAACCACTGTCCTCGAACTCTAAATTCCATTCTACCTTGAAGACAGCAGGCATTCCATTTCCGTTTCGTGCTCCAAATGCTATCTCAGTAACATCTATCGGATGATGGCTGCCGAGAAAATAGATAGAGCCATCAATGTATCCATCCACAGGATTTACTGGAAATGCAAAAGTTTTGTCTTGCAAGCTCGACAATTCAGTATCTACTTGTTCTATAAAATCCAGACGAATTTCAGTGTCAGCAAACTCCACTTCCTGCCCGTCACGATCAATCAATTTGAACGGCTCAAGGAATATCTCAATTGACGCACCCCTGAGGGGATGAGGGAAAATCTCAGCATGGGTCGCGTGAATGGCATCCAGTGGAAAATCTCGCATTCCAAAAACTATACCTCTGTACTCATTCCGAGATTCATTCCGACCCTGCCCGCGCCAATTCCGCTACACTGGTTCCATGATACGCTCTGCGCTTACCTGCCGGGGACGGCGCGACTAGCCTAGGCTTGTGCGCGTGTCCCCGGTCTGTGTTTGGCCGGGGCTTTTCTTTGCCCCAACCCCATCTCATTCCTTTAGGAGAATCTGCCCATGACCGACATCAAAGAACCCCGCGCCGAGCGGTACAATCCGCACGCCATCGAAGGCAAATGGCAAGACCAGTGGGCCGCCGACGGCCTGTACACCTTCCGCGAAGATGCCAGCAAAACCAAGTATTACGCGCTGACCATGTTCCCCTACCCCAGCGGCAACCTGCACATCGGGCACTGGTACGCCAACGTCGCGCCCGACGCCCGCGCCCGCTGGATGCGGATGCGCGGCTATAACGTGCTGTTTCCGATGGGATTTGATGCCTTTGGTCTGCCCGCCGAAAACGCTGCCATCAAAAACAATGTGAACCCGGCCAAATGGACGCGGGAAAACATCGCCTACATGATCGGGCAGTTTGGACGGATGGGCACCATGATCGACTGGAGCCGCAGTTTTGCCACCTGTGACCCGGAATATTACCGCTGGAACCAGTGGTTTTTTACCGAATTCTTCCGGCGGGGGCTGGCCTACAAAAAAGACGGTCTGGTGAACTGGTGCCCCAAAGACCAGACCGTGCTGGCAAACGAACAGGTCGTAAACGGCCACTGCGAGCGCTGCGGCACCGCCGTCGAGCGCCGCAAGCTGAGCCAGTGGTATCTGAAAATCACCGACTACGCCGATGAACTGCTGGATTTTGGTGACACCGACATGCCCGAGCGCGTGCGACTGATGCAGACCAACTGGATCGGCAAATCGGTGGGCGCGGAGATCACGTTCGACACGCCTGCTGGCCCGGAAACCGTGTTCACGACCCGCCCGGATACCCTGATGGGCGCAACCTTTCTGGTGCTGGCCCCCGAACACAGCAAGGTGGCCGCGTTGACCACGCCTGAGCAGGCCGATACCGTACGGGCCTATCTGGAAGCTGCCGGACGCAAAACCGACGTGGAACGCCAGCAGGACAGCGGCGAAAAAACGGGCGTGTTTACGGGCAGCTACGCCACGCATCCCGTCAGCGGCCATCAGGTGCCGATCTGGGTGGCTGACTACGTGCTGGTCACTTACGGCACGGGTTCGATCATGGCCGTGCCCGCACACGACGAGCGCGATTTTGCCTTTGCCCGCAAATTTGGGCTGGAAATTCGGGAAGTTATTCGGCCCGAAGGCGAGGAGGGCATGGGCGAGAACCCGCAGGCTTCCTACAACGGCGAAGGGCTGATCGTGAACAGCGGCGAATTTGACGGCCTGCGCGGCGGCAAGGCCAGCATCGCCCAGATCATTGCCCGGTTGGACGAGCACGGCGTCGCCAGGGCCAAAACCACCTTCCGCCTGCGCGACTGGCTGGTTTCGCGCCAACGCTACTGGGGCACGCCCATTCCAATCG
>Ga0164297_10006204_pt1 | contig 10013 bp, 10 predicted proteins | sample GEODES058metaG_FD_113539 | JGI IMG/M metagenome (GOLD analysis project Ga0164297, IMG submission 113539) | Dystrophic lake water microbial communities from Trout Bog Lake, Wisconsin, USA - GEODES058 metaG | ecosystem: Environmental > Aquatic > Freshwater > Lake | place: USA: Trout Bog Lake...
CAGTATTTTAATTTTTTGACCCATAATGCCTAAGTAATAATGCGAGGAAGTAAATAAAACTGTTACGTAACATTTTACCCTACCCCTTGCGTGCAACGCTTTTGACCGCCCCTAAAGGCGTTGTGGGTTAGGAGTTTAGGAATTAGGGAGGCGGTTGAGGGCTTGACACTTCATTAGCCCTTCAGTACCTCCAGCCTAAGTCTCCAAATAGTAGTGCTTAATGGGCTTTAAGTCCTCATTTAATTCGTAGACAAGGGGGGAGCCGTTGGGGATGTTGACCCCGATGATGTCTTCCTCGGAGATGTTGTCCAAATATTTGATCAAAGCACGAATGGAGTTGCCGTGAGCGACGATGACAGGTTTTTTGCCCGCTTTAAGTGCTGGTGCAATGGACTCGTTCCACAGGGGAAGTACCCTGGCAACAGTGTCTTTTAAGCATTCGGTGAGTGGGAACTCCTCGGGCTTGAGTCGCTTGTAGCGAGGGTCTATGCGCTCGGCTTGGGCGTTCTCAGGCGTCATGGGCGGGGGCGGTACGTCATAACTTCTGCGCCAAGCAGTGACCTGAGCGTCGCCGAACTTTTGGGCCGTCTCAGCCTTGTTGAGTCCTTGAAGCCCGCCGTAGTGACGCTCATTCAAGCGCCAAGAGTTGACAACCGGGAGCCAAGGGCGCTCAAAAGCGTCTAAGACTTGCCACAAGGTGTGAACTGCACGTTTAAGAACGCTTGTGTAGGCGATGTCTAACTCAAAGTTATGTTTTTTTAGCAACTCTCCTGCTTTTTGAGCCTGAGAAACGCCCTTTGGCGTTAAATCAACATCAACCCATCCGGTAAAGCGGTTTTCAAGATTCCAGGTCGATTCGCCGTGACGTATAAGTACCAACTTGTGCATATTTTTGAAGGATTAAAAGAGTAGGGTGTTAATAAAGTTCACAAAAGCGAAGTTAATTGACCTGTTGTGAGTAAGTTTATGACAAACATTTTAAAATAAACGAAAATGGAGTAGTTTAGTTTAATCAAAGGATTTGAAGTGAAATTTATCATCGATAACTGGATGCTTTTTAGTATCGCGCTGGTTTCTGGCTTTTTGCTGCTGTTGCCCATCATCCAGTCTGGCATGACCCAGGGCATATCCACAGCAGAGGCCGTTCAGATGATGAACCGCGAAAAAGCAGTGGTGATTGATTTGAGTGAGCCTGCCGAGTTCGCGCAGGGTCATCCCGTGGGCGCACACAATTTGAGTGTGAGTGCACTTGAAACTGATTTAAGCCGTTTGGTCAGTGATAAATCACGCCCTGTGATCTTTTTTTGCCAAACGGGTGGAGTCTCTGTCAAGGGCGTTTTGACCGCACAAAAACTAGGCTATACCAAAGTGTTCTTATTGGGGGGTGGTCTAAAGTCTTGGAGAGAGGCGAATTTGCCGCTGCAAAAGGCTTAACCCCCATAGAGTTTTACATAGAGCTTTAATTCAATCGTTTTGATATCAACATTTAACACTCAAATCACCATGCCTACAGTCAAAATGTATACAACAGCAGTTTGTCCTTATTGTGTGAGGGCTAAGCAGTTCTTAAAATCCAAAGGGGTTGACGCTATCGAGGAAATCCGTATCGATTTGCATCCCGATCAACGTGATCACATGATGGCTGTGACTGGGCGCAGGACCGTTCCTCAAATCTTTATTGGCGAGCATCATGTCGGTGGATGTGATGATTTGATAGCTTTGGACGGACAAGGAGGCCTTACTCCTTTGTTACAACTGAGTTAAGGTTTCGGTTAGCCCACAGCGCCGGTCTAAAGTCTGGCTCTCGCGCCACCCAAGCGCTGAGAATTCGTGCTGCCAGTTCTGAGATAATAAGTCTGAACCTCCCAAATGGCAAACTGCCTTGGGTTACAACCCGCTTTGGAACCCATCTAAAGCGGGTTTCTATTAAATAATCAGGAACCTTTTATGTCTGAATCTGATCAAGCCGCACCGATTTTTGCTATTCAACGCGTCTACTTGAAAGACTTGTCCTTAGAGCAACCCAATTCTCCTGCTATTTTCACTGTCCAAGAGGCGCCTAGCATCGAGATCAACTTAGGTCTTGGTGCAGAGCACTTAGTGCCAGGCATCATGGAGGTCACGGTTACTGCTACCATTACTGCAAAAGTTCAGGACAAAACACTTTATTTGGTTGAGGCCAAGCAGGCTGCAATCTTTGAGATCCGCAACATCCCCGAGGATCATATTGATCCCATTATTGGCATTCAATGTCCACAAATTATTTACCCCTATTTGCGTGCAAACGTCGCTGACGTTATTCAACGCGCTGGCTTTGCACCGGTTCATCTAACGGAGATTAACTTCCAAAGCATGTACGAGCAACAGCGTGCGCAATCAGCGCAATCCGAAGTTATTCAGTAAAAGCACAGGTCTTTTCATGAAGATCGCCGTATTAGGGGCTGGTGCTTGGGGAACCGCGCTAGCTCTACAAGCAAGCGAGCGACACGACGTTACCCTATGGGCGAGGGGAGAGGAGCATGCAAACAGCATGCGCACAACTCGCGTTAACAGTAAGTACCTGCCCGGCTTTGGGTTTTCACAATCTTTGCAAGTCTCAAGCGCACCCCTTGGGTCTGAGTTGCTAGCCTTTGATCTGTTGATCGTAGCTACTCCAACCTCTGCACTGAGGAGCATGCTAGAGCAACTCTCCTCCTTGTCCGTTAAAGTCCCCGTGGTTTGGTTGTGCAAGGGATTTGAGCAGCCCCAAGTCAGAGCTGAGTCGCAACAGACTAACTCCAAACACACAAGTTCCATAAGCTCACTTCAAAGCACGGCATCCAGCGCATTGAGTCCGGGTCTTTTGGCGCACGAGATTTTGGCCGCGGTTGCTCCAAATTTGGTGGCTGGCGTTTTGAGTGGTCCTAGTTTTGCGCAGGAAGTCGCCGGTTTTAAGCCGACCGCATTGGTTGCGGCAAGCGCGCATGCGAGTGTTCGCACCCTATTGGTGGACGCCTTTCACACAGATAAGCTCAGAATCTACTCGAGCGATGATGTAGTTGGTGTCGAGGTGGGTGGAGCGGTCAAGAACGTTTTGGCCATTGCCACTGGATTATGTGACGGGCTTGAGCTTGGACTTAACGCCCGAGCAGCTCTGATCACTCGGGGTCTATCTGAGATGACGGCGTTGGGTATCGCTTTGGGTGCAAAAGCGCACACCTTTATGGGCTTGAGCGGTTTGGGTGATTTGGTTTTAACCACCACTGGAGAGTTGTCGCGCAATAGAAGGGTGGGACTGTGCTTAGCCAAAGGAATGAGCTTAGAGGAGACGCTCACCTCCTTGGGACATGTTGCTGAGGGCGTTTACTCTGCAAAGACAGTCACGCAAAGAGCTCGGCTTGAAGAGGTAGAGATGCCAATCGCAGATGCTGTAGTGGCGCTTTTAGAGGGAAGATTAAAAATCTCCCAAGTCGTCACCCACCTCATGGGCAGAAGCGCTAAGGAGGAGTTCTCCGCTTTAGAGACCGTGACCAAGCGCCCGTAGGATTAAGAACTTAAAGGCGATGCTTTAAAGGCTCAGCTGGTGCTTTCGCTGCTTGAGAATGTTAGGCGGACGTAAATGGGCGCATACACCTCGGCTTGTGTGATCTCAATTAACGTCTCTTTCGCAAGCTCCAGCAGCGCAACAAACGTGACCACCAACGTTGAGACGCCTTTGCTTGGATCAAACAAGTCCTCAAACTGAACAAAGCGTTGGCCCTGAAGTTTCTTAATCACCAAGCTCATATGCTCACGCACAGAGAGTTCTTCGCGAGCAATTTTGTGATGCTGTACCAATTTCGCACGCTTTAAAATATCCGCCCATGCTTGTTGCAATTCGGTGATCTCGACGTGAGGAAAGCGGGGCTGTAGAGACTGCTCGATGTAGATCTGAGCTTTAAGAAAGTCACGCCCGTACTGGGGAATTTGAGTGAGCTGGGCTGCGCCGAGTTTGATTTGCTCGTACTCTAATAGTCTTCTAACGAGCTCTGCTCTTGGGTCTTCAACCTCCTCGCCGTCTGCAACTTTCTTGGGTGGCAAAAGCATCCTAGACTTGATCTCGATGATCATAGCCGCCATGAGCAAGTACTCTGCAGCCAGCTCCAAGTTAGAGTTCCTGATTTCCTCTACATAGCTTAGGTACTGGCGCGTCAAAGCGGCCATTGGAATATCTAAGATGTTGAAGTTTTGTTTGCGAATTAAATAGAGCAATAAATCAAGTGGACCTTGAAAGGCTTCTAGAAAAATCTCTAGCGCATCGGGAGGAATATATAAATCCTGCGGCAATGCGAAAAGGGGCTCCCCGTAAAGCCGAGCCACAGCGACATGGTCGATCACTTCAACCATATCCGAGGTGCTCATTGCTTGCTCAGAAGAAGGGGGCAATGCTGTAGCGTTCACGAGCCGTTTTGGTAAACGTAGGGCTTTTGGGGTATCCGCGCTTCAGAGAATTCTTTGAGTGACTCACGGTCTAGCTTTTGGTCCCATAAAAGCGCGCGTCCATCGCGCTGCTCAGCTTCGAGCTCTGGGCGGGCAGTTTTCAGCTTTTGGATGAATTGGGTGGTGTCTGACTGGTAGTCAGCGCGTCTAAAAAAAGGCATATTCGTTCACTCTTTGGGTAGGGAGTCTATTCTACAGGTACGGACCCATCGTGCATCCCAGTGCCCCTCTCCCGCCCTCAAGCCAACTCTTGATGGACATGAGGGAATAGGGGATGCAATTATTAACCTTTTTTATTAGTTTTAAAGGTTTTCTGTGTTTTCTTGCTCTAAAGCAGTTGCTATATCGGGGTAGAAGCAATCGGTGGATAATTTGTCCAAGAGCCCCGAGCGCTGCATCATCCCAAGTGGCTGGTGCATAAGCCCACAAAAAATGATGCGCAGTCCCCTTTTCTCGCAGCTCTTTAACAGGTTTAAGAGCGCGTCCGTGCCCGAGGTATCCAAGTAGATCAGGTTTTTAAAATCCAAGATGAGGATTTTCTTTGGCAAACTAAGCTCAATGGCCTCAATCAACTGCACCGCACCAAAAAAAAGTGCGCCGTACAGACGGTGTGCTTTGAGGTTTTGAGACTCATAAAACAACTCAGAACGGCTCAGGCTTGAGATGCGGTAGATAAAGGTCATGCATGCACCAATCAGCCCAAATTCCACAGCACTGGCCAGGTCAACCAAGATCGTTAAAAAGAAAACCGTTAACAGTATGAGTCTGTAGGGCAATCTAAATTCTTTTAACAAAACAAATTCTCGCCACTCGCCCATGTTCCAGGCAACAAACATCAAAATAGCAGATAAAGCGGACAACGGAATGTGAAATGCAAGGGGTGCCGCGATCAACACAATCACGAGTAGGGTCAAGCAGTGCACAACCCCTGCGACTGGGCTTACAGCACCGTTTTTGGCGTTGGTGACGGTGCGTGCGATGGTCCCCGTTGCGGGCATAGCGCCAAACAGCGCACCTACAAAATTTGCAATCCCTTGTCCCATCAGTTCTTGGTTTGGGTTGTGGCGGTCATCCACTAAGTTGTCCGCAATACGAGCGCAAAGCAACGATTCGATTGCGCCCAAGAGCGCAAGCGTGAGCGCAGGGCGAAGCAACGCAAGCAGCTCACCCAGTCCAAGAGGTGTCCAAACAAGGGTGGGTAAAACACTTGGGATACCCCCAAACTTAGTCCCAATGGTTTGCACAGGTAAATCTGTGAGGTATACGAAAGCCGTTGCACCAACCAAGACAATGATAGAGCCCGGTATTTTCTGCAGTCTACTTAGCACTGTGCGTGAGGGGTATTGAGCCATTTTTCTGGGCAACCACAACTGCCAAAGGAACAAAAAAGAGAGGGACGCACACGCAACCCCAAAAGCACTTGGGTTGAGCGTACCCACTGCATTGCTCAGGGCTTGGATTAAGCCCAGGAAGTCAGCCGGCATTTTTTCAACATTCAATCCCAAAAAATCCTTGATTTGAGACAACATGATGAGCACAGCAATAGCGTTGGTAAAACCAATCACCACTGCAACCGGGATAAAGCGAATGAGGGTGCCCAGTTTCAGTAGTCCCATCAAAAACAACATCACACCAGACATCAGCGTTGCAATGATCAGTCCTTGGACACCGTTTGTTTGCACAATACCGTAGACGATCACAATGAACGCGCCAGCGGGACCACCGATTTGGACCTTACTGCCCCCTAACGCTGAGATCATGAGACCAGCAATGATGGAGGTGAACAGACCAACTTGAGGGGGCAGCCCAGAGGCAATGGCAAAGGCCATTGCCAGTGGTAGTGCAACAACGCCTACTGTGAGACCGGCCCCTAAATCGCTCCATGCCGCTTTAGCGCTGTAGTGCTCAAGGGACTCGAGGAGTTTGGGACGAAAGCTAAATTCAAGCATCGTATGCCTCACTTTTAATCAGCACGTTTATAAATCCAGACACTGAGCGGGCTCGAACCTGGAGTCAACCCAATGACCCGGCGTTAATGAATACGCATACCGGGTTTAGCACCTTCAAAGGGATGAAGAATATAGATACCAGGATTTGATTTCTCGTCCGCGTGGCTTGCTGCCAGCACCATGCCCTCACTGACACCAAATTTCATCTTTCTAGGCGCCAAGTTGGCAACCACAACGGTGAGTTTGCCAACCAAATCCTCGGGTTTATAAACGCTTGCTATTCCGCTGAAGACTTGACGCGTTCTGCCCTCTCCCACGTCTAACATGAGGCGCAGCAATTTGGTTGAACCTTCCACAGCTTCGCAGGCAACAATTTGAGCAATGCGTAAATCTATTTTTACAAAATCGTCGATGCCGATGATCGGCGCAATCGCTTCACCGCCAGGCGTGGCAAGGCTGTGATCGGTGCTTGTACTGACCAAAGTCTCGGGGCTAGCGCCCGCGTTGGAGTTTTTGGTGGCGTTGGGTGTTTTTGAAGTTTTGTCTGCGTTTGTCGGCTTTGCATCCGCGCTCTCAGGCGGCTCAAACAACTGATCCAGCATCCTCTCATCCACGCGCTGTATGAGATGCTTGTAATCATTAATCACGTGCCCAGCCCCGAGCCGGGTGCTGGCGTCTGCGAATACGAGTGGGGCGCACTTGAGGAAGGTCTCAACTTGAGAGCACAGTGCAGGCAATACCGGCTTCAAATAAATACTCAGATACCTAAACGCCTCTAAACAAGTTGTACAAACCGCGTGTAGCTCAAGATGCGCACCCTCTTTTTTAGCAAGTTCCCAGGGCTTATTTTGATCAACGAATTCGTTTACCAAGTCCGCAAGTGCCATGATGTCTCTTAAGGCTTTTGCGAATTCACGCTCCTCGTACAACTTGGAGATAAAGGGGGCAGCGCCTTGTAACTGGCTCAGTAGTTTCTCACCCAAGGGGTGGACTGCACCGAGTTGTGCATTGAACTGTTTGTGAATGAAGTTTGCCGCGCGAGAGGCAATGTTAATGTATTTACCCACCAAGTCTGAGTTGACTCTGAGGATGAAGTCTTGTGGGTTAAAGTCCACGTCCTCAACGCGTGCGCTCAGTTTTGCCGCCAAGTAATAACGCAACCACTCCGGGTTCATGCCAAGTGAGAGGTATTTAAGGGGGTCGATACCGGTTCCGCGACTCTTGCTCATTTTCTCGCCGCTGACGGTGATGAATCCATGCACAAAAATACTTGTCGGTGTTTTACGCCCGCTAAAGTGCAACATCGCAGGCCAAAACAAGGTGTGAAAATAAGTGATGTCTTTGCCAATGAAGTGGTACTGTTCGACGCTTGGCTCGGATAAGAAAGATTCAAAAGAGACTGCACCAGACACATTTTTCTGTGTACTTTCACGGTCCAGGTAATTTTTGAGTGCGGCGAGGTAACCTATAGGCGCGTCTAGCCAGACATAAAAATATTTCCCAGGCGCATTCGGTATTTCAATACCGAAATAGGGAGCGTCCCGACTGATGTCCCAGTCTCCGAGTCCACTTTTGCCTGATTCATCGGTGACAAACCACTCTTTGATTTTGTTGAGCACTTCTGCTTGTAGACGGGGGCGCCCATCGGCTCCTACACTTTGGGTCCACTCGTTTAAGAACTGAACACACCTGGGGTCAGAGAGTTTGAAAAAATAGTGATCTGATTTTTTTAAAACAGGGGTAGAGCCCGACAAGGCTGAGTATGGATTTTTAACCTCCGTTGGGCTGTAGACTGCTCCGCAGGACTCGCAACTGTCTCCGTACTGATCTTTTGTTCCACAAGAGGGACACTCGCCCTTAATAAAGCGGTCGGGCAAAAACATCCCTTTCTCAGGGTCATAGAACTGCTCAATCTCGCGTACCTCTATTAACCCAGCTGCTCGGAGTTGGAGGTAGATCTCTTTGGCAAGTGCGTGGTTTTCCGAGCCATCTGTTGAGTGCCAGTTATCAAAGTCAATGTGAAATCCCTCTAGGTAGGGCTTTCTCCCGCTAGAGATGTTCTCAACAAAGGCTTGTGGTGTGATGCCCGCTTTCTCGGCCGCGATCATGATCGGGGCGCCGTGCGCGTCATCAGCGCAAACAAAGTGAACCAAATTGCCTTGCATCCTTTGAAAACGTACCCAAATATCGGCCTGGATGTATTCCATGATGTGACCGATATGGAATTTTCCGTTGGCGTAGGGAAGAGCTGTAGTTACAAAGAGGCGGCGCTTGGACATGACTTAACTTTCAATTAGTGGGATGATTTTATTACTATTGGTCGTACTATTTTGATTTTTAAAGCCATGGAAGCTGTGGGGATCCAGCTATTTGGTTAGACTGTGTGAGTTTTGAAAAATTATTTGGAGAAATTTCTAATGGCATTGACGCAAGAGCAGCTACTAAACGCTTTAAAGGAGGTCAAAGACCCTTATACGGGGCTTGATTTTGTGAGCTCTAAGTCAATCAAGAGCGTAACGATAGACCCCACTCGTGTTGCATTCACGCTAGAGATGGCTTATCCAGCAAAGAGTTTGTGGGACAAGCTCAGGGGCGAGTTGACCAAGGCAGTCCACCAGTTGCCAAGCGCCAATGGGGTTGTGGTTGAAATTGAATGCACGACGCAAGTTGTGGCCCACTCTGCCCAAAGTGGTGTGCAACTCTTAGCTGGTGTGAAAAACATCATCGGCGTTGCCTCTGGCAAGGGAGGCGTTGGCAAGAGCACAACCGCTGCAAATTTGGCGCTGGCTTTGCACGCTGAAGGTGCAAGCGTTGGGCTGTTGGACGCTGACATATACGGACCCAGTCAACCCATGATGATGGGGTTGAGCGCCAGACCCGAGAGCTCAGACGGCAAAACCATGGAGCCCTTAATCAGTCACGGGGTACAGGTGATGTCCATTGGGTTTTTGGTCAGCCCAAATGAGGCGATGGTGTGGAGGGGACCTATGGCCACCCAAGCCCTTGAGCAACTGCTTCGTCAAACCAATTGGAAGTCGCTTGACTATTTGATCATCGATCTACCCCCTGGCACAGGGGACATACAACTGACTTTGAGTCAGCGCGTTCCGATGACGGGGTCTGTGATCGTAACCACCCCTCAAGACATTGCGCTGATAGATGCCAGAAAGGGTATTCGCATGTTTGAGAAAGTGGGGGTTCCCATATTAGGGGTGCTTGAGAATATGGCTGTACATATTTGCTCAAACTGTGGACATGCAGAGCACATCTTTGGAGAGGGCGGGGGCAAATCGATGTCTGAGGAGTTAGGGGTCGATTATTTAGGCTCACTCCCCTTGGACATTAATATTCGCCTACAAGCTGATCAAGGTGTGCCAACCGTGGCCGCTGATCCACAAAGCCCTGTTAGCGCGATTTACAAAGAAGTTGCTAGACGCGTTGCAGCCAAGGTCTCTCTCAAGAACAAGGACTTTTCCTCTAAATTCCCAACCATCAAAATATCACAAACCACTTAAACAGGACTTGTATCAAGAGGGCACTGAACACCAAGAACGGCCCAAAGGGGATGTAATCCCCGGACTTTAAGTGACCTTGGAGTTTCATTAA
>Ga0164297_10006207_pt1 | contig 10012 bp, 8 predicted proteins | sample GEODES058metaG_FD_113539 | JGI IMG/M metagenome (GOLD analysis project Ga0164297, IMG submission 113539) | Dystrophic lake water microbial communities from Trout Bog Lake, Wisconsin, USA - GEODES058 metaG | ecosystem: Environmental > Aquatic > Freshwater > Lake | place: USA: Trout Bog Lake...
CGGAAACTTTGTATGTAAGTATCAAATTCAATACAGAAATCATCTACTGGAACGAAAATAGCTATAACTTTATCCCGCAACATAAGGGTGTATTTTAGTGATAAAATGGTGGTACATTATATCCTCTAACTTACACCTTTTTTCTTGTTTTCTTATCCCGAACTCACGTTAATTTAAGAAAAAAGGTTGCCTCAGATGGCACAGAAATAACTATGAAATAGTGTTTAACGTCTTTTTTGTATTGAATTGAATTGTAGAAGAGGGCTACTATTTATTGATACGCTCTTAAAACAATGGCTTCCCTTCTTTCAATTTCTTTGCCCTCAATAAAGCTTCCAAGTAATAATAATCAGCATAAGACAATGGGCTATCCACTTCGCTTTTGTTGGGTTTGGCACCTGTGCTATGCAATAAGATAAAACCTTTGTTTTCACCAATTGGGGAACGATAATTATTGGTGAGGCTTTCAATCATTTTATCCGCAGCTTTCCTATAAATCTTTCCTTTTTTGCTATAGGTGCTCAACTCAAATAAACCCGAAGCCATGCAAGCTGCGGCAGATGCATCCCTTGGTTCGTTGGGAATATTTGGGGCGTTATAGTCCCAATAAGGAACTAAATCAGCAGGCAGCGTTGGATTGTTTAGTATGTAACCCGCCACATTTTCTGCTTGTTTCAAATACTTGGGATCTTTAGTTTCTCGGTAACACATCGTATAACCATACAAAGCCCACGCTTGTCCGCGCGCCCAAGCTGACTCATCCGAATAACCCTGGTGTGTTCCTTTCTTGATAATACTTCCTTCTTTGGTGCTATCATAATCCACGACATGGTAGCAACTGAAATCCTTACGGAAATGATTTTTCAATGTAGTATTTGCATGGCTTATGGCAATTTTAGCAAATGAACTATCTCCAGAAAGTTTTGTAGCTGCAAACAATAATTCGAGATTAAGCATATTATCAATAATAACAGGATAGCTCCATTTGGGCATTGTATCCCACGAACGAATCACACCAGTAGTAGGATTAAAGCGGGTGGATAATGTTTTAGCCGCTTGAATGATAACTTCCTTGTAATGCTTGTCTTTTGTGAGACGATAGCCATTGCCAAAGCTGCAATAAATCTTAAACCCCACATCGTGGGAGCCACCATTGAACTTTTCTTTTTCAATGTTTGCAGTAAATGATTTTGCTTGTTCTTCCCATTTTTTATCCTTAGTATAATCATACAAATACCAAAGTGTACCAGGAAAGAATCCACTAGTCCATCTAAACGAAGGATTCAATATCAATTCACCTTTACTATCTAAAGACCTAGGGGAAACAAGGTTGGAATTGCCATGTTTTGCATCAGGAATTTCTTTAAGCAAGACATCCGTTTGCTTTTCTGCATCAGCAAAAACTGTTTTTATGTCAACGTTTTGAGCATTAGATATGAATGCCAAAAAGAATAGACCAGCTAAAGCAATTAGTTTTATTTTAATCATCATTTTTTAAATATTAGTTGGGGATTGTTATCGTAAAATAATAAATGAAATAGGCTTGCTGATATTATTCCCATCTATTAATTGAAAGAAATACATGCCATTTCTTAATCCATTAGTTGAAATTGAAGTAGCTCCATTTGTTTTATTTGTCGAAGAATTTTCCAAAACTTTTCTTCCCAAGGCATCTCTAATTACAATGATTGAATTTTCTGATAAGCTTTTAGAAACAATAGTTATATAATCCTTTGCAGGGTTTGGGTAAAAAGAAATCAACTCCTTTTCGCTACCAGCAAGAAAAATTACTTTTGAATAAGAATATAATCCGTCTTTATTCACAATCTTCAATCGGTAATAGTTTTTAGAAGTTGTTAAAGACGCTACGAAACGGTATGTATCCGTATTAGTTGCAGCCACAACACCTATTTTATTAAATTCATTACCATTTAAACTAGCCTCAACTTCATATTGCAATAGCCCAAACTCATCCACAACATTCCAATTCAAAACTGCTGAGTTATCTTTTATTTCACCCATAAAAGTTAATAACTTCACAGGTAAAGGGACAATAGGTGTTCCAGCACCCACCATCGTGCTATCTAGTGGGATAGAAACAACGTTGCCAATTCCATTTATCTCCAATGCACCAACATCATAAATGGCACTCCGTATTTTAGCTTCCACATCCAAGCCATTCAATAAAGAAACATAGTTGTTGGTATTCACGGCGGCATCTTGTACCAAAGAAGGAGGAGACAAAATACCATTAGTCCTCGTTTTAAAAGTGAGTGTCTTTTTTGTAAACCCTGTTGTATTGCTAATTCCAAGACCCGACGGAACGCTGTATAAATTTCCTTCTGCCGCATAAGTAACAATTCCAGTTCCAACAGAATCAATATAAACAGCTTGACCCTTTTTCATACTAACCAAATTGTTTGCTACTGTAACGCCTTGGGGTTTGTATAAACCCAAACTATCTACCTCAAACCCTAAAACGATACCCGCTCCTCCATAACAATTTACGATTGTATTGAAAGCAACAACCGCACTATCGGCAGCAAAATACTTTGCTGCAAAAGCAGGATCGGTAGTATCATTGGAATTGGTAACGCCGTTGAAAAGAATAATAGGGCATCGAAGTGAAGTATTGGTATTGTAATTTCCATCTAGATTCTCCAAATAATTGTTAAATACCTTATGCCCTTTGTCTATAATCCTGATGCCGTACTGGGTAGATCTTGCAGTGGTTGTTTTGATAAAATTATTTCCATAAACATTGCAATACCTCCCTTCCCTGAGCGTGATGCCACCTGCATGATTGCGGAAAGTATTGTATCGATAAGTATTGAAATTAGATTTATTGGAAATGATTTCGGGGTCTATCTGCACCCCATCCTCAAATAAATTATACTCAATTATATTATAGCCATCAGTACGAGAATTTACACTTGTTCCCACTCGAATCACTTCACCTTCATTACTGCCTTGATAACCCCTTCCTTTAAAATAATTCGAATCTATCAAATCATATGTTGATGTTCCTCTAGCAGGATAATTTGAGCTATCATACCAAATAACGACAGTTGGGTCTCCATTAAATTTATTGATAAAAGTACAATGGTCAACTCTATTATGCGTTCCATAAAGTGATACCCATCTATTGAGAATATCCCCTCCATTTTTAGTGCCCGTGTTATTAGAAGAACCTGTAGAGTCGCTATTATAATTATCAATGGTAATATTAGTTACCCGGCAATAATTGGCAAAACTTCCTGAAGAACTTCTAAACTGTATGACATCATTAGCCCCAGCATTTCCATTTACAAAACGAAACCCAGTAATTAGAATGTGCTTTCCGCTAAACTGCAGATATGTATTTCCTGTAAAAGCAACGCCATTAAAAGTCTCAGACTTCAGAACAATCCAACTAGATGTAGCACTCCCAGTTTTATTAGAAAAATTAACCTGCCCCCAATTGTAAGAGCCATTCGAAACTATTATAGTATCGCCTGGCAAAGCTGCCCCCATTTTTGATATTAAATCAGCCTTTGTTGAAACAATATAGTTAGCAGCAAGAAGTGCATTACTAAACAGTAATGTTCCCAAAATCAGAATGAGTGCTATTTGCTTTTTATTCATGTTTTATCGCTATATCTAAATCAAAGTTTATTGTTTCATCCAATCTGGCCCAACTTCATTTGATTGTAAAGGATGACACTCGGCAGTGTTGGCCATATATTCTGTTGCCCCTAGAGCTTTTGCATCTTTTGAATCCTTCAAAATAAAAATCCCATTCTTATCAAAAGAACCTTTTACGTCTTTTTTAATGATGCCGCTAACTTTATCTACCCCTTTTAATTCTCCTCCCGAAACCACATTTCCCTCAAATACATTTGGTGCAAATTGCAAAAAGCTAGTTGCTGGGTCTGGATCTGCAGGTATGACATCGATGTTTGATTCCACACAATTCATAATCAAATTGTTCTTGATAACATTGCCTTCTGGCAACAAACACATCTGCATTTCGGGCCAATGTTTTTTGTAAGCATCGCCCAATTGCAATCCCTTACCCCCAGAATTGATGATAGTATTGTTTTCAAAAACACTATTTCTTACTTGGCAATAACGTGGTGACCCAAGCGTTTCCTTGTTGCCATGACCGGGTTTGAAGCCATCTGTCAATGCCTTGTCCATATATTCTCCTGCCATCAAAAGCAATCCATTATCAGACACATTGCTTATGTAATTATTATAAAGATGCAAGTTCTCACCAGCTACCCTTATCCCGTAAGTGCCAGCTCTGTTTTCACCCAAAATAAAGTTTCCTTCAAACACATTATTATGTCCTTGCCTGTTTGTAAATCCGCCCATACTCGCTCTAACAGTATTGAAACGGACTACATTATGATTCGATTTCAACGATACAATCTCTACGCCCTCGCCATCTGCGTGATCAAAAAGATTATGCTCTACCGTAAAGAAAGCACCATCTGCACTTGGTTTGCCCAATTTCCCTGGTCCCCAAATCCTCATTATTTCCCTACCGTTTTGCTTTGCCCAAGGGATGTCTTTAAAATAGCAATAGGTAACTGTATTATGCCTAGAATTGTCTATGGCATTTCCCAAAACTGGTTCCACGTTACTTTTTCCCTTAAAAAAACAATGCGTCAAGATATTATAGTTGCCACTAAAAAATATCCAATAATACCTAGTATCAAAACTCGAAGGATTGTAATCAATAATAGCACAATTTGAAACGGTGCATTTGTCCGAATTAAAATTAATTACCGCCCCTTTTGTTATAGCTCCACCCTTAAACAAAAGTCCATCCACCTTTAGGTTCGGCTTTGTAAAAGTGAGTACACTACTTCCATCCAAAACTACTTGTCCTGCGGTTTGTGCTTTTAAAGTTATGGGTGCATCCTCGGTTGCCGTAGAGCCAAACTCAATGTTGGCATCCTTCCATTCACCATCTTTCATCACTATCACATCACCTGGTTTTGCCGAGCTGATGGCACTTGTCAACTCTGAATTATTAGAGACTAATATTTCATTTCCTGCTGCAAAACCCAACTGTATAGATAGTAATACTGCCCCCACTAAACAAAGACTTTTTGCTTTGCTAACCATTAAAAATAATCTTTGTTTCATAACTAAATTTTTGTTGTTTAATAAGAACATACCCTCCAACATTTCAAAATAAATCCACCTTTATAACCTAAAATACCCGTCCAAATTCAATTTCCGCATGTCCCAAATTCAATTTCGCATGTCCGTCAACCATTTCCGCATGTCCCAAATTCAATTTCGCATGTCCGTCAACCATTTTCGCATGTCCCAAATTCAATTTCGCATGTCCGTCAACCATTTTCGCATGTCCCACAAAGAATTTCGCATGTCCCGCAGCCATTTCCGCATGTCCGCCAAATAAATCCGCATGTCCGCCAAATAAATCCGGACAGTCAGAAGGCTCTTTTAATACACTCCCAACTCCTTCAAAAACACCAAAATCCGCTCGTCCATCACCTTCAATTGATCCTTTGCTCCCACCAAACTATGCCCTCCGTGTGGCACCACCATCAAGTCTGTTTTGATACCAATCTCCTTCAATTTATCATGTAATAAATAAGATTCTTCGATAGGAACAGTAGAATCAGCATCGCCATGACAGATAAATATCGGGGGACTAGACTTTTTTAGATACGTCATTGGAGAAACCGTTTTGGCAAATGCCTCATCAGTTTGTTTGTCGCCCAACCAATTTTTTGCTGAATGACTCTTGCAACAATAAGCCCAAGCCCATACGTCGGTAATACCCCACTTATCAATAATAGCAGCTACTTTCATGTCTTTTACGTCAGCGCAATTCTTGTCAAAGCGATGGTCGTTTTCCAAAAGGCCAGTCATCAAAGCAAGGTGTCCACCAGCAGAACCGCCCATTACCACAATCCTGTTTACATCAATTCCCAGTTCTTTTGCATTCTTTTTTAGATACGCCAATGCGCACCTTGCATCTTCAATGGCGGCAGGGGCTTTTGCTTCTTTGGTCATCCGATACTCGATATTGCATACCAAGAAACCATTTTTGAAGTACGGATTAAAACCACCTTGTTGCTCTTTGCTTCCACCAACCCAACCGCCGCCGTGGATGTTGATGATGGCAGGTGCCAATTTTGAAGTTTTATTGGGGATATATAAATCCAGCTTCTCCTGAAAACCGGGTCCGCTGGTGTAAACCACATCCAATTGCTTGGTGTAATTATCAGGGATGGCAACGGGCTTAAATTTCTTAACCGTATCAGTAGCCTCCTGAGAATGGGCAAATGTTGCAGCCATCAATGCAATGGCAAAAAGTGTTTTTTTCATTTTAAATTATAATAAGTTAAGCAATAAACTCTGATACTTGTCTCCAGCCAATTTTTTGATAGCCTCCAAACAATCAGGGCAGTTGTACCTATCCGCATCCCTCAACAACAACGGATACGCATCTTGAAAATTAAAGGGGCGGATTTCCTTTCCAGTCCATTCTTTATTCTTCATCAAATAAGGCGTTAAGGCATCAACTCCTTTTTTGAAAGATTTTCCAGAGGGCGTAGTTGCAGTCCAGAAATTTGTATTTGTCTTATCCGAAAGCACGGCAATAATGTTGAAAGCATTCATAATAAAAGCGGAATAGTGCAAAGAAGTGGTACGTTTTAATTCCTCTGGAAAGAAACCATCGTCGTTCATTTCTTTATCCAACCTGCCAATCGTGCGGTTTACAATTTTATTCGCCAATTCCGTGCTATCAACGTAAAGAGCTACTGCCAGATTTTGAGCATCGAACCAAACGCCGTGGTTATTTTTTGCGTTACACTCCCCTGTTCCATTTTTGCTGGTGTTCATCCAAACTAAAAACTGAGAAAACCATTGCTTCAACTCGGCATCTTTTTGAGGCGTCCAGCTTTTTGAAGTTTTCAACAATTGAATTCCATCCAACATATAAATAAAGTGGCGGGTATCAATCAAACCTTCGGGTCTGCCTTCAAAACGTCCTTTCACTGCTTGGGCATAGTTGAGGTTGGGGTTCATTTTGGTAGCACTATCCAAAAACCAAACCTGCAATAGTTTGGCAATGTGCTTTGCATAAACCTCATTGTTAGAAAAATAGTATGCCAATGAAAGGGTGTAAACATTTTCACAGAGCGTAGGCAGGTTTTCTTTATCGGTAAAGTCATGCACTTCGGGATTTATTTGTCCATCCTTTTGAATGTAAGGAACGCCGCCTAGCTTGCTAGTATCAGGCCACCAATACGGACCGATACTCATGTAATCGTGTTTGTTTCCACTTGGCGGAAAAGCCTTTTTGTCCATCACACTCACTGGAGCATACTTCAATAACTCGTTAGCATCTTTTATTAGTTTGTCATACGCTGCAACCGCCAAAGTATCTTTTGCTTGCAGCTTAGCTTTTTTAGCGGGAAGTGTCTTGAAATCAATCTTCACCACATCAGCCCTAGACAAATTGCCCTCCATCTTTTGTGCAAACAATGCACTACTTAGCAATATTCCTATTGCAATTACCAGTATTCCTTTTTTCATTCTTTTCATATTCATTTTTCTCTGTTTTCTCTGTGCCTTCAGTGGCAAACCCTTTTATTTATCATCAGCAATCTCCCAAACTTTAAAGTTGCGGTAGGCAAAATGTGTCCATTCCATCTGACGGAAACCAATTTTACCTTCTCCTAATACTGGCCCAAACTTTTTGCCATCGTCAAGCCAATCAATGATTTTTCTGCCGTCTAGGAACATCCTAATTAGTCCATCCTTTTTTACTAATTTGATATGACTAACGCCCGTAAAATGAATAGGAATACCCGGTTCTGTGGATTCTATCAAATGAAAGCCTGCATTCTTCCTCAGGTTGGCTATCTCTCTCCCGGGATGATCACGTCCATTGGCATAATATGAAATGTGGTAACAATTCATCGCCCCACGGATATAATCTTCAAAATCTCCTGTTGTTCTTTTAGGCATCGAAGAATCAAAAAGGTCTTCACCATGTAAACCCTTGGCACAGAAAAAGAGGATACACAAGCCACCATCTACTGCAAAATTCTGAGCATCAAACTCAGCAATAAAGTTTGCTGGGAAATCTTTGGGACACCAATAAACGTGGTGATTCTCTTCGTGTGGCGAATACATGTGCATCCATCCATCCTTAAATTCCACATGGGCTTTTCCTTCCAACACCCAACCTTTCAAGAGCTTTGCGCTAGACATATCATTGGAATAAACCAACTTTCCTTTCGGATAGTCCTGCGCAAAAGTTGCGGTTGCCAGCAATAAAAAAGCTATACTTATAATCCCTTTCATTTTCTACTTTGTTTCGTGTGCTTTAAAATAAGCAACCATTTCTGCTTCCATTTTCTTGGCTATATCTGCATATTTCGGCTCTTTATACACATTCACCCTCTCCAATGGATCCACTTTATAATCGTATAGTTCCGTTCCCACTACCAAATTCTTGCTATACGGCTGTGTGCTTCTAAAGCCTTTGCCCAACCAAACTGTATATCTATAGCGATGATCTCTGATTGAATAACCCATAAACTCAGCAGATGCATATCCAAGCCTTTCGGTTTCCGCTCCAGCACCACTGCGAGGATATTGACTAACGGAATATTCTTTTATCTCCGATTTATTGTCTTTCATCAACGGAACTAGGCTTTTGCCATCCACAATTTCGGGGATTTTAACGCCAACCAAGTCGCATACTGTTGGAAAAATATCAACGTGTTCTGTCATCGATTTTGTTTCGCCGTGTTTGAAACCGGGAGCAGCAATTATTAATGGGGCATGGGTTGCTTGCTCGAAGTTGGTATGCTTACACCATAAATTGTGGTCGCCCAAATGCCAGCCGTGGTCTCCCCAAAGAACAATGATGGTGTTGTTGGTCAGTCCCAAAGAATCCAAAGTGCGCAATAAAATACCCACTTGTGCATCGGTGTAGGAAACGGCGGCATAATATCCGTGAATCAATTCTTTTTGTTTCGCCAACGGCAAAGTCAGTCCCCAAGGCTTTTGGTCGGTAAAAGAAATCAACTCAGGAATATCAGTGTACAACCTCATTTCGCCCGCATTATGATACGCTATATCCACCCCATTCTTGGATTTCTCTTGAAATTTTGCCACCGGCATATCTTCCCTATTGTACAAATCCCAATATCTTTTTGGGGAAACAAACGGAAGGTGCGGCTTATGAAAACCCACTGCAAAGAAGAACGGTTGCTCAGGGTGTTTGCTTAATTGAATCAAAATATCTCTCGATTTCAACGCATTTGCCCCATCTTCGTAAGCATTATCCGGCAAATCCAAACACTCTGTTGTGGGGCGCACACGCTCATTGATATACTGCTTTAAATCTTTCCCCATAATGCCTTTAGCTTCTGCTTCCAACGTAAACTTTGCCGCTTGTTTCTTACATTCTGCTGATTGATATTCCACATTTACAGGCAATCCCGCAGTCTTATCATAATAATCATCAGCGTTTTTATAATAAGGAATGCTCCAAGATGGCTTGTCCAAATCCTTGTCTACATCCCTAGAATCATATACTTTACCAATGCCTTGGGTAGAATATCCTTGGGTAATGAGGTATTGAGGCAGGCTCAGAATGTCGGGATTTACATCACGCATTGGCGTTTTCAAATCCCACACTTTGGTATAATCAGGACGTTTTCCCGTCATCAAACTTGCACGGGTAGGGCCACAAACAGCTTGCTGAACATAGTTACTCATAAAAACAGTTCCCATTTTTGCCAAACGGTCAATGTTTGGTGTCTTAATCATTTTATCGCCATAACAACCCAAAATAGGTTTCAAATCATCGATGGCAATAAAGAGAACATTGGGCTTTTTCTGTTCCTGCGCCAACAAATTTGCCGAAAAAACCAGACTCATAGCCATCACCAAAACCCTTTTATTATTCATTTAAACTCTATTTTATTTTTTACTAACTGTTTCCAAGATCATTTCTGTCATTTCC
>Ga0164297_10006209_pt1 | contig 10010 bp, 9 predicted proteins | sample GEODES058metaG_FD_113539 | JGI IMG/M metagenome (GOLD analysis project Ga0164297, IMG submission 113539) | Dystrophic lake water microbial communities from Trout Bog Lake, Wisconsin, USA - GEODES058 metaG | ecosystem: Environmental > Aquatic > Freshwater > Lake | place: USA: Trout Bog Lake...
CACAGTCACGGCTATGTGGCTCCACATGCCAATTTGCAAAAAAGGACCAGAGATTAGCAATTGCCATGACGAACTGGCGAACAGGCCACCCGGAACGGCCCAGAAAAAGTACGGACTGCCGGCCGAAGAAATGTACACGTTCAATTGAAAGTTGGCCGTGCCATCAACCATGGACAGGAGGCAAACTGGCGAGATGGGGGTCAGAGTACGAAAGGCATGCACATACACAGAAGAACCGCACCGGAACTGGTATACTTCAGCGTGAAGGGGTACACCCAGGCTGCGAATGCGAAGCCAGCTAGGCTGCCTAGCGTCACCGGGGCGGGGAACTGCATTTCAACCCAGCCCCCGGTGCCGGAGTTTAGGGCCCCAGCAGTGGTGAGAGTCGCAGTGCCTCCCAGAACCGCAGTCCACCCGCCAACGGCGTCGACGACCAGCGGATTTCCAGGCCCTGACCCGGAGCCGGTGCCGTTGAAGAAGCGGTGCGTGAGGCCGAAGCATGCAGTACCGGGCAGTTGCAATGTAGCCGCTATTGGCGGCGGCGACGGCGGCTGCGGTGGCGGCGACGGCGGCAGCGGCGGCGACGGCGGCTGGCACCCAACGCCAGTGTAGAGCGCAGTCACCTCGGACTGTGTCAACGCGCGGTTGAAGAAGCGCCAGTCACTGATGTAGCCATTAAAGTTTGGATCTGCTGACCACGGACTCAGGCCCAGCCCTGCAACGTAAGTGTAATTCTGCTGCGACATGTTTGATGACATCGTCTGTGTGTACGGCACGCCGTTGATGTACTGAATAGCAGATGGCCCAGGAGCGTACGTCATCACGATGTGGTACCACGTGTTTGCGCTGATAGTTGCGCTTGGGATCAATGTGCTTGGCGCTCCATTCAGATTGAACTGCATCTTGTTGCCGACCGAGATCCCACTACACAGCATGGCGGCCTCGGTGCCCGAGGAAGGTACAAAACTCCAAATCCGAGGACAATTGGCCCCGAAGGAGGCGATGTTGACCCACGCAGCGATTGACCAGGCGGTTCCACCAAAAGATATGACAGCGCCTTGTCCGGATACGTGGTACTGAGCATTTCCGCCAACCGACGAAGCGCCGCCAAAGACCACGTACGCGGTCGCGGAACCGTCGAAATACATGGTGTTGTTGATCCACGTCACCGTGCTCCCAGAAGTGAATGTCCAGTTGCCGGCAGAGCCGGTGTCGATTGGCGGGTAGGCGGTGAGGAGCGCATTGTTGGGTAAGTTGGCAGGCGCAGTGAGGCGATGCATCTCTCCAAAGCTGCACGTTTCTGTGATCCAGACGGGGGGCGGCGGCGGGCTGTAAAAATACAGTGCGGAGGTACTGGAGTACATGCTTTGGATGGAACTCGCAGGCTGCGCTGTGTTGAGCAACACAATCTGGCCGATGTACCCCGAAAAGTAGCTCAGTGGCGGTGCGTTCCTCCCAAGCAGGTAGTAGTCTACTCCCAAAATCATGTTCGTGGTTCCATAGGTCACAGCATTCGAGGTTGTAAATGTCCCGGCGGCGAGCCCGTTGATCCACATCGTGAGAGATGTGCCAGAAGTGCGAACAACACCAACAAGATTCCAGGCGTTCAGCGTCACGGTTATATTCGATGCGATATTCCCCCATTGGAAGCCCCAAGTGCCGTTGTAGTCACCGAATTGCAAAGTTGTAGAGTTTAATGCCAGCTCTGCTTCATTCATGACGGATGAGCCTGAGCGGGATACACTCCACAGCTGCTGCAGGCCCGTACCGCTCGTTGGCCAAATCCACATCAACAGAGTGAAACTCGATGAGATGTTCGGACTATACGTCGTTGCAAGCGCGTATGAGCTACTGAACAGAACACCACTCGCAGATGGAGACACGGCTGTCCGGGTGCCGACACTGTAAAACGTGAGCGTGTTGCCGTTGCCCGTCAGATCCGGCCACGTGGTGCTCGTTGCATTGGAGGCTTCGTAGCACGCCACTGGGACAGCGGCGGGGGAGTAGCAGAGCGAGGTGAGCAGTCCAGTAAGGGCCGGCGGTGGGCTTGGGGGTGGTGAAGGAGGCGACGGAGGCGGCGAGCACGCCACTCCATTATACAGCGCGGTCACATCTGTTTGGGACAGAGCGCGGGCGAAGAACCGGAAATCGCTGATGGCGCCGTTGAAGTAGGGATCGGTAGCGAATGCGCTTTTGCCGAGACCTGCCACGCCCGACCATGTGGTCAGGGACACAGTCGGTGTGCCTGAGACGGTGAACTGAACACCGTTGACGTAGTAGTAGGATGTTGAGCCTGGGTTGAGGGACAGCACGAAGTGGTACCAGGTGCTCAGCGAGATGGCTGTACTGCCAACCTGGCCCCCACCAATCCACAGCACCGCCGACGACGAGTTGGGGGTTGCCAGCAAAATGCCAGCATTTGAGCTGCTGCTGCTTTCGAAATCGAAGATGCGCGTCCACGCAGTGACAGAAGCGACCTGAAACCAGACCGAGAGGCTGAACGACGAGCCGCCAAACGAAATGGCACCGAAGCTGACATAGGCGTTGCTCGAGCCGTCAAAAGACATCGCGCTGTTGATCCACTTCACCGTGCTTCCGGCAGTGAGCGTCCAGCTGGCGGCAGACCCCGTGTCGCTGGGCGGGTAGGTACTGAGGAGCGTGTTGTTTAGTGCGTTGGCAGGAATGGTGAGGCGGTGCGTCTCTCCGTAGCTGCACGACTCTGTGATCCAAATAGGCGGCGGCGAAGGCGGCGGTAGCGGTGGAGGCGGTGGTGGCTGGCACCCAACGCCAGTGTAGAGCGCAGTCACCTCGGACTGTGTCAACGCGCGGTTGAAGAAGCGCCAGTCACTGATGTAGCCGTTGAAGTTGACATCTCCCCACGGACTGAGTCCCAGCCCTGCGACGTAGCTGTACGGCTGCTGCGCCATGTTTGATCCCATCGGCTGTGTGTACGCAACGCCATTGATGTAGTCAAAAGCAGATGGCCCGGGGGTGTAAGTCATCACGATGTGGTACCACGTATTCGTGCTTGCTGCTGATGCAGGACTCGACGAGCCGGTGGATCCATTCAGATTGAATGTAATCTTGTTATTGACGTTGGGGCCGGCGCAAAGACAGACGGCTTCAGTGCCCGAGGCGATCGAGAAGCTCCAAATCCGCGGACAGTTTGTCTGGAAGGAGGCGATGTTGACCCACGCAGCGATTGACCAGGCGGTTCCGCCGAAGGACACAGGCGCACCAGTACCAGCGACTTTAGAGAGCGCACTTCCAGAACCAACCGACGATGCGCCGCCAATCACCACGTACGCGTTTGTGGTGCCGTCGAAATACATGGTGTTGTTGATCCACTTCACCGTGCTTCCAGGCGTGAATGTCCAGTTGCCGGCAGAGCCGGTGTCGATTGGCGGGTAGGCGGTGAGGAGCGCATTGTTGGGAAAGTTGGCAGGCGCAGTGAGGCGGTGCGTCTCTCCAAAGCTGCACGACTGGGTGACCCAAATAGGCGGAGGCGACGGAGGTGGCGGGCTGTACAAGTATTGCACTGAAGTGCTCGAGAAGATGCTCTGGATAGAATTCGCTGTCTGCGCCGTGTTGAGAAAGACGACTTGACCCAAATATCCGTTGAAAAAGTTGACGCTGTCGCGACCATCTTTCCCAAGGCATAGGTAGGTATTGCCGATTGTCACAGCGGATCCAAGAGATGAAGTCGCTGTACCAGATGGAACAGCATTTATGTAGAACGTTGCTGTCGTCCCTGTACGAACCAAAGCGATGTGGTTCCAAGCATTTGCCACGACGAAGTTACTTGAAGTTCCACTGATACCGGTGGCGGATCCATAGTCGACATAGCTGAGCATTGCAGCTGCTGTGATGAGAAGGGAAGCTTGGCCAGCAACGTTAGTCGGACTTCGGCTCACCGTGAAGAGCGTGTTCGTCACGCCGACATTTGTGGGCCATACCCACGCCATGAACGTAAAATTGGTCGCCAGCGATGCTGGACCGTAGCTAGTATCCAAGGCGAACGACGTTGTGCCGTTGAATCCGATACCGCTAGCAACTGGAGATACTGCGCTTTGATTTGTGCCACTTAACGTCAGCGTGTTGCCGTTGCCCGTTAGATCCGGCCACGTGCTGCTCGTTGCATTTGAGGCTTCGTAGCACGCTACCGGGGCTGCAGTAGTAGTGAAGCAGAGCGAGGTGAGACGTCCAGTGAGGGCGGGTGGCGGCGGCGGCGTTTGCGCGACAACACCCAGCAAGCCGCTGAAACATAGAAGCAACACGCTGACGCCGTGCGAGTGCCCCGTGTGCGCCCTGCGGGGGCTCAGTACAGCTGTTCCGCGCACACAGGCAGTTGCCAGCAGCGTCAACAACACGAGCAACGCGTGGAGCAGTTGCGACGGCTGTGCTGAGCGCACACATAGTGCGTAACGCCGTGCTGGCGGTGTCACCTGCGGGGTGGCAGGCAAAGAGCGGGGTGGCACTGCTGACACTGATATGAAGCGTCTACGGAAATCCACAAGCACAGCGAGGCGAGTGTGGGGCTGCGATCAGGCCCGTACGCGCGCAAGCTTTTAGGGCAGCGAAGTGAGGCGCCTACAGTCGTCGCCTGCATCCCGGGTCGTGGGGCGCGCTCTATCTTGCAGTGCAACACCCGTACGCGAAGCCCCGCCCCTTGCCACCCTTTGCCGCGCTCCAGGCCAAGACAGAACAGGTGCCCCAGCCAGCCGGGCTGTGTACGACCACAATTAGCTGCGCGCGTGGCTACAGGCGGGACGGGGACGCACCATGGCGCTGTGCCCGGCTGCGCTGTCCAGCGTTTAGGGTACGGCTTCCTTCTTCCTTGACCGGTAGGTGCAGAGAGACGGCTCACGAGGTGGGGCAGTCGCCCACATACTCCTCGTGAGCAGACGCGCTTGCTGCGCCATGCGCTTCAGACGGCATTGCCTTCAGGAAAAGGAAGAAGAGTCTGTGCAGCTCGTGACGTGGCCCACGTCGCTCGTCTCTTGGATTATGAGGGTTGGCGCGGTAGAGCGTCAAGCACTCCGTCACGGGCTTCAAGCAGCAGTGGCGTCGAGGCAAAAGTAGCGGGTGACCGGGTGGCATCTTGATTTCTCGTTGGACGCTCTTCTTGGAGTCGTCGCCTTGGCGCCAGCGCCGAGCAGAAGTCTTCTCATCGGGACGTACCTCCGCTGGATTGAATCCGCTGGGCCATTGGATCCAGCAGCATGACGCCTGCGGAGCACATGGCAGGCAACGGCAATGTGACGGAAACAGTTGACATCGAGCGCTTCAAGGAGGCGGAGGATGCTCATCATCCAACATCGACAGCCGCGGCAGCAGAGATAAAGCCGAAGAAGAAGATGAGCCGGCGGCAGCGCCGCGAAAGCCTTCTCCGCGACGCGGCATCTGTGAACACAACTGCACCGCCAGCAGATGACACGCAGATCAACATCATGCCAGAATCAGAAGCGGCTGACTCACTCGCTGGCCCCTGGCAGTGGCCTCTGCCGGCGCGCATGCTGCTCCTCGCTGTGCTGTACGTGCTCAGCTTGGTTTGCACTCTCTGGGCCATGTCCCTCAATCTACTTGTAGTGGCGCCTCTCCTGCTTGCACGTGCTCCAGCTCGGCTGACATCCAGAGCGCGTGGCGTTGCGCAGCGGCCGTTGTTGACCCTGGTCTTCGGCGTCATGGCGCCAGTGCTGTGGGGCGAGTCCTATGGCATCGAGTTCGACCTGAACCACCGGTGTTCCAGCGTGAGAGATCTGGCTTATGCGCTGCGCCCTGGCAAGCGCGGCAGACGGATATTGGACCACATTGCCACAGCGCGTCGACAGATGGCTGAAGCTGGCGTGACAGCAGTTTGGGTTCCGTGCAATAAGCTTTTCGTCGGCGTTGAGCATCGCCGGCTGATTGTCCACCATGCCAAGCAGCAGAATCAGACCGCCCTTGGTGCGATTTCGATGACCATCTCCCTGGTCAACATCGCCCATCAAATCGCTGCGAATGCACTCGAGTTTCGGAGCGCCGCGGACGGCAGACTCGTTGGCATCGCGCTGGTTGCATGTCACGGCGGCTACTGCTGTGGAACCGTCTTTGCGCAGCGTTCCGACTTCTCGCGAAGCGGAATGTGGGCCTCATGCATCGCCCTCACGCTCGAGAAAATCGTTGTGGACGGGCTGCCAGTGCGCATCTTTGATGCAGGGCCGACCTATGGAGCGCAGAAATCGCTGCTTGGCCTGCATCCGCTGAGCTTCGGGCGCACGTGGCGAGTCGCGTTAGCAGCGTAAGGGGTATTCCAAGAGGGAGGTAATCCTCGGTTCTGCCGACGTCATAACTGCAACACAAGACACGCCCCCTCGCGAAGCAGTTTCACCAGAAGACAGATTGTGATGCCACGACAGAACAGGCCTAGGCTGTGCCTGCGCTGGGGCTTGCCCTTGAGTCTCCTCGAGTTGACTACCTCCTGGACCGGCGGATATGCTTCATCCCGTCCTCGACGAAGCCTGCAGGGCTCTGATGACTTGAGGAGATGCACCTTCCGCATCAGAACGCCGGAGTTCAACCTGTCGGCACCGCCACCTCGTCCCGGAGGCCGCTTCACGTCTGCGCAGGTTTCTGCCCCGGAATGTGGCGCGCCTTATACGAGAACGCCTGCAGTTGCACTCCTGCCTGACGACGACGCACAACCGTGGGGACTTACGCTGACGCTGAACCTGCGGCAGACATGTGAGCAGACTGTGCCTTGGTCAGACGTGAAAAGCCTTGTCGTTGGACAACTGCAAGACGGGTGGACTCATTTCGCCGGAGATAGCCTCCTACGATGCCAGTTCCAGACGCTAGCAAACTGGCTGGCGAAGCGCGGGGTGGAGCCCTGGAAAGGTGCGTCGTCAGCGAGTCAAGGGCCCGTTGACTGAGCAGAGACTCGACTGTGACGCACCCTTCGACCGCAGGCGAGGCGAACTACCAAAGCCAGTTCCATCTCACGCGACTCTTCTGCTGCCGCGACTTCGCTGAGGCCAGCCGCCCCGACGCCGAGTGCAGTTATAGCCTGCATGAAACATCTGCACAGTTGTTCAGCGAGGCACGTCGGCACAGAGCCAGCGGCATGAGTTGCTTGTCCTACGCCTTTCGCATCGATTACGGAGAAATCATGCGCGAGCTGCGCATGTTCACAGCTGGCAGCAACATCGTGCCATCAGCCTCTGAAAAAGGTCTGGACCAGTTGCCGACACATCTCGTCCTTGCTGCAGGCGTGCACCCGATGAAGTACCTCAATGCCAGTGATTTTCGCAGTCAGGTGGATGACGTGCTGAGGCACGTCGCCAGTCGTGAGGAGAATCCGTGGCTGGGGACTGCCGTCAGCGTTCACGGCATCGCCAGTCCGAATGCGACAGCTATTGCGGCGGGACATCACCCGCAGACCACGGAGCGGGTGACGTCGTTCAACGAGCAGTTGCGTGCTGCGACAGACAGCATTGCTGACGGGTGGAGGCTCCAGAGGAGGTCAACGCCACGCTTCCTAGACCTGTACACAGTGACCCGGGACGCGCCTCCCCGGTTCGCCATGTTGGACAGTCTGCACTTTTCAGACATGTACTACCAAACCGTGTTCGTGCTGGATGCTTTGGTATTAGCTGCAGCAGATTGCAACAACCGCAACGCTTGACTGTTGTTTGATGCAGATTACACTTGTTAGTGCACATCCTGTCAGTGTCTTGCGTAGGTCACAGCGCAATGTTGCGCCGTCAGCCCCAGAGGCGCGGCTCTATGCCGCCTTTCCCCTCTGGAGCGTCATGCTGACCCCCGTCCAAGAACAGCAGTATACGCACAGCTCAGCGAGAGAGTGCTCACAGAGCCTTCACAACCTTCGCGGCGACCTCGTCAATGTCCAGTTCCCGCAGCTTGGTGAACGGACGAGCCAAGTTCTGTGGCCACCAAGAAGAAGTGCAAGCGCCACAAACCGCCTCAGTGTGATTACACAGGAACGCCCCGAGGCCAGCTGGCGGGCCGCGCACCGTCAGGGACTCGATGGTAGTGTCTCCAACCTTCACTTCGAAGGCGCCCTTCCGGGGCTGAGCAGCGGGTGAGAGGTCGTGTGGAGGCAGTTGGTCTTTCCATGCCAACACACCTTGTCCTCGTTGATAACCACAGTCGCCGTCGGCTTGGCCGCCTTCACGGCGGCAGCAAGCTTCTCAGCGCTGCGCTTGAACACTCCTGAAGGCGCGCTGCACGTGTCAGAGAGAGAACGCCTGAGGAAGGGGACAGAACACTGTCACACCTCAGCTTTTGCACGCCTCTACCGTGACGCGCAGCGCGCTGGCAGAGGTGGCCACAGCCTTCATCGCCTTGACTGGCTCTGCAGTGGTGCCAGCCTCTGCCTTGCGCTTCGGTGCCATATGCGGAGGGGTGAAACACTCTCATTCCATGTTACGCGTCGTCGATTGCCTCTGCCTCACCTTCGATGCCCCTCCGCGACCGTGCTGTCCTTGCTCTCGGCACCGCCCCAGTACCAGCAAGCTTCTTCAACTGCGTCTGCCACCGCTCAGTGCCCGGCCTGTCCGAGTCATCCTGCTGCTTCTCCAGTTGAGCGGACAGTATCTCGGCAAGAGTAGGCGGCGGCATTGCATCGCCACTGCTCTGAGCCACGCCAGAAGACAGGCGCTGCTTCACCAATTGGAACGTCCCGCCAGGCAAAGCCACAAGAGCTGTGGCGCCGCCTCCGACATCATCATGGCGCTGCATCACGCCGTCGGCGTAAACACGCACGCTGGCCGCGTCTAACGGCACAGGTACCAAGGCGAGGCGGTCCGCATCACGTGAACGGGCCAGTGTTTCCCCGGGGCGCATGGCGCCCATGAAGCCCAGGATGGAGCGCTCGTCCACCAGCGCCTCGCGCAGGCTTTGAGTCATGACGCAGTGCAGGAGCACCAAGCCTTCCGTGATGACGGGCCCGCTATTGGCAGGCAAGCCGGTGGCTGATAGCAGGTCTCCAGCACCCCGGGCGGTGGGCTGTACAATGCTGCTTCTGTCTGCGATGCTTGCGAGCGCGTCATCTAGCGTCTGTCGACGAGGCACGTAGACCTATCAAACATGATAACATTGAAGGCGTGAGTGCAAGGACACTTACCACAGATGCATCGCAAAGACCCGCGCACCGTGGTTGAGTCTTTCAGGCCCAGCAGTGTCATCAAGCTCTGGATGCGACCCGAAGAGTAGCGCTCCTTCTCCGGCAAGCACTGCGGGTGGCGACACATGGAGTCAAAATGCACTGCGTGCAAAAGACTGCACACCACACCACTTGCATTGCGCTGCATAATTATGTACCTTGAGACCATACCACGCGTACTTGCCCGTCATATCTGCAGCTGCAGCTTCAGCTTCCTGCGCCTGCAACTCAGCTGAGCGCACACGTGCCCTGAACTCGTCCCTCTCTTTCTGAACAGCTGCTGCTGCCGCCGCCTCTTCTTCCGTCTTGAATTTCTGCTTCGGTGGACGCAGCTTGGATGGACGCCAGGCAGCGTCCGCCTTGGGCTTGCGCGGCGCCTTCGGCTGTGACGGCAGAGTGCGGTACAGGTGTCAGCAGTTCTCTAGTGCACCGTGTGTCTTTCCTCTCACCCACGAGTCAGCGCGTGCCTTGGTGCTTGTTTTCTTGGGCGCCGCGCTCTCGCCAGCTGCAGCCTCACCGCTGGCACCCTCAGACGAAACCACCCCTCCCTCGGCGACGGCTCGTGCCTTGTTACCGCCGCGCTTGGTCGCCTTCTTCACCTGTTCACCACAGGATGGAACAGCAGCCTCAGTTGACTCACTGCCGGCATGCGTCAACGTTGCCTGTCGCACAGGCCGCGGTCGACGAAGCGCAGCAGGAATGACGTCCCTAGAGTCATGCCACCAGGCGCTCGCGCAGAATGCTGGCGCGTGCATGCAGGTCACATGCATCGTGGACCCTCACCACAACAGGGCAAGGCACCTGCGAAGGCGCGCAAGGAGGATGCCACTAGGCCCTGCCCATATAG
>Ga0164297_10006212_pt1 | contig 10008 bp, 9 predicted proteins | sample GEODES058metaG_FD_113539 | JGI IMG/M metagenome (GOLD analysis project Ga0164297, IMG submission 113539) | Dystrophic lake water microbial communities from Trout Bog Lake, Wisconsin, USA - GEODES058 metaG | ecosystem: Environmental > Aquatic > Freshwater > Lake | place: USA: Trout Bog Lake...
ATAAAAAAGGAGTTAAATAGTACTATAATTTATAAGTTATATGAGTAAATTACCTAAAAATTTTGATCACATTTTTTATGCGGATCATTATCATGATTTAAAAAATGCATTCGGATTAGATAAAACATCTTTGGAAAATCATTATTTATCAAATGGCCGATTTGAGAATAGAAAATATTGTGATTTGCCAGAAAAATTTAATTGGAAAACATATTTACAAACCAATTCTGATCATTTTACTACAATAGAGAGTATAACTAAAAACAATGTTATAGATCATTTTTTAAATAATAGTGCTAACATTGCAGAATACAATGACAAACCTATTTTCATTCTTTATTATGCATATTTAAACGTTGAAAAAGATTGGAGGGATATGATAAAAAATCAGTTATATGATATGAAAAAATCAGGGATAATGAGTGTTAGTATGTTCCATGCTGTATTATTAGGAACTCCTGATAATATTAAAGAAGCGAAATTATTGATTGAAACATTATTAAATAGAAATGTGGAAATAACAGAAATTTATAATAATTTATATGAATTTCCAGCAATAATAAAAATTAGAGAATTAGCAATTATTTATCCTGAAAAAATATTTATTTATTTTCACAGCAAAGGTATGGTGAATAATAATGATAGTAGATATAGAACTCAGGTAGAACAACGATTAACATTGAATACGTTTTTAGATTGGGAAAGCACGTTATATATATTTGAAAAATATTCAAATATTCAAAAAGCAGCCTTATTTCCTTCTATTAATGGATTTGGATGGTATAATTTTTGGTGGGCAACAGGTAGTTATTTAGCCTCATGCAAACCTATTGAAATACCTGAAAATTTGGTCGATAATGATAGATTTTTATGTGAAAGTTGGCTAGGAACTAATGGCAGCAATACATGGGAAGATTGTTATTCTATAGTAAACAAAAATATATCCTATTCTGAATTGCCATGGGATGAAATATGGACAAAAACCTAAAATAATTTGAGTATTTTATATTACACCAAATTATTTAAGCCGAACTAGTTAAACTATGTGTGTATGGATTTTCCTTAAATGCTGTTAGTAAATCGGGTGAAATACGACTATTATCATGATAATTGGGTTTGTACTCTGGCATATTCATTTTGCCATATGTTTGAACCGATGGACCGTTATAAACCACTGCAGAGGGTGCCCATAAACGATTATTATTGCGATCAGAGTCTAACTTCGATATAGTCACATTTATATTTGGATTAAATTGTTGTGTAGACCCGGCATTCGTTCTAGATTTTACAAGTCTCTCTTTCGTGTCATTATTTGTTTGTCTGTAATTTACGTCGTATTGTCGGTTTCCATATTTGCTAGACATTCCTAGAAGTTGATCGTGATTAACTGTATCACGTTGATTTGTAATCGGTTGCTGCTCCGACACTAGATATGCAGCATTATCTTTTTGATGACCAATATATGTATTTGGCTGATACAACGTAGTCTCCTTAATAGTTGTCGCAGGCGCATCACCCGGACTTAAAACATAATTACCAGGTACATTCGATGCCATATTTCCGTAAACACGCATATTAGAACTATATTCTTCTTTTCTAGATGGCTTTAACATATCCATAAATGGTGCAATAACCGCACCAATTGCATGCGAAAAACCTGATCCAAATGTCTGGGGTTGCTGATTGATTGCGCGATTATTTGCATAATTTGAATGGCTTTGTAGCTGTTGATCCTTGTCATGATGAGGTCCAGCACCCGTGGCATTTGAATGTCCCACCTCGAACCCTTCTAATTGGTTTCGTTTAGACTCCTCATGCTTTGTAGGTACATAGCTTGCCGTTTTCAAAATTGCATTGGGTGTGCCATGCTGATAAGTAGTCGTCTCATTACGGTGCGATTGTTTAAATACTTCTTCGGATACTAGACGGGTTGCTTTTTCGGCACCAGTTGTGGTAAGCCAACGATCCTGTGAATTTATGAAAAACGTGTCTGGACGATATTTCTCTACTTTTCCTTCAATGCCTACATTCTTCACGACTGACTGGGCCGGACCTTCTAAATTATTCAAGGTGTACTCTTGTTTAGGATTAGTAGCTACACGAAGTTCGTCCACTGTTTTGGGAAGCCATTTATCACGTGCTTCCATGCCAGCATTGTATCCATGACTGCCCTCAGCAGTATATCCTCTATTTAAACCAGGTCCCACATTAATTGTTTCGAATGGCTTGACCATATTATTGCGATTAACTGGATTGACACGGGATTGATAAAAGTCGCTCATATCAGGCATACCATATGGCCATTGAACATTATCTTGCGGTTTAAAAAGAGGTGCCTGTTCAATCTTCTTAATTACTTGGGAACCGTTGCCAACATAATTGTCTAAAATAGTCTCGGAAACATCGACATTATAGATTTGTCCTTTTGGTTTACTACCAGTAAATGGAACCATATTATTATGCATAAACTCTTGTGACGATAGATAATCACCAGTTAAGGAATAAAATTTCTGAATATTATTACTGATAGGTACATTTGCGCGCTGCTTTTGTTCATATACATTTTGATCAAAATACTTATCAGTCGCTACATTTGGATTGGGATATTCCTGAACATTGTCGACAAGCTCTTTATTATTCATAATAGGATAGTTTTGGGGTGGGACATGTGTGTTGGGTAGATAATTGACTAATGGCGAGTCTTGGTGTGTTTGTTGCAAATTAGATCGGATACCCATATTGTTAAAGTTTTCTTTACCTTTGGTTTTGCTGTCTTTTTTTTTGGGGTCGGAATTTGTATTATTTTTATTTTGATTAGAAATAACATACATTCCTCCTAATGCTACTAATGGGATCGCTAGTTCCATATATATACCTTTTAGAAAAAGGTATAACCAAAATATCTATATACCTTTTAGAAAAAGGTAGAACAAAAATATCTATATACCTTTTAGAAAAAGGTAGAACAAACAGATTTATATACATTTTCTAAAAGATAGAACAAAAAGATTTATATACACTTTCTAAAAGATAGAACAAAAAGATTTATATACACTTTCTAAAAGGTAGAACAAAAAGATTTATATACACTTTCTAAAAGGTAGAACAAAAAGATTTATACACTTTCTAAAAGGTAGAACAAAAAGATTTATATACACTTTCTAAAAGGTATAATAATTAGTTCACTCTATTACAATTATTTGGTGCAGAACAAGTTCCAGGTCCTCCTATATATCCTCCTTTTTGTTCTACAACTGGCACCGTATACCCTTGATCATTATTTAAAGTGCAATATAATTGTCTTTGAAATGTATCTTTTTCTAAAATACGTGTGCTAACATTATTTTGGAATTTCAATTCAGTATGTTCCTGTGGATTATGTGGTAAATAATATGCATGATTTTGCTGTACATCTCTGAAAGTCCATGCAGGTAAAACGGCTCTACTCTGCTCTGTTGTTAAAAAAGTATCACAAACAGGGTAATCGATTGGTGATGCATGCACTGTTTGTCTCTTGTATTTTTCCTTGTCTAAACAATCTCGATTTAATTGTCTATCTATTCCTAAAAGGGAACTTTGAATATCCACACTTTGGGTCCACATATTTCCGCCCCATTTTTGCGGGATAATATGGGGATCCAACATGAAACATGGTTTCTCACCGTTTCCGGGAACATCGAGATACCAGCGCTCTTGGTCGGTTTGTTGTTGTAATTGTTTGGTAATTCTTGCAGGATCATCATGAAATCGAGTAAAGGCCATATTATATTATATAAGCAAAAAATTAAATCATTATAATATAAAAAATTATACTTACTGTTAAACAATAACTTATGATAGCATATACAACCGTTAGTGTCGTATTACATTCTTCGTTGTTCATTATAATTTATAAATAATTTATAAATAAATTATAATTTATAATAAAATTAATTTGATACACTTGTTAAAGTTACAGATATATTATATGGTACTGGATCACCTACAGAATAATTAGTAGAAGATTGATAAATCTTTACAGTATAGTCACTAGCTGACCCCAAAGTAATAATATCGTTTCCAGACCCAGCAGTCACTGAACCATTTGCAGTCAAGTAAGCTGGATTATTTTTATTGTAAACAAGTGGGCTATACTCAGTAGTACCATCAAAAAAGGTAATATAAAATTTATTACTTGTGTCGGAAAACCCTTGAGAAATTCCCCAAGATAACGCCCAATTAGTCGCCCCTGAACCGATTAAAGTATTAAATGTAAAAGAACCAGCAATAGTAGAAAAGTCTGCCTGTATTGATAAAGTTCCTGTATTATATGTATTGATAGCATAACCTTGTCCGGCGGGTCCAGTAGGGCCTTGAGGGCCTTGAGGGCCACCTGAAGCTCCTTGAGGACCAGTAGCTCCTTGAGCACCCTGTGGTCCAGCACAGCAAGCTCCTTGAGCACCTTGTGGGCCTTGAGTGCCAGTAGCACCTTGTGGACCCATTGGTCCAGTTGCACCTATAGTACCTTGTGGACCTTGAGCTCCAGTAGTAGTATTATAATTTTTATTGCATAAGTTTTGATTTAGTTGATAGGCTGAATAATCTTTATAATAATAAGACATTACTATATATATAAGTAATTATTTTTCCTAATTATTTATATTTTTTATGAAAGAGGAATAAAGGTAATGCTAAAGTTCACTGTTTGTCCTGAAATATCAATATTATTACCTTTTGAATTTGACTGTATTAAGTTAATAGTATATGTATGGGATCCTGAAAAATTTATGACATCATTTCCAATTCCATAAGATTTATTATTATTTGCATATAAAACATATGGATTAGCTGATTTATATAAGTTTGGGACATGAATACTTTCATCATCTTGTTCGGTGAAACTAATAAAAAACTGGTTATTTGGATCGACCCATGTTTCATTGACGGTCCAACTAATAGCATAAGTTCCTGATTGTAATGTAATTGTATTATCAAAAGAACTACTACTATTAGTATTTAGATATGTATCGGTAGTATAAGATACTCCATTCGAAATTGTAAAACTAAATTGCTTGTATTTTTGATTATTAGGAGTTGGGCCAGTGGGACCAACCGGCCCAGGTGCTCCTGTTGCTCCTCTTATACCTCCAGTTGGTCCGATGGCTCCTTGAGGTCCTTTATATCCACGATAACAAATACCTGTTGCCCCAGTAATTCCTAATGCACCAAGTGAACCGGTTATACCCATAGGTCCAATTGGTCCAGCTTGACCCTGAGCACCCTGAGGTCCTATAATTGATTTTTGAACGGGTACATTGCAACAACGATTGCTTCCTAAATACATAATATATTAATATATTAATAGATTTAAAAATCTACTCCACTTTTTACTTGTTCTACAGTATATCGGGTAGGCATAGTTTGGTATATACTTATAAAACAATTTGTCTTTAAGTTGTTTTATAATATATTTATTGGATAGGAACTCGGTATACGGGGTAGGCCTAGACAGAGGGTAAAGGTACGAGAGCAAGGCGTATCGAACCAAGTGACGCCACATCATATTTCACCACGAGCGGCAAATCATTCTCCAAGTAAATTTCAATTTGGGAGCAAAGGTTGGTACATTTAATGAAATAGCTGAGGTTCTTCAAAGAGAATTCACCTTGGATAACCTTAGACGAGTCTTGCTTGACAACAAAGCCCATGGCGCCCTCCGATTCCGCACGGTGAATTTCAGCAGAGGCAAATTGGCCCTGACACTTGAAAATGAGTTCATTGCCGACCGATTTGATCTCTAATTTGTCAGAGATGCAAGACAAGTCGCGAATAATCTTTTGAAAGTCGGCGGAAGGTAGGTTAATAATAGAAGAAAACTTGACATCGGGTACATCTAGCTCGTCTTGCTCAGGTTCAATTAGCTTCAATTTCTGGGTTTTGCATTGCTTAATGTCACCATTTTCAAATTTGAGAGCCAAATGAGAGACAATGCCATCATAATAATCAGAATTTTCGATATAAATAGTCAAGGTGTCGTCATTATCAATGGAATTAATGAGCTTGAATAGATGAAACATGTTAACACCGATAATGATTTTTTCTTTTTTGCATTCATAGAATTCAAAATTGGAGGCTGCTAAATAAAGATGCACCAAAATAGTATGGGATTTATCCATATTAATAATGCGAATTCCGTCGGGCTGAAAAGAGATGTTAGTTTCTAATAAAATATCCTTTAAAGCAGTCATCAAGGTGCGGAAGGGTGCAATTTGCACTGTTTTAATAGTTAATACATTATTATCAGACGATGTGTTTTTTAGAGACATTATAATTATTTTTGAACGCAAATCTTTAAATACTTATGTTTAGAAATAAATTTATTGAAATAAGATAAATTATAAAAATTACTTTATTTTTATAATTATAAAAATGTTTGCAATAAAATACGGAATTAGGGATAATCATTTAGATGTAACTGAAATTTGCTATAACAAATTATGTCGTAACAACATAATAAAAATACCAAATGGAGATATAGATAGGTCAAAACATTTTGGAGATCCATTATATGGAATTTTGAAATCCATTTTTGTAGTTAATCCTTTAAATGAAATGGTAGAATATGAACATTTTAAAGAAATTCACATAAATATACTAACAAAAATGGTTCAAGTAATTGATGATAATGTTATAGAGAATAAATTAAATAAATTACAAAGAAATCTACAAATTCAGCATGGAAGTTTTAGTGATGAATATCCTGAACAATTAATGGCTACTAGATATTTAACAGGGAATGAAAAGGTTTTAGAAATAGGCGGAAACATAGGTAGAAATAGTTTAATAATCGCATCTATTTTAAAGGAAAAAAATAATTATGATTTTGTTACACTCGAGTGTGACACCGATATTGCAAACCAGTTAAAAGATAATCGAGATATTAATAAATTATATTTTTTTATAGAGAATAGTGCTTTGTCAAAAAGAAAATTAATACAAAATGGGTGGGATACAATACCAAGTGATGAATTATTGGAGGGTTATAAATCTATAAATATTATAGATTTAGAAACATTGCACTTTAAATATAACATAAAGTTTGATACATTGGTACTAGATTGTGAGGGAGCATTTTATTATATTTTGTTGGATATGCCAGAAATATTAAACAATATTAATTTAATTATTATGGAAAACGACTATACTAATATTGATCACAAAAAATATATAGACCAAACATTGCAGGAAAATGGGTTTTATTTAGATTACCAAAAAAATCTTCCAACATGGGGACCATCAAAAATGGCTTGTATAGACAATTTTTATGAAGTGTGGAAACGTTAACAATTGATATATTATAAATCATATATAATATATTGTAAAACGAACTTAAAGACTATAAAATTAGTTATAAAATGGACAGATTAGAACCCATTGTAAAAAACTTAAATGATTTATTCGAGTTGTATAAGGATAATCCATATATGTTGCAAAGATTAAATAGTCATTTAACAAATTTGCCTAGTATGTTGGAACAAGAAAGCAAAAGATATGATGAGCGTGTAACGCGAATAAACGAGTTAATTTTAGAACAGGATAACTTTCATAAGGTGTTTTTATCGAAACATCAGTATTATTATATGCCGTATAATAATATATATTATGAATATGATGGTAAAACATATAAAATAGTAAAGGATGATGACATTCATCATAATTTGCTTTCGACAATAACAGATGAAGGTAAATTGGTTCCCTGGAAACACAAGACCAAACTAACAATTATAAAAAAAATAAAGGAGAGATCGTTATTCAAATCAGTACCAGAAACATATACCATTCAAAATGTGTTATCATTTTTGCAGACAATATTCCCTTCTAAAACAGATGCAAAATATTTTCTAACTGTTCTGGGGGATTGTATTTTAAAGAAGAATACTGAGAACTTGCTTTATTTTGTTAGTGCAAACGCCAAAAAGATGTTGAGTTTGATAGATGTTATTACTTATGTTACAACAGGTAATTCAATTATGAATAATTTTATTTCAAAGTATCATGATAGTCATAAACTCAATTTGTATCGATTAATTCGAACAAATGAGATTTCGAATAATGATATAATAAAAGATACATTGAATAATATTGGAATAGATTTGCTATGTGTTGCAACGCATTATTCGGAGAGGTATACAAATGCGGAACAATATTTGAAATTGGAGACGGCGAATAATATTCAGAATTATGTACTCTATTTTTCAAATAATCCGTTAACCAAGATAGTAGATGATTTTTATACGCAATGTATTGAAGTTGTTAGTACAGAGACAAATGTAACATGGAAAAATCTGCATTATATATGGAAGCTATATTTGGTTACAATGAATATTCCAAACATGATTTATTCTACACAATTGCAATCACTTTTTACAAGTAGATTAGCTCATACAAATGATAATGGTAATATTGTATTTACAAATGTGACAAGTAAATATTTGCCACATGTCAAGTCATTTTTATCTTTTTGGGAGAAATATGTTAGTATAACTAGTGACAATATTGAGGATGAATATGAAATAGATGAATTGTTGACTTTATACAAGAATTCAGAGGAGAAGAATATTTCCTTAACAGAGGAGCAAATAATAAAAATGATATGCCATTATTTTTCGCCTCAAGTAGAGATAATTGATAATAAATATGTTTTAAATATTAAATGTAGTTTGTGGTCAAAACAGGACGATATTAATGAGTTTTTGCAGGCGTATAAAAATAAATCGATTGGTAAAGATCAAGATCAAGATCAAAGCAAATATAAAGAAAGCAATTTGGAGACAGATTTGTTAGTATCATTTGACGATTTGTACCAGGATTACAAGAATTATTTTAAAGCAAAAGGAACAGTGGAGCAAAAGAATTTGCCAGTTGTTTCTAAACAATTCTTTGAAAAATGTCTAACAAATCAGTTGCATTTATATATTAAGTTTGACAAATTTGTTAGTTCAGAATGGTTACAACAATAGATAATTTAAAATATTATATAATTTTCTAAATTATATTATTTAAGAAGCGGCATTTAATGCAGCATTTGTAACTCCACCAGGACCAGTTTTCATACCGTACATTCGTGCAATACTATTCTGACTTGTGGTACCGCCTCTCATGTGGCGTCTGCGGCGGCGGCCACCAGCCATACCAGCTAAAAGTTGAACATTGGCAGATCCAGCATTGCCAACAGTTAATCCCTGTCCATCAATACCGTTACCGGCAGGTCCTTGAGGTGAATCATTCATACCTTGAGCACTAACATGGGCAGGACTTAAAACACCTTGACCGCTTAAACCAGAGCCGCCTCTCATGCGGTGTCTGCGACGGCGCCCACCAGCCATACCAGCCATAAGTTGAAGATTGGCAGATCCAGCATCTCCAACAGTGATACCTGCTCCATCAATGCCATTGTAAGAAGCAGGGCTCATGCTAGAGTAGATATTAGAGTGGCCACCCTTCATGTGCTTCTTGGATCCCTTACGGTGCTTCTTCGATCCCGTCTTGACAAAACCGAAGACACCCTTCTTGGTGCCATAGCCGTGCTTAACAAGACGATTTTCGCGCTTAGCAGTGGAGTGCTTTGAGCGAGATACAATACGTCCGTGCTTATTCATCATTAAGTCGGACTTGAGAAGTCCTCCCGAAGTTTTTTTTGCAGTTCCATTCCAAACTTGACGTCTGGAGCCGATAGTATGCATTTTACCCGTCATTATAAAATAAGTAAAGAAAAAAGTATTTAAAAATATGTCTAAATAATTTATTTTAGAGGGTAATTTATTTGCAACGCATTTTTAAATCATCTTTCAAAACGTATTTCTTAATGGTTTAACAGAGCCCCCAGGTTGTCCTTGCCAACTACCCAAATAATTTACAACAGCTGGTCTATTTAAATTACCAAACGTAGTTCTTCCGCCTAAAGTTCCAGTCAATATAGATGCAAATCGTTGATTTTGTGTTTGGCTAGGATCATTATAACCTTGTTTA
>Ga0164297_10006215_pt1 | contig 10005 bp, 11 predicted proteins | sample GEODES058metaG_FD_113539 | JGI IMG/M metagenome (GOLD analysis project Ga0164297, IMG submission 113539) | Dystrophic lake water microbial communities from Trout Bog Lake, Wisconsin, USA - GEODES058 metaG | ecosystem: Environmental > Aquatic > Freshwater > Lake | place: USA: Trout Bog Lake...
AGGGCTGACGTCACGGGTCCCATCTCCGTTCTTCAATCGATCCCGGAGCAAGCGTTAGCCGGCTCCAAATGAAAGTGCCGCCTCAGTCAGGGGCGGCACGCGCGCGATTACTATGAAAGTGCGCGGCCCTGTCAACGTTTCAATGTTCACCGCAACCGCGCAGCAGCTCTGCGCGATGCTTGGGAACACCCGATTTCTACCCGTTGCAAGGACCGCGCCCCTTGCGTGACGGGGGGCGGCCATGCTCCTGCTCCGGCAGATTTCGATCAGCGACGGAGCCTCCGATGAGCACGATCAAGGAACGCCTGCAGGCGCTCGGACTCACCCTGCCGAAGGCAGCGGCGCCGGTGGCCAATTATGTGCCGTTCGTGCGAACCGGCAACCTCGTGGTGATTTCCGGCCAGATCTGCTTCGGCGCCGACGGCGCCATCGCGGCCGAACACAAGGGCAAGGTCGGCGGCACCGTCTCGGCGGAGGCCGGCAAGGCGGCCGCCCGGCTCTGCGCCTTGAACGTGCTCGCCCAGCTTGAGGCGGCGGTGGGGGATCTCGACCGCGCCGTGGTCCAGTGCGTCCGGCTCGGCGGCTTCATCAACGCGGCGCCGGGCTTCTCGGCGGTGGCCGGCGTGATGAACGGCGCCTCCGACCTGATGGTCGAGCTGCTGGGCGACCGGGGCCGGCACGCCCGCTCCACGGTCGGCGTGGCCGAGCTGCCCCTCGACGCCGCCGTCGAGGTCGAGGCGATGTTCGAGGTCCGCTGACGATGGCGGCGCCGGACTGGCTGACCGCACGGCCGATCGCCCATCGCGGGCTGCACGACCGGGCGGCGGGCCGGCCGGAGAACACGCTGGCTGCGGCCCGGGCGGCCGTCGCCGGCGGCTTCGCCATCGAGTGCGACGTGCAGATCAGCCGGGACGGCGAGGCCATGGTGTTCCACGATGCCGCCCTCGGCCGCCTCACCGGGGCGAGCGAGGCGGTGGCGGAGCGATCGGCCTCCGATCTCGGAACGCTGACCATCGGCGAGACCGCCGAGACGATCCCGACCCTGCCGGCTTTCCTGGCCGCGGTGTCCGGGGCGGTACCGGTCGTGATTGAGGTGAAGTCCCGCTATGACGGCGACCTGCGGCTGGCCACACGCGCCGCCGAGGTGGCCAAGGCCTATACCGGGCCGGTGGTGCTGAAATCCTTCGATCCGCAGGTCGTTGCGGCTCTGCGCGACCTCTGCCCGGACATCCCGCGGGGGATCGTGGCGGAAACGACCCAGGACGATCCCGCCTACGCGGCGCTGCCGCCGAGCATGCGGCTTGCCCTGTCCAACCTCCTGCACTTCGCCGAGACCCGGCCCGACTTCCTCTCCTGGCGGGTCGACGATCTGCCTTGCGCCCCGACCTACCTGTGCCGACTGCTCGGACGCATCCCCGTCATGGCCTGGACGGTGCGGACCGCAGACCAGCGCGCCCGCGCGGGCGCGCATGCGGACCAGATGGTGTTCGAGGGATTCGTGCCGTGAGGCGAGCCGTCGCCTGCCTCGCCGCGCTCCTCTACGCGGCGGCGCCGGCTTGGTCCGCCGATCCATGCGCCGGTACGACCCAGATGGATCTCAACACCTGCGCCGGGTCCGCCTACGAGCGCGCGGACGCGGCGATGAACGCAGCTTATGTCAGGCTGATGAAGCGCATCGGCCCAAAGGCGAAGGACGGCCTGCGCGCGGCGCAGAAGGCGTGGCTGCCGTTCCGGGACGCCAGCTGTGCCCTTGAGGCTATGGGTGTCGAGGGGGGATCGATGCAGCCGCAGGTCCGGGCCGATTGCATGGCCCAGGTGACGGCGGCGCGGACCAAGGTGCTGACGGGTTACCTCACCTGCGCAGAAGGAGATGTCAGCTGCGTAGGGCGGTTCGAGGAGTGATGGCGCCAACGTCGCGATAGGTCCGCCTGCAGAAAGACGCATCGAGCGACGATGGGCGCGGCGTGTGCGCTGAAAGCGTACAATCAGCGTTGGGCTTCGACTGGGATCCGAATAAGCACGACGCAGTGTACGCCGCGCGCGGATTCAGCTTCGCTGATGCGGTCGCGATCTTCGGCAGCCGGGTTCTGGTCCGGTAGGACCAGCGACAAAATTACGGAGAGGAGCGGTACATCGCAGTCGGTTGCGTCGGGGCCGACGTCTTCACGGTGGTCTATACCGACCGCAAAACTGCGCGGTGGATTATCACGGCCTGGAAATCGAACCGCACTGCCCAGCGGCATCGGGCGCTGTTCGACATCCTCGACCCGGAACCGGACGCGGCGCGGCGGGCTCTGGCGGCCCAGGCCACGCCAGCCTGAGATCCTGACGATAGCGGCCGTCTGACAACGCCGCCCGCCCCGCCGCGCGCATCCGCCCGCTTGCCCCTGTCCCGGCAGGGATTAGACTCACCCCCATGAAGCAAGCACCCGGGCCGACGCCGGAAACACCCACGCTCACCGTGCGGGCGCTTCCCGGATTGAAGGAGATCGGCGCGGCAGATTGGGATGCCTGCGCGTTCTCACCCGAGACCCTGGCGGCGGGCGACGAGACCCATAACCCCTTCGTCTCCTACGCTTTTCTGTCGGCCCTGGAGGATTCGGGTTGCGTCTCGCGCCGAACCGGCTGGCTGCCGCTCCACGTCTCCGTCGAGCGCGACGGCGAGCGGCTCGGCGTGGTGCCCTGCTATCTGAAATCGCACAGCCAGGGCGAGTATGTCTTCGATCACGGCTGGGCCGACGCCTACGAGCGGGCCGGTGGGTCCTACTACCCGAAGCTTCAGGTGAGCATCCCGTTCACGCCGGTGACCGGCCCGCGCTTCCTGATCGCACCGGGGGCCGATCCGGACGAGGCCACGGCCGGGCTCGTCGCGGGCCTGCGGGCGCTGCGGGCTGAGACCAAGGCCTCCTCGATCCACGTCACCTTCATGCGCGAGGCCGAGTGGGACCGGGCCGGCGCCGCGGGTTTCCTGCAACGCACCGACCAGCAGTTCCACTGGGAGAATGACGGTTACGCCACGTTCGACGATTTCCTCGCCGCCCTCGCCTCGCGCAAGCGGAAGAACATTCGCAAGGAGCGCCGCGACGCGCTTGAGCCCGGCATCACCGTCGAACACCTGACCGGCGCAGACATCACCGAGGCCCATTGGGACGCATTCCACGCCTTCTACATGGACACGGGCTCCCGCAAATGGGGGCGCCCCTACCTCAACCGGAAGTTCTTTTCGCTCCTGTCCGAGCGCATGGCCGACCGGGTGCTGCTGGTGATGGCCAAGCGCGCGGGGGAGTACATTGCGGGGGCCATCAACCTGATCGGCGACACGGCGCTCTACGGCCGCAACTGGGGCTGCATCGAGGACCACCCGTTCCTGCATTTCGAGGTCTGCTATTATCAGGCGATCGATTTCGCGATCGCGCGGGGCCTGAAGCGGGTCGAGGCCGGCGCGCAGGGGGAGCACAAGCTCGCCCGCGGTTACCGGCCGGTGCTGATGCACTCGGCCCACGACATCGCCGACCCGGCGCTGCGCCGTGCGGTGGCCGATTACTTGCAGCGCGAGCGCGCCCACGTCGCCGAGGCGGTGGACGTCCTCGACACGCTGACGCCGTTCCGGCGCACCGACGGGGGCGATGCCTGCGACGGCGCGGAGCCCTTCACGACATCCCCCCCGAGAGTGCCCGAGACATGAGTCCGATCGACCACATCAAGGCCTATGCCGACGAGCTGACGGCTTTACGCCGCGATCTCCACGCCCATCCCGAGCTCGGCTTCGAGGAGGTGCGCACGTCCGGCATCGTCGCCGACATGCTGGAGAAGCTCGGCTGCGAGGTGCATCGCGGCATCGGCGGCACCGGGGTGGTGGGTCTGCTCAAGGGCCGCACCGACAACGGCCGCCGGATCGGCCTGCGGGCCGACATGGACGCCCTGCCGATCGAGGAGGAGACCAACCTCCCCTACCGCTCGACCTATGCGGGCAAGATGCACGCCTGCGGGCATGACGGCCACACCACGATGCTGCTCGGCGCCGCCCGCTACCTCGCGGAGACGCGCAATTTCGACGGCACGGCGGTCTTCGTGTTCCAGCCCGCCGAGGAGGGTCGCGGCGGCGCCCGGGCCATGCTGAAGGACGGGCTGTTCGAAAAATTCCCCTGCGACGAGATCTACGGCCTGCACAACCAGCCGGGCGGCGGCGCCGGCACGATCAAGCTGCGGCCCGGACCCATCATGGCGGCGGCCGACTTCTTCGACATCCATATCCGCGGCAAGGGCATCCACGCGGCCCAGCCCCATCGCGGCACCGATCCGATCATCATCGCCACCGGGCTCGCTCAGGCGCTGCAATCGATTGTCTCGCGCAACGCCGACCCGCTGAAGTCGATCGTGCTGTCGATCACGCGGATCGAGGCGGGTTCGGCCTACAACGTCATCCCGGAGACGGCGCATCTCGCCGGCACGATCCGGACCTTCGACACGGAGATCCGGGCGCTCGCCGGCACCCGCATGCGCGAGCTGGCGGCGGGCTTCGCCACGGCCTACGGCGCCGAGGTCACCGTCGATCTCCAGGACGTCTTCTCCGTGCTGGAGAACGCCCCCGAGCAGGCCGCGGCCGCCACGGAGGTCGCGACCGAGTTGCTCGGGGCCGACAAGGTGGAGACGAACGTCACGCCCAAGATGGGCAGCGAGGATTTCGCCGACATGACCATGGCGGTGCCTGGCGCCTATGTCTGGCTCGGTGCTAATCCTGGCCCCGGCCTGCACAATGCCGGCTACAACTTCGACGATTCGATCATCCCGGTCGGCAGCGCGTTCCTGGCCCGGATGGTCGAGCGCCGCACGGCCGCGTGAGGCGCGGGGCCGCCGCAGCCTTCAGCTCGCGGCGGCCCTGGCCCGCAGCGCCGTCATCGCCCGCGAGAAGACAGCCGGATCGTCCAGCGCCCGGGCCAGCACGATGGCCCCCTGGATCTGGGCGACGATCTCCTCAGCCAGGGCGGTGCTGTCCGCCGCATTCCGGCCCGATCGCTCAAGAGCACCGGCCAGGGCCGCGATCCAGCGCGCGAAGTAGCTCCGCACCGCCGCGCCGAAACGGTCGCGCTCCGAGCCGAGTGCCACGACGCCCACGAGACAGACCCGCTGGCCGGATCGGAAATACCCCTCGACTGCGTCGAACATGGCGGAGACCGCCTCCGCGGGTTGTCTCGCCTCGCGGAGCGGCGCGTAGAGGTTGGTCTCAAACCAGCTGTCGATCTCCTCCAGCACGCAGGCCGCCATCTCGGCCTTCCCGCCGGGGAAGAGATTGTACAGGCTACCCTTGCCCAAACCGGTCGCCCGGCTGATCAACGCGAGGCTGGCACCCTCGTAGCCGTGCGCGCGAAACACCTCCGCGAGCGCCGGCAGCGTTTCGGCCCGTCCGGTCAACGGCGTCAGAGGTCGAGGTCGCTCAGGCCCGGATGCTCGTCGGGCCGCTGGCCCAGCGGCCAGTGGAATCTCCGGTCGGCGGGCGCGATCGCGCGGTCGTTGATACTGGCGATCCGGCGGCGCATCAGGCCGTGCGCATCGAATTCCCAGTTCTCGTTGCCGTAAGACCGAAACCACTGCCCGCCGGCATCGTGCCATTCATAGGCGAAGCGCACCGCGATCCGGTCCCCTCCGAAGGTCCAGACTTCCTTGATCAGCCGATAATCGCGTTCGTGCGCCCATTTGCGCTGAAGGAAGGCCACGATGGCCGCACGCCCGGACAGGAACTCGCTGCGGTTCCGCCATACGCTGTCCACCGTGTAGGCGAGGGACACCCGCTCTGGGTCGCGCCCGTTCCAGGCGTTCTCGGCCATACGCGCCTTCTGGGCGGCCGTCTCGGCGGTGAAGGGCGGGAGGGGCGGACGATCTGACACGCGGAGCCTTGACGGTTTGTACCGACCGGTACAGCCAGATCATGGGCCAGCTGAAAGGTCAACCGAAGCTGTGGCGGGACGCTTCGATCGGGCCCGCGAACACGACGCCCGATAAGCGGCGGGGGGTTGCCCGGTCAGGCGATGGAACATGGCGGCGAGAGCGCCCGGACTTCCGTAGCTCAATGCCGCAGCGGCTTCGATGAGCGATCCCCCTCCGGCCGGGACGGAGGACAGAGCCAGCCCCGCAGACCACTCCCCTCGGAGGTGAAGGGGATCTCGCTCGGCATCGGTCACTCCATCAAAGCGGCCGTATCAGAGCGCGGGATTGTCATGGGCGCGCGCCGGTCGGTCAAATGCGGCAGCGGATCGGCGAAGGGTGGGCGCCGCGTAACCGGATCCCGGTCGACAGGCCGTCGGAACGGTGCGACTCTCCACTTTTGACGTTCCGCCAGCGAACGAAAACCGGGATTGGGAGGGGCCATGTCGCCGGAACTGCGCGAATCGCGAACCGCCCTGATCCTCCTGGCTGCCGCCGTCGGGTCGGTCCTGATCTTCGGCGCCGTCACGCTATTCACGCAGCTCGGTTGAAGGCGACCCCTGGGCGCCACAACTCACTGCACCAGCACGGCTTGGTTGCAGAGCGTCCCGTCCACGTCGACATCGGCGTAGCCGAGATGGATCCCCAGGCTGCGCAAGGTCGTGTCGAGCAGCAGATCGAGTGCGGGCGTGACGGCGGCGAAGGTTGCCATCAAAGAGGTCTGGAGCAGCGGGCTCACACCGATACCGTTGATGTTCAGGGTGATGCTGCGCAGCAGGCTCCCGGTCAGGGATTGCGTCAGGGCGCTCGACGTGACCGTCTTGACGGTGTGATTGGCGATGTCCGCATCCGAGAAGACGAGGGTCTGCGCGCCTGAACCGACCGTCGCCAGCGCCCGCCCGGAGACGGTCACCAGCGGGAGGGCGATCAGGGTCGCGGGCTGCGACAGGTCCGGGGCGGCGGTGCCGCTGTTGATCCCGCTGCGCGGAATCGCGGCGACCGCGAGGGTCGCGAGCCCGGTCTGGGCATCGATCGTGGCTTGGCGGCCGTTGGCGCCGAAGCAGCTGAGGGAGCGCAGGGTCGCCTGGGCCGGCGCCACCTCGGCGTAGAGCGGCAGTGCGAGCGTGCCCAAGCCGAGCGGGGCCGCAACCGTGGTCTCGATCAACAGCCGCGTCTGCGCGGTCCGGACGGTGGCGTTCGAACTTCCGGGACGGACCCAGCCGGAACTGCGTCGTCGCTCGCCGACCGCGACGGTCAGGCGGGCCGAAAGCAGGCCCGGCACGCTGGCCCCGAGATCGACGGACGTTTGGTTCTGGCCATTCGCCAGGGCCGCGGTGGCACCGAGCATGTTCAGAAGCGCGACCGATGGACCGGCCAAGCCGCGCTGCGGCGCCAGCCCCGCCGCGTCTCCCAGTGGATTCACCTGGCCAATGGAAACGAGGTTGCCGGCATTCGGCATCGCGTTCAGGATGTTCGACAGGGCGTTGACCGCGGCGCTGTTGCCCTGCGCGGCGACCCGCATGGCCATCAGCATCTGACCGACGCTGGCATTGGCTTGCACGAGATCGGTGTAGCCCGCCGTCTGCAGGTTCAGGCTTGTCCCCAGCGCATCGAGGACCCGCAGCCCGTCGACCCGGGTGTCGAGCAGGGCGTTATAGTCGCTCAGGCTGAGCGACAGCCGGGTGCCGAGCAGCGCGCCCAGCAGGGCATTGGCGATGCCGTTGTCGAGCCGCAGGGTACCCGATCCGATGCTGAAGGCGGCGAACTGCGCGCTGGCAGCCGTGCCGGTCACCCGCAGCGGGACCGAGGCGGCGAGCCCGATGGCCCGCGCGAAAGTGGTTGGCGCGGCCGTCGAGAGGCCGACCCGAACCGCGTTCGCCGGACTTCCCCCCGCGGTGAAGCGGCTGCCCGGCGCAATCCCCGGGACGCTCGCATCGTAGGTCCCGGTATTCACCGTGGCCGACGCGCTCCTGTAGCCGTTGTCGCTCAATGAGCGGCGCGCCATCGCGTCGGCCTGCGCCGGGTCGACGGCCGCAACCATCGCGGCGATATCGGCTGCCCCCTGCGCCTTGCGTCGCGCCTGGAACACGAGGCCGAGATCGATCCCGACGGCGCCTGCGCCCAGCAGAAGCGTGCTGCCGAGGGCCACCAGGATCGTGACGTTGCCGCTGCGTGCCGCCGCGAAGCCCCGGACCCGGCCCGCGATCCGGCCAGCGCTCCGGCGGATCACAATCCGCCCTTCCGGACGCTGACGGTGCTGCGCAACACTGTCGGCAGCATCGGGAGCACGCGCGCGAAGGTATTGAGGCCCAGGGCCGAGATGTCGGCTGTGACCGTCACCGTGTAGATCGCCGCGTCGTTCGGATCGGCCCCGACCTGAACCGCGAGGCTGCCCGGACGGAACATCGCCCCCGTGCTCAGGCTACGGGTGACGGTATTCTGCGCCAGGGTTGCACGCTCGGTGTCGGTGACGCCGGCCACGGAGGCGCGTGCTGCCTCCGACGCGATCTGGCGCAGGTTGTGTGATGCCCCGAGGCAGATCCCGAACATCGCGATCCCGGCGAACAGCAGGAGGAGCATCGGCGCAACGAGGGCGAATTCGACCGCGGAACTGCCGCTGCGGCAGGTCCATCCGGTGATCGTCGTGCGCCCGAGCGGGGATCGGATGCCCATCGGATTACCCCTCGGGGTTGTGTTTTGCTCGTCCTTTCAACCTACCGTGGCGCACGAAATCCTAACCAAGGGTTGTGTATTTAGAATAACATGGAGGCGCGGTCGAATATCGGCGACCTCAGATTGCGACACAGGCGCGCATCTGGCCGATCCCGGCGGCATCGAAAGCCACGCTCTTGATGATGGCGTGGACGGGTTGTCCGACCGTCAGCCCAAGGTCTTGAACGGCGGCTGCGGTCACCCGCGCCACGATCCGCGCGTCGTTGCAGTCGATCTCTACGGCCATCTCGGCACCCGAAGGCACCATCCCGCAGATCCGACCGGCCAGGACGTTGCGCGCGCTGAGCCCCTGAGGTTGTATCGTGGCGATCAGCACGTCGCGGGCCGGGATGCGCACCCGCAGGCGTGTCCCGACCGGGCGCGCGAGCCCCGGAACCAGCAGGCGACCCGCGGCGCCGGCCAGGCGTGTGAGGCCGCTCTGCGGATCGGTCGCCTCGACGACCATGTCGAGAAGCGCGCCGGCCTCGGCGGCGTGGATCGGCACCAGATCCGTTCGGCGCAGGACCGCCTCGGTCGGGCCGGCGGCGGCCACGCGACCGGTCTTCAGCACGATCACCGTGTTGGCGAGGCGCGCAACCTCCGAAATCGCGTGGCTGACGTAGACGATCGGCACGCCGGCCTCGTCGCGCAGACGTTCGATCGCGGGCAGGATTTCGGCCTTGCGCGCCTCGTCCAGCGCCGCCAGGGGCTCGTCCATCAGCAGGAGGCGCGGCCGCGCGAGGAGCACGCGGCCGATCGCGACCCGCTGGCGCTCGCCCCCGGAGAGGCCGGCGGGCCGGCGGTCGAGCAGGTGGCCGATGCCGAGCATGTCGGTCACCGCGTCGACATGCCGGGGATCGGCCCGGTGCCGGGCGAAGACGCGTCCGTAGGCGAGATTGGTCCGTACGCTGAGATGCGGGAACAGGCGTGCATCCTGGAATACGACGCCGACGTGCCGCCGATGGGGCGGGAGGAAGTGGCGAGCTTCCGTATCGACCAGAGTGCTGCCGTCGGCGACGATCCGGCCCCGGTCGGGCCGGGCGAGGCCGGCGATCAGGTCGATCAGCGTCGTCTTCCCCGAGCCGGAACGCCCGAACAAAGCAGTGAGGCCGGGTCCGGCCGCAAAGGCCGCCTCCAGGGTGAAGGTGCCCCGGCGAAGGGTGACGTCGACCTGGATGCTCACGTGCGGCAACTCGGATACCAAGGGCGGCGTCCGGCGCCGACGGGGGCAGAGTCACGATGATCGTAGTCCACCATCTTGAGAACAGCCGCTCGCAGCGCGTGCTCTGGCTCCTGGAGGAACTCGGGCTGGCCTACACGGTGAAACGCTACGAACGCGATCCTCAGACGATGCGGGCGCCCCCGGACCTG
>Ga0164297_10006216_pt1 | contig 10004 bp, 9 predicted proteins | sample GEODES058metaG_FD_113539 | JGI IMG/M metagenome (GOLD analysis project Ga0164297, IMG submission 113539) | Dystrophic lake water microbial communities from Trout Bog Lake, Wisconsin, USA - GEODES058 metaG | ecosystem: Environmental > Aquatic > Freshwater > Lake | place: USA: Trout Bog Lake...
TATTTCCTTCAAGTGTGGGGAGCCTACTCACATTGGCGGAAGCCTTAGCATGGTGGAGCTTCTAAATTTGCTCTTCGGCGAGGTGCTGAAGCATCGCCCTAAAGAACCGGAATGGGCTGATCGGGATTTGTTTATTCTAAGCAAAGGCCACTCGGTCCTTTGCTATTTGGCTGTGCTGCATCTTTACGGATATTTTGATGCTGAAAAGCTGGCGACATTTCAAACCAACGGCAGTGATTTTATCGCTCATCCGGTCAAGAAGCCTCAATTGGGGATCGAAAGCTCTAATGGGAGCCTTGGTCAAGGGCTTTCTTATGGCCTTGGCCTTGCATTGGGTATGGAGATGAAAAATGAAGATCGCCGAGTTTATGTCATGCTTGGCGATGGCGAATGCAATGAGGGCTCAGTTTGGGAAGCTGCAGCATTAGCGGCAGAGCTGAGTTCTCATCGTCTCTGTGCTATCATTGATGAGAATCACTTTCGCAACGACGGATCAACTTCAACTTACGCTAATAAGATCAAGCTTTCCGGCATTTGGCGGTCGTTTGGCTGGAACGTAATAGAAATTGATGGCCATGATCGTCAGCAAATTCGTAAGGCCTTTGCTTCTGCGAGTGCTTATCGCGAAGGCCCGACCGCTATTGTCGCGAACACAGTAAAGGGACGCGGTATTGATTTTATGGAAGGAAATAATGATTGGCACCACAACAGAATAACGGCCAACGTCTATAAAGATTGTCTTCGTGCCCTTGGTTTGGAGCCAATCAATGGTTGAAATTAACGAAAAAAATGCCCGCACATGGTCTAGAATTGGAATTCGCGCGATCTATGGACAGGCGCTCGCAGCCTATGCGGCAGAGAATCCGAATATCATTGCAATCTCCGCCGATCTGGGTCGATCATCAGGTCTAGACCGTTTCTCTAAAGAATACCCCAATCAGTTTATCAACACAGGTATCGCGGAGCAAACAATGGTCGGCGTCGCGGCTGGATTGGCGCGCTCAGGTTTTGATGTCTTCGCATCGACTTTTGCGCCGTTTGCGTCAATGCGCGCCAGTGAACAAGTCCGCATGAATATGGGTTATATGGGTGAGCCGGTTAAGCTAGTCGCCTTGGGCAGTGGATTCGCGATGGGTTATCTTGGCAACTCCCACTATGGCCTTGAAGATTTGGCGGTCATGAGAGCAATCCCTGGGTTGACTATTGTCTCACCTGCTGATTGCGCAGAGATCTATAAGACTTTAGAGGCCTGCATCGGTTATCCTAGACCGGTTTATATTCGCCTCACTGGTGCGATAAATTGTCCGATCGTTTATGAAAAGGACTATGCTTTTGAACTCGGCAAGGCTGTCTGGATAAAGCCTGCTTCAGACATAACGATTGTGTCCGCCGGGACCACCGTGGGCCATTGTCTAAAAGCTGTAAGTATTCTGGAGGAGGAGGGCCACTCTATTGGGCTCCTCAATATGCATACTGTTAAGCCTCTCGATGTCGAGGCATTGGAGAAGGTTGCGGCTACGTCTTCGACAATGATCGTCGTAGAAGAGCATATGCGTAGTGGCGGTCTTGGAAGTGCTGTAATCGAGCACTTTGCCGGGCGGCTTGATGTTCCATGTCGCCTCGTGACCCATGGAATCCCAGATCATTATGGTGAAACTGGAACTTATTCCTATATGCTGAAAATATCTGGCCTTGATGCAGAGGGTATCGCCGATTTTGTCAGGCACACTGTTTAGAGCATAAATATAGGTATACACGGAGGATTGGGAACTGATTTCCTCCCTTCGGTGTCGAAGTATGTGTTAAAAAGTGATGTGTCTTTGGCCATCGACGGGCCCAAAAAGACGGGAGTTGATGATCAATCTTTGATTGACTTTATGGTTTTCTCCCAACGCGGGATATATTACCATGTACCGAGGCTCTTTGCCCCACAACGCAGAACTCGAACCAACGAACTTTATCGGCGCGGCTGTATCGTAATGCTCGGGAACTTGTGATACGGACGGATCAGAACGGCTGGAGACGCTGTAGTTAGAGGCCCATCCTAAACCAGCTTCCTGCCTATGAACCGTCGGGACGACCGTCCGGCGTGGTCGGTGGGTTGTAACAAGAGCCATTCTATAGATAGCAGATGAATTGGAGACCGAACTTGACGAATAAAGAGAAGTACGATTCCGCATTTATGACTGTGTTCGATATTACTTCCGACCAGTTAACAGATCAATTGCAATATCAGAGCATAAATGCTTGGGATTCTGTGGGGCACATGGCGCTCGTTGCTGAACTCGAAAATCTGTTCGATATTATGCTAGAAATGGATGATGTCGTGGACTTTGGCTCTTATGCCACAGGTACGAAAACTTTAGAGAAATATGGCGTACGGTTCTGAATGTTCTGGAAGGACAGAAGTCAGGCTGAAGACTCGCGAATTTTCTTGACGACAAAAGACAGCGAGTTGACTTTCTCGCAAGTGTTCGATGCGGGTGGTAGACTGTTTCAGAGTTGCGCGCGCGGCGTTGTTGTATTGCTCTGTGATAGATCGCCCGAAACGGTGATCGCTTATTCTGGGTCGTTACGTGCGGGCATTGTGCCTTTACTTTTGGATAGCGCCGTAGCGCCCGCCGCACTTGCGCGCACTCTCCGGGCTTATCGCCCTGCTTATCTTTTTAGCCCTAGAGGAGAGGCTCCTGAGGGTTTCGTGCCCCATGCGAAACTAGGCGCGAAGGCGGTTCTTTATGTTGCAAGACAGCCCTCGGAAGCTATCTTGCACCCTGACCTAGCGATTTTGATTCCGACCTCAGGCTCGACCGGAGATCCGAAGACCGTTCGTATCACGGCAAAAAACGTAGAAAGCTGTACCAATTCGGTTTGCGACTATCTTTCTATGACAGAAGATAGGGTCTCCGTGTCGGTTCTACCGTTGCATTATTCCTACGGACTGTCGGTATTGCATAATGTGATGAATGTCCGCGGACGAATTCTGATGACCGAACTTTCGGTTATCGACCGCGGATTCTTCGGTCTTTGCGAGGAGAGTGGCGTAACAGATTTCTCTGGGGTGCCATTTATTTTTGATATTCTACGCCGTGTCCGAATGCCCGTTGGGCTTGCCCGCTCCCTTGTTTGCGTAACCCAAGCCGGAGGTCGGCTCGACCCCAGAGTAACGAGGCATTTTCTGGAGCAATTTGCGGTCACCGGAACCCGCTATTTCACGATGTACGGTCAGACCGAGGCTGCGCCGCGAATCTCTTATGTCCCTCCCGAGGCGGCCATCGAAAAGCTTGGGTCAGTAGGTGTTCCAATTTCCTGTGGACGGGCCTATATTGATCACAAAGGCGAGGGCGACGGCGAGTTGATTTATTGCGGTGATAATGTCGCGATGGGCTATGCTCAGCAAAGCGGTGACCTCGGGCGTTCTGACGATTTTCGAGGGACACTCAGAACCGGCGACCTCGCGACCATGGATGCGGATGGCTTCATCACCATTGCCGGCCGTCTGAAACGCTTCGTTAAGCTGCACGGCATTTCGGTAAATTTGGACCATGTTGAAAGCGTCCTTAATAGTGCTGGTATTGAATGCTTGGTTGTTGGGCAAGATAACCGGCTTATCGTATGTTATCTTGGGTCAGAAGCTGCTGAGGTGAATACCGCTATCGCTGACAATTTCTCTTTCCATCCCTCGACTGTAATCACGCGCCGGGTCGATTTTTTGCCGCGAACCGCCGCAGGAAAACCTGATTATGTCACGGCCCTGGAAGACAATGGAGGTGTGGTTTGAAATCGCCAATCCTAGAGGATCTTATCACTCTGACCGAGCATCATCGCGCTGCGTGCAAACCATATTCGAATTACTGCGACACAATTAATCCTATACGTAAAAGACCCGAAAGTCTGGCCGATATTCCCTTTCTCCCGGTCCGTGCCTTCAAAGATTTTGACTTGCTTAGCGTGACTGACTCAGAAGTCTTCAAGATCATGATGTCCTCTGGTACGTCCGGTGCACGTTCGCGCATCTATGTTGATCGAGAAACGGCGCAGCTCCAGACTCGAACTTTGACGGCGATATTTGGCGAAACATTTGGTAAAATCCGTTCACCCATGTTGGTGATCGATCGAGCGGCGACGGTGAATGATCGGAATCATTTTTCGGCACGAACAGCCGCTGTTAACGGGTTTTCTATCATGGCTCATGACCGTTGTTTTGCACTCGACGACGACATGACGCTTAATTTGCCAAGGATCATTGAATTCATCGAAAAACACAATGGCAAGCGTATCTTCGTATTTGGGTTCACCTTCCTCATCTGGCAACACTTCTGCAACTCACTGTGTGCCGAAAATCTGAAATTGCCTCTTGAAAATTCTTTTCTGCTCCATGGTGGCGGATGGAAAAAATTGGAATCGGAAAAAGTTTCCAATACGCAGTTTAAAGAAACAATTACAGCGTTAACCGGCTGCAATGACATCAGAAATTACTATGGAATGGTGGAGCAAACGGGGACGATTTTTATAGAGTGCACGGAAGGATTGTTGCACGCAAGCGCATGGTCTGACGTATTGGCACGAGATATTCAAACCCATGAACCTTTGCCGCATGGTAAGGTTGGTTTGCTCGAAGTTTTCTCAACGATCCAGAAAAGTTATCCTGGCCACGCGCTCTTGACTGAGGACGTTGGTGTGACTCGTGACGCTTCCGCCTGCAATTGCGGACATCGCGGCACGATCGTTGAAGTTCACGGACGCTTACCGGCCGCGGAAGTGCGGGGGTGCAGCGATGCCTATAATTGACGCTCAAAATTTTGAAAATGGTGAATGGCGAGAAGGCTTCGAGTTTAATGCCGCGGCGTCTTTTGCCGATGAGATTAGTGTGGAGTTTCTCAACGCTCTGTCTCGTGCCATTCTGACGGATAAAGAGGCTCGTCTCTACCCAGATCTTGCGACATTTGGCTATTTCTGCCGCAAAGCAAACATTCTTCGAGCTGTTGCCGATATTCCTTCCTCGGGGTCGCGTTTCGGATGGGGCACGATTGTCCATATAGCGCCCGGCAATATCCCCCTCAATTTTGCATTTTCATTCGTAATGGGATTTCTTGCGGGTAATTCTAATATCGTGAGACTTCCCTCTCGGTATTTCCCACAGATCGCGCGTTGCGTGGCGTTAATCGACCAGTTGATCGCAAATTCTTCCTTCGCTTCTCTCGCAAAGCGCCTCAGATTTGTTCAGTCCGATCGTGATAGTTCCGAGCTTGATGGGCTGGTTGCTGCAGGTGCCGGCGTTGTGGTGTGGGGAGGCGACGCCACCGTAAAGCGTTTCCGTGCGTTGCCCAAAGCGCCACGCTGCGTTGAGGTCTACTTTCCCGATCGGGTGTCATCCTTGCTTGTTGATGCGGCAGGGTATCTGGCGTTCTCGGAAGACGAGTCAAAGCTTATTGCACGGCGCTTTTTCAACGATACTTTTCTTGTCGATCAGAATGCGTGTTCTTCGCCCACCACAGTGTTCTGGCTTGGTGAAACGGATAAAATTGTTCGGGCACAAAACCTGTTCTGGTCGCGTTTGGCTCCGATTTTGAACGCGGATTACGCGATCGATCCGATGGCGAGGATCAATCGTCATCTCGATATTTTCCGTGATGTAGTTAGCCTAGGTCGCGCGCTTAAACTTTCGACAGATTATGACGTTTGGCGCCTTGAAGACCCTGCGGTGCTAGGCTTGCCATTGCGGTTTGGTACTTTCCTTGAGCTATCTCTGACCAAACTGACACAGATCCTGGACTATTTGCGTCCGAACGAACAAACCATAACCACTTTGGGCATTGCTCCAGAGGTCGTTTTCAAAGAGCTTTATGCCACAGGACGCCCCCCTGGCGTCGACCGAATTGTGCCGGTGGGATCGGCGCTTGAAATGTCTTTCAACTGGGATGGCAAAGAGCTACTTTCAATTCTCTCCCGCAGGGTTCACATTAGCTAGAAATGCAGTATGCAGCCTAGCAGATGCGCGTGACAAATATGAGGCTAACCTATGGCATTTTCTCTCGATTGCGAAGAATTGAAAGCTTACCAACCTAATCGCTTTCCATTTCTGATGATTGACGTCGTGACTGAAGTTGAACCTGGGCAATATGCTAAGGGCTTCAAGAATTTGACAAACAATGAATGGTATTTTCCAACTCATTTTCCAGGCGCCCCCAATATGCCCGGCGCGTTACAGCTTGAGGCGATGGCGCAGATGTTGACGGTGGCAATCACCACTCAGGAAGGGCTCAAGGGAAAGGTGACGCATGCACTTGAGCATACGGTACGATTCAGAAAGGAAGTTCGACCCGGCGATCAGTTGATTCTCGAGGCTAGGATCGATAGCTGGCGGCGAGGCATATGTAGGGGGCGAGGTGTTGGGTTTACAAACGGAGAGGTTGCGTGTGAAGCGTCCATGATGATCACGATCCCTGACATACTCGAACAATATCTCCCTAAAAAATGAGCGACTTCGATGCAATTGTCGTTGGGAGCGGCGCGGCTGGTAGCGCTGCAGCGTGGCGGCTCACGACAAAGGGTTTTAAGGTTGCGTGTATAGAAAGGGGGCCTTCGATGGATCCGGCTGCCTATCCCAGCACGCGGACTGACTGGGAGGTTTTGAAGGGAACTTCGATGTCTCCGGTAGCCGCGACCCGCGGCGCGGAGCAGGATTATCCGGTCGATGATCTTTCTTCGCCGATCGCTGTGTGTAACTTCAACGCGGTCGGTGGGTCGACCATCCTTTATTCAGGGCATTTTCCTCGTTTTCGTCCTGATGATTTCCGTCTCGCGAGCACCGAAGGTCTTGCTCAAGATTGGCCAATTTCTTATGCTGACTTGCGACCCTATTTCGATATCAACGAAGATATGATGTCCGTCGCTGGGCTTTCCGGCGACCCTTGCTATCCCGATATTGAGAAACTGTTGCCGCCTGTGCCGCTTGGTGAAGTCGGGACACGGATTGCGAAAGCGTTTAACGTCAAGGGCTGGCATTGGTGGCCAAGCTACGCTGCAATATCGACAAGGGCGCAGCGTGGCCGCTCTGCCTGTCTTAATCTTGGCCCATGCAATACAGGATGTCCGCAGGGTGCGAAATCAAGTGTCGACAATACCTATCTCAAGCAGGCGAAAGAGAAGTCGTTAATAATTTTCGATGAAACAACGGTCTCTCAGTTGGTAGTCGAGAATGGTCGGGTCACAGGTGTGTGCGTCACTCGCAAGGATGGCAGCAAAATGACTTTGCGGAGTCCGCGGGTCATTCTTGCTGCAAGTGCAATCGGCACACCGCGGTTGCTCCTGCAGACGCGGAACGAAGACCATCCGCGCGGCTTGGGCAATCACTCTGATCAAGTTGGTCGCAATCTGATGATTCATCCTCTTGGTTATGTTGAAGGCATCTTCCCGGAACTGCTTGATACCGATATCGGTCCACAGGGGTGCATGATTTATAGTCTCGAACACTATAGAAGCCCAGGTGCCGACCACAGACTCGGCTACATGATGCATGCTTTACGAGGCGCTGGCCCTCTTGAGACTGCACGTTCCGCTTACGGGCGAAGGAAATTGCGGTTTGGGGCAGATCTTTACAATGATTTTGATGCCTTTTGGCGAAAGCAGGCGGTCATGTCGATTATTTGTGAGGACTTGCCTGATCCAGCGAACCGGGTCGAATTGGACCTGACGCGTTTAGACGCTTTCGGCGATCCCGGCGTGCGTGTGAGCTATGCGCTGAGCGACAATACCCGTAAAATGATGACCCATGGCATGAGCAAGGCACGAGAAGTCTTATTCGCAGCTGGCGCCCAGCGAATTTATGCGCATGGGCCAGTGCGGAATTCTGGGTGGCACATAATGGGTACCGCCCGTATGGGAGATGATCCGAAAACCTCGGTGGTTGACCGTCGCGGCAAAGTTCACCGTGTAGACGGGCTCTATGTCGTGGATTCCAGCATCTTTGTCACAGCCTCTTGCGTAAATCCGGCGAACACAATTCAGGCCTTAGCACTTTACTGTGCCGATGCGATTGCAGTGGAGGCCGTGCATGTCGGTTGACGAGTTGCTAACGGCTATGTTTCCTGGTGATCCCCAACGCAATTTGCCGAGCTTTTTCACCTTGGGGCTCAAAGCTGACTCGCTTTTCAGTGCGGAATTGTTTCGGCATCTCTCTCGCGAGCTCGCCAATCTCTCGCTTACTGAAACAGTCGAGATTAACGAGATTCTCGCGGCGTTAAGGAAGTCGGATCCTGAAGTGACCAAAGAATTTATTGACAGAGCGCTTGTTGTTTATTTCACGTCCCGAACGGTCATCAGTGCTTTGCGTGATGGGTTCGAGACACTTTTTCCGAATTTGCGTACATTACCTGAAATCGATTACGCACTGCTCGAGCCCGTATTCGAGCGCGGTGCTGCCCAGAGATCTGAGAATGATTGAAAATAAGCCATGTGCCGTTATTACTGGAGCCAATCGCGGGATTGGGATGGCCATCACACGACGTTTGGTGATGCAGGGTTATCGTATCGCGGCGTGCGTTCGTACCCGGTCACCAGAACTTATGAGTCTCTTGCCGGAGGCCGAAGGTCATATCATCGTGACGTTCGATCTGCGGAATGACGCCGCGATATCAGAGGCTGCTCGTACGGTGTTGACATGGTCAAAGCACGTGGATGTTTTGGTCAATTGTGCAGGCGTTGCAAGCGGAGGGCTGTTCGCTATGACGCGTATGGAAGACATGCGTGAAGTCTTCCAGGTGAATATGTTCGGGCCACTGCTGTTTACTCAGTATATTGTTCGTTCAATGACTCGAGCTAAAGCGGGATCAATTATCAATATTGGTTCTACGGCCGGGCTTTTGGCAGACGCGGGAACTTCGGCTTATGGCGGATCGAAGGCTGCGCTGATTCATGTGACGCGCGTTCTCGCCACCGAACTTGGCGCAAGCGGTATTCGTGTCAATGCCATTGCTCCAGCCGTAGTGGAAACTGATATGTCTACACAAATGGATAATGCGGCACGCGCCGCGCTCGACGCTCGGTCAGCTCTGCCTGGTAAGATTGTTCCTGGTGATGTAGCGGCGCTTGTTAGCTTTCTTATATCGTCCGACGCTTCTCAGATCACGGGCCAAGTGCTGCGGCTCGACCGTGGCCTGGCAAGTTGAGTCCGATATTAATTCAGTGGGCCGACGGATTTGGTCAGTCCCTCCTCATCGAGGTAATTTATCACACAAGGTCATAACTTTGGCGCCGACCCTTCATTTGGATTTAATTCATTCGATCGCCGTGCGCGAGAATCCTGATCTCCCGTGTCCAACAGAGTTGGTGGATAGGATCCATTTTATGCTTGTGTTATTTTCACGATAATGACTTTCAATTCCCATCAAGAGCATCGACGTTAAAAGCGGAATGATATTATCAATGTTAGCAGTATTTTTGCCCGGGGAGTTTACCAAATCGAGCGGAATGGTTCGTTCCACCGGAATTTTCATCAATGCAATTCTTAATGCCGATCGAGCCATGAAGGTTGTCTTAGGGACGAATATAGCCCGTGAAATTTTCGAACCCTTTATCGTTTCTGATCATTTGAATCGACTCGAAACTCAGCCACTCAATTGGGTTTCGAAAAGAGATCGCGATGGAACGACTTGGATCAGGCCCTATAGCTCCATGGGTTTTGATTATGGCGATTGCCAGGCCTGGCTCTTTATGGCTTCGCCAACCATTGGCGGTGTCGTTTCGCCCGTACGCCCCTATTTCGTCTTTTGCGCAGATCTGTTGGAGCGAATGGTCCCGTACTTTAATGAGCACGATTTGGAGTCACCGACCTGGCAAGCCTATCTCGACAGCTATCGGACGATAAGAAATGCTTATCTCGTATTCGCGACAACTCCCAGAACAGCGGAGGACGTTATTACCTTTGCGGGCGCGAACAAGGAGCGTGTTGTCCTAGCTCCCCCATTCGGAGCGGGTCACTATGAGAATGTTCCGGAAGACGACAA
>Ga0164297_10006219_pt1 | contig 10000 bp, 14 predicted proteins | sample GEODES058metaG_FD_113539 | JGI IMG/M metagenome (GOLD analysis project Ga0164297, IMG submission 113539) | Dystrophic lake water microbial communities from Trout Bog Lake, Wisconsin, USA - GEODES058 metaG | ecosystem: Environmental > Aquatic > Freshwater > Lake | place: USA: Trout Bog Lake...
AAGGGTGCGCAATCCGACCCACGGCTCCGGCGTTGTGAGAAAACGCGCCCTCCTCGCAGTTCCGACTCAGTCCGCAGAGGACGCGTGCTGTTGGAGGAGCGCCCGGCGACTTGTCTGTGTGAACTTGGCCCTGCGCGTGGGGCCGCCCCACAGCGGGTGGAGTGTGGGCGGTGTGTGTTGCAGACCACCATGGCGTTGGGAGGTCCTGCTCAGTACGGGCAGGTGCGGCTGCTGGGCGTGCAGAGCAGTGGCATGGTGGACCACATCATACGCGCGCCGTCGAACTTCATAGCCGCACATGCGGGCGGACAGCAGCAGCATAAGCTGGTGTCCCAGGAGGAGCTCCTAAACTTGCTGAAGGCCGCAGACGCACGCGACCTGGACGTCGTCCACCTGTCTGGCGGCGGCGCGGCAAACACACTGCGTGCCTTGTTCGACGGCTTCGGCGTCTCCTGCGGCATCGTCGGCGCAGTTGGGGGTGATGCGTGGGGCCAAAGGTACACACGCTCTTTCGCCGGGCGTGTGGACACCACTCGTCTCGTGACTCACCCGGAGCAGCGCACTGCGCGCTGCTGCGTCCTTGTCGACGACGTCACCGGCGAGCGGGTCCTGCGCACAGACGCAGGCGTTGGATGTGCAGCACTCACTCAGCTCGACTTGCCCCCAGAAGCGCTGGCCGGCACGCCTTGGGTCTACGTCACAGGCTACGCGCTGTACACACCCGGCTTGCTGGAAGCCGTGCTGGCGTTGGCGCAGACACACGCGTGCAAGTTAGTCCTCCAGCTGGCCAGCGCGGACGTCGTGCGCACCTTCTTCCCGATGCTGAGGCAGCTGCTGCTTGTGGACAGCGTCTTTGACGCCATCATCGCGAATGAGGAGGAGGCACTCGCGTATCTGGACTGCGAACGGCGAGCGCAAGGTGTGCAATTACCGGGGGCGGAGCTCGACTCAGAGGTGCTGGCTGCACTGGACCTCCTGGCAGTCGCGTCTCGCGGCGCTGTGTGCGTCATCACCTTGGGAGACAGAGGCTGCGTCATGCGCGTCGGTGCGGACGTCATTCAGCAAGATGCGGTTCACGTGCCGCCGCAGGAGGTTGTTGACACCTGTGCTGCGGGCGACTTCTTCGCCGCCGGCTTCCTTGCAGGTCTAGTCAGCGGCGCGCCGCACGTCCACAGCGCCCGTTTCGGCTGTCTAGCTGGCGCGGCGGCGGTACGGACCCTGGGTGGCGAGTCGACACCTGAAGTGTGGGACTGGGCGGGCAATCACCTCCAGGAAGCTGGCTTGTCGCACCAGAACTGGCCGCCGAGCAGCCAACAAGACTCCTGTCCGGAGTGGTACCACTCCGAGGGCGCGTCTCAGGGAGCGACGCCAGCATGGAACGAAGCCGGGCTCGTCGGTGCTGCCAGTCAGCTGTAAGCTTTGGATACGCACGCGCATTACTCTATCTGTTGTCTCATACTGAAATGTTGTAACACACGGGCTGGTGTCCCCTACATTCCATATGGGCTCGACTACACTCGCGACAGGTCCCTGCCAAACACCTTGCTGCGCAGCATGTCGCCGAACACGAGAACCTGGTTGCGCAGGCTCACCTGGGACACCGTTTCGAAGGACTTCCACACTAGGCCGGCCAGGATGCCCTTCAGAATGCTGAATCCCGGGATGTCTGCCACTGCCGAGTCGGATCCAATGTACGCCAGGCTGCCCTTGTGCTTGTACACGAAATGGGGCAGCTCTCCGTCCGTCAGCGTCTCAATGTTCAGGGTGTTCACCAGAGCAGCAAGGTACTCGCCCTGCTGCTTCGCCACCTGCGCTGTTGCCGGCAGCGTGCGCAGGCCACGGTCAGCGGTGTTCAGCAGCGCCGTCAGCTCCGCCACCCCCACGCGGCCGTCAGAGCCGGCTTGCGCCTCGAAATGCTCCGCATCAAGGCGGTCAGCGGCCTCCTGTAGATGGGGGAACTCGATGGCATTGACGCGCAGCAGAGACCGAAGAGAAACCATGTCGAGTCTGTCCACCTGGTGGTGCTCTTGCGCGTCAGCAGCAGCAGCAGCAGGAGTGGTCGGCGAGAATGAGGCTGTGTAGCTCGCCAGAATGCGCTCAGCGTGCGGCGCGGCCTGATTCAGCTCGATGGTGCATGCATCGCCCATGGCGAAGATGGTTCCCCCGCTGCCCTTCACTCGCAGGCTGGCGCACGTGGTCAAGCTCCGGATGTTGGGCTGCGACCCCGCTGGCAAGTCCTTGATCAGCTGCTCGCACAGCGGGTTCATCTTGATGCCCGTGCACCAGACGCACAGGCCAAAAGGGATGCGCAGCTCTTCTCCCGTCTTTTTGACGCTGAGCAGCAGCATGCCCGGCTCCACAGCCTTGACTCCGCAGCCGAGGTACAGGTTGATGCCTTGCCGCTTGAACTGCTTCGTCGCGTACTCCGCGATGCGGCGGTCGTAGGAGGAGAGCACAAAGTCCTGCAGGTCAATGATGTTGATGCTCACGTACTCCAGCAGCTTGGGCGGAAACAGGCGCGCCACGTCCTGGCGCACCATGTCGTGCAACTCAGCAGCCAGCTCCACGCCCGTAGGGCCGGCGCCGACGACGCAGAACGTGAGCAGCTCCTTCGCTTGCTCAGAGCTAGTGCCCGGCAGCGACGCGCGCTCGAAGCGCTCCAGCGCTTCGCGGCGGAAGCGCAGCGCGTGCTCGATTTCCTTGAAGAACATGGCGTTCTCAACGACGCCGGGCGTGTTGAACGTATTCGGGATGGACCTGTGGGGTGTGTGGGACCCAAGACCAGTGAGCGCCCGACCTGCCACCATTCCAGCGGTCACGCAACGCTGCAGCACGGCACGCACCCGACAGCGAGCACGAGGATGTCATACGCAAGTGTGAACGTGTGCAGCGGACAGGCCACTGAACTGCCCTCGGAATCGACAGCGCGGCACAGCACTGTTTGCTCTGGAGACAGAAAGACAAGACAGAGTGGTGCCAGTGGGACGCACGTGTGAGTTTCAGTGTGAGCACGCAGCGGCGGTGAGACGCCTGCGTGGGAGTCCCGTCCACAAGCAAACACAGGCCGGGCGCTAGCAACAACGAGGTGCCACGCACCGTCTGGGTTGATTCGCAGCGCGGCGGCTTCCAGATACGTGAAGCCCTTTGTGTTCAGTGTCGACCGGATGGGCTCCACGATGCTTCGGTCCTCCACAGAGCCAACAGCTGGTCCACCAAGGACAAGCAGCGACGGCGTTGAGTTGCGTTGCGTCAGGCCCGAAGTGGCGCGTACTGTGCACGCAGGCGCAGACACGGGGAGACAAGTGGGCGCGTACCAGCAGCAGGTAGCACTGCGTGCGGTGTGTGTGTCCACAGACGCGGCAGGCGCGAGTGAGGAGGTCAGCGAACCAACACTGCCGAGAGCTGTCAAACACTGGGCGAAGGCCCAGAGCGCCCCCGCAGCTTAATGCCACGCACGTGGTGAGTAGGTGAAGAAGTTACGTGGGCTGCGTGCGTCGCAGAGCGCGAGAGCTGGTGCGTCAGCGCGGGAGGGGCATAAAGTGAAGAGAGCCGGTGTCCCAAGCGCAGCTCAGTGTGTGGACGCACCTCACAACGGTGACGTCCACGCCCGCGCCGGAGGAGAGCTGCTTGACGAATGACACAGCTGCCCAGCCGGTACCGAGGACGAGGATGCGGGTCTTCACGCTGGTCACCGCAGGAGACGACACGCGCGACACAGCAGCCTGGTCCACGTCGGGAAACACGCCCACGGCGAGCGGACGCACGCTGCGCCGCGCGCTGGCCCTGTGCAAGGTATGCCGCCGTGTGGGCGCCCCCCCTGGGCGGGCCCCCAGCGACACAGAGAGCGACATGGAGGAAGGCAAAAGCTGTGTCTACGCGCCACGTCACACGCGCGCTTCACATTCTGGCCCTATGAGGCAACCGAATGACCCACGTGACACGGCAGGTTAGCGCCGCCGGAGTGACTCGCTTCCGGTGCGTGTGCAGCAGAGCATGTACGTGCGCTCAACGTGGACACTGCTGACTCGCAGTTTGGCGACAGCGCCGCACGGCGGCACGTGTGGCTGCTGCTCCTGCGCATCATTTGCTTCGTTCCCGTGCCTCTGGTGGCACTGCTGATAGCACAGCAGTGGGTCCGTGGCGGTGCGGCAGTCCTCCTCTCGCTCACAGTGCTCACAGTGTCCGCCGCCGCCGCCGGGGCTGCAGCCTCAGAGGCGCTGGTCCTGCTCCCTCATGTAGGAATACAGCTGGAGAGCACGTCACTGTGGTGCGTGCGCACCCGAAAGCGCCCGTAGACCAGCTCCACTGTGCTCACTGGTCTGGTCCTTCGCTCACATGACGTGCAGGGGACGCACCACTCGCCGACTGCTCCCTGTCGACACGCTCGCCGCTGTTATCATACACGAGGCGGTGTCCACCACCGCCGTGTGTTATTACCTTGCAATCGCACAGCGAGGCTCCTTGACTCTGCAGCTTCCCTTCCCTCAACTGCGGCCCCGGTTGGCTGAGCTGCTGGAGCCCTACAAGGCGGCGAGATGCATGGTACCTTCTACCATGCCTGCGTGGCCATCCCCTGCGGTGGCGGAGCAGCTCATCACGGCGCAGGGCAGTGTGGAAGGGAGGCCAACCAGCTGGCTTGCCAATGCCGTGCGATTGATGACCGGCAACTGCTGATGCGAGCGCTTGATGGATTACCATTCGTTCATCCGTCGCATCCAGTGCAGTTGCCAGGAATGGAGGAGTCCTGAGTGATCACAGTCTGTCGTCACCTTCGCCAAGTCAGTCTCGCGGGGGTAATATTCGCTCCATAGTACACGGCGCAAGTACGCGATGGCAGACGATGGCGCTCGCGAGCGCGCCACGCGCGCAAACCGCGGCAACCGGTGCGTCTGTTCCCAGCTCTGCGCCCGCTTCTCCTCTCGCTCTCACCGCAGCCACGTGTGTGTCTTTGCTGCGCTTCAGCATGGGCGCGCTTATCAACCAAGCGGAGGGAGACGACGAGTTCTGGGGCCAGGACGCGTGGAAGGAGGTACGGGGCACAGCTGCATTTTGCCTTCCCTCTCGACCAAGCACTCACAAGCCTTCTCCTCCGCTGACCTCCCAGGAAGCTGCCGACGAGGAGTACAAGTCAGAGAAGGAGGAGGCAGATGTGTTTGACAGTGACTTTGGCGACGAGGAGGTGTGTGTCAAGAACGAGGCAGGCTCCTCTCGCCTGTTGTTTGCCCCCTTTCTTTGTGCGCCTGCTCGTGTCGCTCACGCCTACCTGCGTGTGTCCTCAGAGCGACGAAGAAGAAGAGGACGAAGACCAGGACGACAGACCACGGCGCGTGTGTTTGTGCGGCGTCGGAGAGTCCTTTAGGAGTTGACAGTTCCTCATTACGCGCGCGCGCGCTCCAGGAAGAAGCCCGGACTGAAGCCGCCAGGACAGCCTAAGCGCGTGACTAAGCCAGCAGCTGGCAAGCCAGCTCCGCCTCCACGGCCACTGAGCGACCTCGAAGCAGCTGCCAACGCTGCTGCTGACGGACAGGCACTCCCGCACGCCGGCGCTCAGCAGGCTCGACAAGTGCGACAGGCGCCAGTAGCGTTGACAGCGGACATGATCCGCAAGAGCAAAGTGCGTGCATGCCACTCGATGTTTTAGCTGAATGCCACTCTCATGATCGATCTTCCCCTTGCCGCTTTCCAGCGCGCGCTTGTTCTGGAGGCGGACGTCCATCGGGAGCGTGCCCGCGCCGAGGAGGCTGCCCGTCCCAAGCCTGTGAAGATCCGGAAAGTTACAGATGAGCGGCCTCCCACACAAGAGGAGATGCTTGCCGAGGCTGCGGAGACGGAGTTGTTCAACACCGCGGACTTGCAACGGATTCTTGCCTTGGAGGAGGAGACGAAGCGCAGGGCAGTGGTCGTCAAGAAGGATTATGACGGCCCGCTGGTGCGGTTCCGCAGCAGCAGGGAGGGTGGCGACCAATTGCTGTTCTTGAGGGGAGCTGATCCGCAGCTGAGCGCGCCTGGAACATGCATGCCGACTGCACCGCCAGCAGTTGTGTGTGCCGTCACCGGCCGGCCTGCCAAGTATAGAGACCCCAAAACAGAGCTGCCGTACGCTGATGCTGCGGCAATGCGCATCATCCGCAGAGCTGCGGACGCACAGCAGCTGCATCTGCTCCCATTTTTGGGTGCTGCGAAGCAGTCAGCGCGCAGATTGGAGCAATTCAAGCAGCAGCGAACTGGGATGGGCGTAGGTGGGGCTGCACACAACGGCGCTGTGGTTGAACCGACAGCTGCATGACGGATTTACATTCGTGATGTTACACACTTGCGCATTCATGACTCCGGTGTCGTTGCGTCGTCATTGCTGCATGCCTGAGAGCAAGGAACTGAGCTTCGTGCCTTCGCCTCTTGCGGGAGCTCTTCCGCGGGTATCACAGGCTCCTCCTCACCCAGGTTGAGGTCTGCGACCACATGTGCGATGGCATCCTCGACCAGCAGGTGCAGCAAGCTTGACAACTGCATCTCCTCATCCTCATCGCCGGAGTCGTTATCTAGCAGGGCATAGACGCAAGCGAGGGCATCATCCACCAGTTTCTGCGCTAGGCCGCCCAACGCCTCCGTCTCCTCGCGCTCCATTCGCAGGCGCGCAGCCAAGACGAGGGCTGAGAGACGTGCTGATTTGCGCATCGCCGCCTCGTCGCCCTCATCTGTTGGCTCCGGCGTTGCAATAGCGCTCACAGCGCCGAACGGTGCTTCCCAGTGCGACAATGCCCACTGAGCAGCCTCCATGGCGCATTCCACCTCCGTGTCATGGAGTGCAGCCACACAGTCCAGCCACGGCATCGCAGATGCAGCTACAGCAGCAGCAGCAGCAGCAGCAGCAGCAGCAGCAGCAGTGGTGGTGGGAGCAGCAGCTGCTGGTGGTGGAACTTGCCCCAGTGGCGCGGGCCAGACATTCCCGTAGCCTGACATGCCACCTGCGGCTGCTTTGCTCTTGGCCAGCAGTGCATCGATGTGCGCCAATCGAGCAGTCACCGCCGCCGCCGCGCGCCCTGCAGCCACATCTCGGGATGGCGCCATGGGCGCACCGAGCGTGGTGCGCAGCGCCGGCGAGCTGCCATGCAGCGAGTCTTGCCTGTCTGTCCGGCTGGTGGCCCCCAAGCCGGTGGTGTTCACTCCGTGCACCGATAGGCCCCCGACCGCGGTTTTGGTACCAGAGCTGCCCTGATTGCGCGCTTTTGCCGCGAGGCGAGCCCGCTCGGCGGCCAAGGCACCAGCCTTGTTGCTTCGCAGCGCCTGCGTCGCCGCGCGAGTGGGCGACACTCTCCGTCCAGGTGTAGCCTCGTCGTGGGCTGCTTGCTTCTGTGCGCCAAGCTTGGTGGGACTCGGCTTCCTGCACAAGGAAGGCGCGCAGGGCGCGGTCAACGCAGGTCGCTCACAACTGCCCCCTCCCTATGCGCGCCCCTCCACGCTGGGGCTTGCAACGCACCGGACAACTTCTGTCCGTGGATGGCTGGCCACGTCGGAGAAGTAGTTTTCGTAGCTAGCTAAACGCGTGCTGACGAGACCTGCAGCCTTCGTCGGAGCACCAGACTTGCCTGTGCCGCTGCTCACATACGTCGTGTCTGCCCGCACAGCGATGTGTAAGACAAAAAACTTGAGGCCCGCTGCGCGATACGCTTGAGCGTACCATACTGCGGGTCAAGCAGCCTCGTGCGCTGCCCAGACATTCTGCTCAGTAGTGCACTTCTATGCTCGGGAAGACACGGCGCACGTGTAGCGCAAAGCGAACGACGCGCTTCACTCAGCTACTCAGTCAAGGAATCGAAACCCGGGGAGCGCTCTCCTTGTCGCCTGGGCGCCCATTTTGGTCTGGCTCGCTGTTTTTGGAGTGCGCCATCAGTGTGCGCCCCTTGCGCAGGTGCAACTTCACGCCGTTCGGCTGTCGAGTGCGAGAGAGGGGTTGAGTGTTGGTGGCCATGCTGCGTCGCTTGCAGCCCGTTGCGCAGCTCGCCAGCCGGGTGGTATCACAACAGGCGAACCTCACACAGGCGCGTCGTCAACACGCGCGCGTGTCCAGCTGTGGGGTCCATACGCACATATGCCTGCGGTCATACGCGGCTGCCTTCGCGCTTCGCTTGGGAGCGTGCGTATCAGCAAAACGCACTGTAGGGTTGGCTTTCCCCTCTTCCGCGCAACGCGGCGCCGCGCTGACACGTTCTGTATCCCCGTGCTGCGAACACTCCAGGTGACTCCCGCCACGCGTTGTCTGCACGTCTCCGCGGCAGCTCGCGGCGGTGCTGGCACGCCAGTCACGCAGGCCGCGCCCGTCACCTCTGAGGTCGCTGAGGAGGCGGAGCTCACCTGGGATGACGGCACGCTGCACCCGGAGCCGTGCTTAGATGACCCCGCGCCGAGGCTGACCGCTGGCCAAGGAGCGGGTTACCTGGCTGCATCCTTGGGCTTCTTCTACTTCGTCTACCTCACAGCGCGCGTGAACAACAAGAAGGACCGGGTGCGCTTCGCGCCCCGGGTCTGGCCGTATGATGGATTGAAACAGGAGCTTGGCCGAGCATGAAATCCGAAGCCACACTGCACAGAAACACACAGTTCAGTCGCCCTCGCGCAGTCCGTGAGAAGAACAGAGAGAAACGGCAGCGCAGCCGCCATGCGGCGTGCTCCTTGTCGCGCTGTGTGGGCTGCCAGGGAGCGGCAAGTCCACACTGTGCGCGGAACTGGCAGCACAGGCGAGGCAGGTAGGTGTAGAGTGCCACACCGTTAGCTTTGACGCCTTGGAGCTGCGTCACATCGCCCACGGCGCTGACTTCGACGCTGCCGAGTGGAAGGTCCGCGCCTGGTGACGCACACCGCACTCCCAGAGCGTCCCCGAACTCACCCCCTCCCTTGTGCCTGCCCCCAGGACGGACGCCTTCACGCGCTACACACAGTGGACGACCTCCTCGTACGAGCGGCTGCCACTCTCCGGGATGCTGCGCCACAGGCAGACTCGCCTGCGTGCGTCGTTCTCGCTGACGACACAGGCCACCTGACCAGTATGCGGGAGAGACTCCACCGACTGGCGTGTACCCACAGTACGTGCACAGGCCGCTGTGAGTCCTCCGTTCACAAAACAGAGCTCGACTGAGAATCATGCTGCTTGCGCAGGCGCAGCTTTCGTGCAGTTGTGTGTCCAGGTGCCCGTTGAGGTCGCAGCAGCACGCAACGCCTCCAGGGCCGGCGCGCAGCGCGTGCCTGCGGATGTATTTGCCCGCCTGGCAGCTGCGTGGGAGAGTCCAGTGGCATCTAGACACGCATTCGAGCGTGCAACTCTGGTCGTTGACACCACTGACAGAAATGCATCGTCCACGGCGGAAGATGCATGGCGACGCCTGTGCACTCTGTGGGCCACATGTGGGCCTGCAACACGTGCGGGGCCCACTCAGGAGGAGCTGCATCACTTGCGCAGTGTCGGACAGGCAGGCAATGCAGCAAGCGATGTGCACTCGTGGGACATGCGTGCGCGGGCCGCCATGACTGCTGCTGTAACCGCAGGTGCGTCCCGTGAATGCACGTGCATGGCATTCATTCACGCATGTTCACATCTGACGCGTTTGTGACTCTCTGTCATGTGTCACACAGCAACGGCGGACATGCGCGCACAGGTGGCGCGCCAGGCGCAAGACATCCGAACTTCTGGCTTGGCGGCGCTACGTCTTGCGGCAGCAAGCTCGCGGGACGACGTACAAGCAGCAGGAGAAGCCATGTTGGCCGCGCTGGATGCGTTGAAGGAGCGTGGAGTAGATTGAGCGGTTTCAAGCAACTCCCGCGCGTGCTTACACACAGCACCAGCAATCGAATGGGCATTTCCCGCCGCCTTTTAGTGGGCCGCCATGTGCCTTGGCCTGGTCCTGTTTCCACAGAAAGACACACGTTGAGAAAGAATTCCACGCGCACAGAATCCAAATGCCAGCACGTACCGCGTGCAAGTCACTAAAGTCGTCGAACGACTTGT
>Ga0164297_10006220_pt1 | contig 10000 bp, 8 predicted proteins | sample GEODES058metaG_FD_113539 | JGI IMG/M metagenome (GOLD analysis project Ga0164297, IMG submission 113539) | Dystrophic lake water microbial communities from Trout Bog Lake, Wisconsin, USA - GEODES058 metaG | ecosystem: Environmental > Aquatic > Freshwater > Lake | place: USA: Trout Bog Lake...
TATCGCAGCTAGTGCGGTTTCACGCAAAGATTTCTCTGCCCTTTGGGTAGCAAAGATTCCCTGCGTCGACTCCGTCTCCTTGTCCATGCGGATGAACCACTGTGCAGCTGCTCTGTAGATGACAGGGGTTTTGTGACGCCAACAATGCGGATAGCTGTGGGTGATGGTTTTTGTCGCCATCAAGCGCCCCGCACCTTTAAGTGTTTCTAAAATAACGGGCACCGCTTTCCAGATGTGTTGACCACCAAATAATGCAAAATCACTCGCATAGGTTCCCCCGCCTTGCACGGGATTCAAAATCTCTTTGATTTGCATGCCGTGTGAGACGCAGGAATTAAAGTCGTCGACTCCGTAAGCAGGAGCAGAATGAACCAAACCCGTTCCTTCAGTGGCGGTTGCGTAGTCTGCTAAATACACTGGCGCACACCTCGCATAAGCTGGGTCCACGTGGCTCAAGGGATGGTGAAACTCGATCATGTCGAGTTTGGCGCCTAATGCGGTTGCGATACTTTTGCCAGTAAGACCCCAACGCTCCAAACACGATTGAACTAAATTCTCTGCAACGATATAGAGTCCTTGCTCGGTGTCTACAAGAGAGTAGGTAATTTCTGGATTCAGGTTGATCGCTTGATTTGCAGGAATCGTCCAAGCCGTTGTAGTCCAAATCACAGCGAAAGCCTCTTTGTTTAGCTTGTCTATGCCAAATGCTTTGGCGAGCAACTCAGGTTGCGCGCACAAAAAAGCTACATCCAAAGTCTCGCTTTTTTTCTCTGCATATTCAATTTCAAATTCAGCCAGCGATGATGCACAGTCAAAGCACCAGTAAACTGGTTTTAAGCCTCGGTATACAAAACCACGTTCGATAACCTTTTTAAATGCACGCAACTCTCCCGCCTCGTTTCCGTAGTCCATGGTTCTATAGGGACGCTCCCAGTCTCCAAGAACTCCGAGCCGTCTAAAGTCCTCTCGTTGCTGCGCAATTTGCTCGCCCGCATAAGCCCTTGCTTGCTCTTGCATCTCATCTCGGCTTAACTTTGCTTTGCGAAGCTTCTCGATAGCGTTCTCAATGGGCAGACCATGGCAATCCCAACCCGGGATGTACTGCGCATCAAAGCCTGCCAATTGACGGGACTTAACGATCATGTCCTTTAAAACTTTGTTAAGTGCGTGTCCAATATGAATTTGACCGTTGGCGTAGGGGGGACCGTCATGCAGCACAAATAATGGCGCCCCCACCCTTGAGAGACGAAGTCTTTGGTAAAGTCCCTCATCGGTCCAACCCTTCACCCACGCACCCTCGCGCTTGGGTAGATCCCCGCGCATAGGAAATGCAGTGTCTGGCAAATTCAGTGATTTGCGGTAATCTGTTGGCGAATCTGGGGAATTTTTAGAGGAATCGGTCATAAAAGTCGAGTGCACTGGGCATGAAATACTTGTCGCGTATGGATAAATAAGTGATCTTAGGTCACAAGGCTCATGCGCTTAAGTCCTGAGCGATACTTTGTGACTTCAGAGTGGAGGCCTTGAGAAATTGAAGAGGTAGTGCTGTTGTTTGGTAAAGGGTTGATTTTAATCGAGTTACTTCGTATCGACGTACTCACGCTTTGAATGTGTTTTTTTAGCTCCAGTTGGCTATTTTTCTGATCGTTTTTTATCTCTTGCGTCAAACCAATTTCGCGCGTTCTCGCAGTCACGCTCGATTCCCAGTTTTAAACTCTCTAGCCCATCGTATTTGATTTCGTCGTGAAGTTTGTGCAATAAATTGACTTGCACTACATGCCCATAACCGCCGTTTTGACCCAACGCTTGGGGCCAGTCAAGAATGTGGGTCTCCAGCAGTATTCGCCCCTTGTTAACGTCGTTTGGATCCAAGGTTGGTCTGATCCCTAAATTGGCTACCCCTTTCAAAGGTCTAGGGGTGAGGCCTAACACCTCAACAACAAAAATCCCCTGAGCGGCCGAGTTTGCGCTCGACTGTGCAGAGTTGAGGAAACGAACATTAAGAGTCCTACACCCGAGCTCACGACCTAAATGTCTGCCGTGCACAACGTGTCCCGAGATACTGTAGGGGCGTCCCAAAAGTTGCTCAACTTGAGCAAAATCAGCCCGACTCAGGGCCGCTCTGACGACTGAGCTAGAAACCCGAACACCACCCACTTCGTAACTATTCATCCGAGCGACCTCAAAGCCGAGGGTTGCTCCAGATTTCATTAAAAAAGCATAATCTCCCGCTCTTTTGGCTCCAAACTTAAAATCATCACCCACCAACACGTACGTCGCACCAAGACCTTTGACAAGCACTTTTTGGACAAAGGACTCAGGCGATAGAGAGGAAAACTTTTCATTAAAGGGGAGTACCACGCACTGATCAATGCCGCAAGCATTGAGCTCCACCAATTTATCGCGCAAAGTTGCAATCCTAGCCGGTGCTAAGCTAGGGTCTGAACGTACTTTGGCAAAGTAATCCCTCGGGTGGGGCTCAAAAGTGAGCACGCAACTGGGAACACCTCGGTTGCGCGCCTCATTTCGAATGAGCGCCAGCATAGCTTGATGCCCCCGGTGCACACCATCAAAATTACCAATCGTCAAAGCGCAGGCTTTAGCAATCCCCGGATGATGAAAGCCTCTAAAAGTTAGCATGTCTTGGTCGCAAAAAAGATCGGAAATGTGAAATTGTCATGAAAACAAGGTATATTGTCTCAGGTTAGTCATTCAGAAAACTGCTTCGTCGTTATTGTTTTTAACAATTGGAGGTGTTGATTGAAAGTCTTAAAGTTGTCTGCCCAGGGTCTACCGCAATCGTGGATCTCACTAGAACAAGCCGTCATTCACTACGCGGCCGAGGAGGTTCGTTGGGAGGCAGGCGCTCAAGTTGCTGTGTTCAGAGGCGGGCACAACGCTATCACCGGCAAACAATCAATGATTAGTGTCAACAGCATCATTGGTACCAAAGGGGTCCCCAATATCAATCCCTTTGAGTTAAAGCCGGGTCTGACCAATAGCAAGCTCTTTGCAAGAGACCAAAATCTGTGCGCTTACTGCGGAGACCAGTTCCATGAAACTGAGCTCACAAGAGAGCACATCATCCCCTTTGGACAACAGGGCGCAGATCACTGGATGAACGTTGTGACGGCCTGCAAATCTTGCAACCACAGGAAAGGCAACCGCACGCCCGAGCAAGCCAAGATGCCTTTGCTGTATACGCCCTACATACCAAGTTTGTGGGAAGACTTTATTTTGCGTAATCGCAGGATTTTGACTGATCAGATGGATTTTTTAACGGCTCACCTGCCCAAAACGTCTCGGTTTTTTACATAAATCCAAATAGCTAAAACCCTGCGTACCCTGTCCCAAGATGCGTCTAAACACCAGGGTAGACAACTAATCTGTGAGTAAACGCTCTATTGCTCTAGGGTAGATAACGTGCTCTTGGGTTAATACCCGAGCCGCTAAAGTGTCCTCTGTATCCCCCTTTAGAACAGGAACCACAGCCTGAGCCAAGATGGGTCCGTGATCTAACTCAGCGGTTACCCTGTGCACCGTGGCCCCTGCAAAATGGCAGCCCATCTCTATGGCCCGGGCATGGGTGTGTAGGCCCGTAAAAGCGGGTAACAAAGAGGGGTGTATGTTGATCAAGCGTCCCGAATAATGATCAACAAAATGGCTGGTTAGGATTCGCATAAAACCAGCGAGCACAACCAAAGTGGGCTCGAACTGATCGATGATCTTGATCAATTCTTTCTCAAATGAAAGGCGCGGATTTTCAGCAGATTTGTGATCTAAGTGCGATACAACCTGAGTTGGTACACCAAATTCTTTAGCAATTAAAAGCCCTTTTGCCTGAGCTGAATTACTCACCACGCAAGCGACTTTGGCATCTAATCTTTCGCTCCAACTCCTTTGCTCAGAGTATTTGAGGATGGCATGCATGTTAGAGCCGCCCCCAGAGATGAGGATCACAATTTTTTTCATTTTAAGCAAAAGTTTTTATTAACCTATGATTCCAACTCAGTCAGCAGAGTCAACCAAGCCAACTGAGGCCACTTAAATCACTATGAAGTGCTCATAAACACACTTACGCACTTACAATCAACGACTTAGCACTTAAGTGCGTAAGCCCGGTTGAGACTCACAATTATTTCACTGAAGCGCTGGTGATTTTTCTTCTTTGATCACGTTTAATTCTAGCCCGCTACGGGGCAAAAAAACCAAATGAATTGAGAATGAATGACGCTCTAGCTCAACAGTCTTGTTTTCTCAAATCGGTTGGCACAATTACTTATTAAAATTTTATGCATCCCAAAGCTCTCCTGTCTGCAAGTGCTGATCTCGTAAGAGAGATTCTTCGTTTTGATCATCCTGCGGACTCTGTTTTATCCAAATACTTTAAAGACCACCGAAAGGATCACGCTTTTGGACACCGTGAACGCGGGGTGCTTGCTGATACTGCCTACAACGTTCTTCGGTTCAAGCAACTCTATGAGCACTTTGCCCCTTGGGGTAGTGGATCCAAAGAGCGGCGATTGGCTATTCTTGGATTTGCGCAGCACTTAAAAGACGTCGCTGCGAAAGGGCAACAGCCAATGGGTCCAAACGCCACCAGTAGAGCCTTTGATCAACTCTCGAACACCTCACCCGCCAGTCATTCAAGTCACAAAAGATCAAAGACTGGGGCTACAAACAATCGCACAGTCGACCGGGCTCCTCAGTCGCGACAATCCCACGATTTTGATCACTCGACTTTGGGATTCTTGCGCTCTGCACTTAGTGATGATGAAATTCAGTGGCTCGAACAGTGCGAGGCTGTAAAAACCGAGGACCTTCTTGAGCGCCACCGTCATAATTTGCCTGAATGGTTGGCGCAGTCCTTAAAAGATCAACTCGGGGAATCATTTTGGGAGGTGGTCAGAACTCTCAACACCACGGCTCCCTTGGATCTAAGGGTCAACACCTTTGTCTCAAAAAGGGATGAGGTTTTAAACTCACTCCAAACTTTAGGAATCAAGGGTGAATCGACGCCTTATTCACCCTGGGGAATCCGCTTGGCAGAGAAACCCTCGCTCACCAAGCTTCAGCTTTTTACAAGTGGTGCAATTGAAGTCCAAGATGAGGGTTCACAGTTACTCGCACTTTTACTGGATGCAAAACGCTCTGAGATGGTGGCAGATTTTTGTGCGGGTGCGGGCGGCAAAACCCTGGCGATTGGTGCTTCTATGCGAAATACGGGAAGACTCTACGCATTTGATACATCCGCCCACAGACTCGACGCCCTCAAACCCAGACTTGCCCGCAGCGGTCTGTCCAATGTACACCCCGTTGCGATAGCGCATGAAAGAGATGATCGGATCAAGCGTTTGCGCGGGAAAATGGACCGCGTATTGGTTGACGCCCCCTGCTCAGGTCTTGGAACTTTGCGGCGTAATCCGGACCTCAAATGGCGCCAAAACCCGAAAAGCGTAGAGGAGTTGTGCGTGATTCAAGGCAATATTTTGCGAAGCGCCGCTAAACTCCTAAAACCCGGGGGTCGACTGGTTTATGCGACTTGCAGCCTATTGAAGCAAGAAAATGAGGCCATTGCAGCTGCATTTACCGAAGAATTCAAAGATTTTGTGCCCTTAAAAGCTACTCAAATCTTAGAAGAGTTAAAAATAGCTAATTTTGCTTCCCTGTGCACCCCCTCGGGTGAGTACTTAAGGCTGTGGCCTCATATCCACGAAACAGACGGATTCTTTGCTTCTGTATGGCAAGCCAAGTAGAATGGTCGGGTTTGGACCATTGGGGTCCTCTTTGTATGCATTAAAGGGTTCTTACCTTGAATATATTTAATTCAATATTGGTTTGGTTGGCTTACGGTGTAATCAATTTGAGCACCTGGCAAGTTGTTGTTGTGACTTTGGTCATGACCCACGTCACCATCGCATCTGTCACCATTTATCTTCACCGCCACCAAGCCCACCGCTCCTTAGATTTGCACCCCAGTGTGGCGCATTTCTTTAGACTTTGGCTTTGGTTATCAACCGGCATGCAAACCAAAGAGTGGGCTGCGATTCACAGAAAACACCACGCCAAGTGCGAGACTGCTGAGGATCCACACAGCCCCCAAATTAAAGGCATTGATACCGTCTTTTGGAGAGGCGCTGAACTCTACCGCTTAGAGTCTAAAAACGCAGAGACTATGCAAAAGTATGGTCACGGCACCCCAGACGACTGGCTTGAGCACAATGTTTACACCCGCTTTCCTTGGCAAGGCGTGGCAATCATGCTGATCATCAACTTAGCACTCTTCGGTGCAATCGGACTCAGTATCTGGGCAGTCCAGATGCTTTGGATTCCAGTCACCGCGGCTGGGGTGATTAACGGAATTGGACACTACTGGGGTTATAGAAACTTTGAAGCGGTTGATGCCAGTACAAACATCTCCCCATGGGGTATTTTGATTGGCGGTGAAGAGTTGCACAACAATCACCATACCTACCCCACCTCTGCAAAGCTATCCGTTAAGCCCTACGAGTTTGATATTGGATGGCTCTACATTCGCATGCTAGAGACCTTTGGTTTGGCTACGGTTAAGAAAACACCTCCCAAGCTCGCGTTCGGTGATGTCCGCCCCGTTGCGGATGAGAAAACACTTGAGGCTCTGATCATGAACCGCTACGAAGTCATGGCAGGCTTTGCCAAGCAACTGCGCTCTGCCTTAGAGGTTGAGATCGCTAACTTGAAACTCACCCCCTCCCCAAGCGTACTTAGCACTGCAAAACGTTGGATGCACAGAGATTTGGAGAAAGTTCCCAGCTCTGCGGTTGATCAGTTAGCGCAGGCTAGAGCGATTTTGCCAACTGTAGACAAAATGGTTTGTATGCGCGAGGAGCTGCGTCAAATTTGGCTCAACACCAACCGCTCTCGTGAGCAGCTCGCAGTTGACCTACAAACTTGGTGCCGTAACGCCGAGTCTAGCGGGATTCAGGCTTTGAAAGAATTCTCCATGACCCTCAGAGCAGTTCGCGTTTAAAGCTTTAAGTTTTAACCCCAAAAAGCACCCTCATGGGTGCTTTTTTTATGGGGCTTTTATAGGGCAATATAAACAACTCAGAGAGCACTCTCGTTCTCAGTGGGTCGTTGAAATTGTGTAGAACTCAAGCAAAAGGCTCACCGAAGTGAGCCTTTTAGGGGAAGATCCAAAATAAAGTTGGATTACTTTAATTTGGTTTCTTTGTACTCAACGTGCTTGCGAGCTTTGGGATCAAACTTCATGATCGTCATTTTCTCGGGCATTGTTTTCTTGTTCTTACTAGTGGTGTAGAAATGTCCTGTACCAGCAGTTGATTCAAGCTTGATTTTTTCGCGTGAGCCTTTTGAAGCCATTTTGAATTCCTATCTTTAAAAAGGTTGAACGAATTAAGCTTGACCGCGCGCGCGCAGATCAGCCAACACAGACTCGATTCCGTTTTTGTCGATCAAACGCAGTGCTGCGCTTGAAACACGCAAACGAACCCAACGATTCTCGCTTTCAACCCAAAAACGACGGTACTGCAGGTTAGGCATGAAACGACGCTTGGTTTTGTTATTGGCATGGGAAACATTGTTTCCAACCATAGGGCCTTTGCCCGTTACTTCGCATTTACGTGCCATATTGGACACTCCTATCAATATTCACGGCTTAAAGTTGCTTTTTAGGACAGCTTTAAACCTCACCTCGCCAAATAAGGGGGCGGTATCCCTGGCTAAAAAGAGTTGTGAGGTAAGTCAACAAGTCTAAAAAAACCTAAAACGAGCGTTTTTCATCTCATCCTGCCCTAAAAGCCAACTGAATGGCTCAGCTCAGGAAAGCCTTAAATTATAACGCTTTTTAAACAATTAATGGTTAATTTTCAGCTAAAAAGTCACTGCTCTAAGAAGCGCTGAGCATCCAAAGCGGCCATACAGCCAGTGCCGGCGCTTGTGATGGCTTGCCTGTAAATGTGGTCTTGAACATCGCCAGCGGCAAAAACACCCTCGACGCTGGTCATGGTTGCAAGCCCTTGGGAGCCGCTTCGGGTCAAAATATAGCCGTCTTTCATGTCCAACTGACCCTTGAAGATATCGGTGTTGGGTTGGTGTCCAATCGCAATAAAGCAGCCCTGGAGTTGCAGATCCTCAGTCGTTTGGGTTTGTACGTTTTTCAGCCTCACCCCTGTCACGCCAGAGTTGTCACCCAAGACCTCGTCTAAAACACTGTGTAAATGCAATTGAATTTGCCCAGCCTTGACACGGTCCATGAGTTTATCAATCATGATGGCTTCAGCTTTAAATTTATCACGCCTGTGGATTAAGTGCACTTTGCTAGCAATGTTTGAGAGGTACAAGGCCTCTTCAACGGCAGTATTCCCCCCGCCCACCACGCAAACAGCCTGCTCTTTGTAGAAAAAACCATCGCAAGTCGCGCACCCAGAGACACCGCGACCCATAAAAGCCTGCTCAGATGGGATCCCCAAATACTTAGCAGATGCGCCAGTCGCAATAATCAAACTGTCGCAGGTGTAAACGCCGCTGTCTCCAGTCAGGGTAAAGGGTCTGTTTTTAAGATCAACGGTGTGGATATGATCAAAGACAATGTTGGTGTTGAAACGCTCTGCGTGTTTTAAAAATCGCTGCATCAAGTCTGGACCCTGCACACCGTCCACATCTGCGGGCCAGTTATCTACCTCAGTGGTCGTCATGAGCTGACCTCCCTGGGCAATGCCGGTTACCAAGGTGGGTTGCAAGTTAGCCCTTGCAGCGTAAACGGCCGCGGTATAGCCTGCGGGACCGGATCCCAAAATGAGTACTTTGCTGTGCTTGGTGGAAGAGGACATATGAAAATTAATTAATTAATGCGTACAAAAGTGAGAAAATAAGTCATTGAATCTATTTCAGAATAATTGACTCCAAGGGTGATATTGTAAGAAATCATGGGACCCGGTACTCCAGCACCCTAAGGAATAACCACAATCAAAACAATTTCAATTATTTTGATCGATTAAAGCACTTTTAGAGCCTACTCTTTTTTTATGACTTATTCGCTAAAAACCATGACCTCTGAGCGAGCAGCTCCAACGCCTCCAACCGGATTTAGACGCTTTACTCAAGAAATCGCCCTCACCCTAGGCTTTACTTTTCTGACCTTTTGGATGCTTGCGCTTTTAACCCACTCCCCCCAGGACGCGGCGTGGACTACGTCTGGTAACGTTCAACAGATCAGCAACTGGGGGGGACGCTTGGGGGCATGGCTTGGGGATATGAGTTTTTTCTTAGCGGGTTACTCAGTCCTTTGGACCTACGTTGCTGCGCTTATGACGTGGCTCAATGCGCTGGCGACAAGGCTTAGGGGTGAGAGTGATGACCCAGAGCACGAGATGGATGGTTGGGTGCACACGCGCTGGGCTTTTTGGAGCGGCAACATTCTCCTCCTCTTGTCCAGCACCGGTCTTGAATGGACTCGCCTTTACAGGTTTGAGGGCAGCCTCCCAGGTCACCACGCGGGCGGAGTGATTGGATTTTTAGTGGGTCAATTTGGCATGAATTGGTTTGGATTCAACGGCTCTTGCTTGATATTTATTGCCTTCATGATGGTCTCACTATCCTGGGTTTTTAGGTTTTCTTGGATTCATCTCGCTGAGAACATTGGTGCGTTTGTTGATCACTTTATCCAAGTCAGACGGGAGAAAAAAGCGCGAGAAGAGGATATCGCAATGGGTCTGGCCGCAGCAAAAGAGCGCGACGCTGTCTTGCACGGCGTAAAAGCTGACGCTGAGGCCGAGCACACGCCGGCGCACATTAACATCAGAGTTCAAAAGGAGCCGGACCCCGTCGTCGCCCCCAAGAGCGAGCGCCTAGCAAGAGAGCGTCAAAAGCCCTTATTCAACGACCTGCCTGACTCCAAGCTCCCCCAAGTTGATTTGCTCGATGCAAATAAATCCAAGGTAGATACGGTCTCGACTGAGACGCTGGAGGTGACGAGTCGTTTGATTGAGAAAAAATTAAA
>Ga0164297_10006222_pt1 | contig 9999 bp, 7 predicted proteins | sample GEODES058metaG_FD_113539 | JGI IMG/M metagenome (GOLD analysis project Ga0164297, IMG submission 113539) | Dystrophic lake water microbial communities from Trout Bog Lake, Wisconsin, USA - GEODES058 metaG | ecosystem: Environmental > Aquatic > Freshwater > Lake | place: USA: Trout Bog Lake...
AATCATCATTCATTTCAGCACCCAGAAAAAAATAGATAAAACTCTAAGGTTTGTTTGAGATTTATAGTGTTTTCTGAGAGTTTTTGAAAGTGAAAATATCAAGAAAACTAGTCCTCATGCGAGTTTCAAGAGTTTCTCGGGTCAGACTAAATGGAGGTTTGTAGGTTTCTTTGGGGTCTATCCGATTTATTCTTTGACCGCGCCAGTCATCCCAGAGACATATTGCTCCACAAAAAAGGAATAAAGTACCGCAACAGGCAAAGAGCCAAATAGCGCGCCCGCCATGAGAGATCCCCAGTGGTAGACGTCTCCGTCCACGAGCTCGGTGACCACACCAACGGGCACTGTTTTCATCTCTGAGGAGGAGATGAACGTAAGGGCGTAGATGAATTCATTCCAAGACAATGTGAACGCGAAAATTCCAGCCGATATCAGCCCGGGTACGGACAAAGGCAAGACAATTTTGATCAATATCTCTAACCTCGTCGCACCGTCCATCAGTGCGCACTCCTCTAACTCATAGGGAATCGATCTAAAGTAGCCCATCAAAAGCCAAGTGCAAAAGGGAATTAAAAAGGTGGGGTAGGTCAGTATCAAAGCCCATTTGGTGTCAAAGAGTCCGAGCTGAAAAACGATGGTGGACAAGGGGATAAATAAAATAGAAGGAGGCACCAGATAAGCTAAAAAGATGGCCAATCCAACTTGTTTGGACCCTTTAAAGCGAAGTCTCTCAATCGCGTAGGCCGCAAAAACAGAGCACAACAAAGAGACAAAGGTTGAGACAACGGAGATTACAACCGTGTTCCAAAGCCACTCGGGGTATGCCGTGTGAAAGAGCAGTTTCTCGAAATGATCTAATGTGGGGTGAACCACCCAAAACGGGTTACCGTCATGCGCGAGTAACTCAGCGTCAGGTTTGATGGACGTAATGGTCATCCAAAAAAACGGAAAAAGGAGTACGAATACAAATATGCCAAGTGGTAAAAGTGTGGTGATAAAACGCTTTTGAAATGAGTCCAAATAGTCCATGCTGCTGCTAGCGTCATCTGGTGGGGTGTCTTTTAGCTTGGCAGTTTGTGATTCAATTTGAGTATCTGACATGATTGTTTTTAGACTTGAGGGTTGACTTCGTTTAAAAGGTCAGTTTAGGTGTCTGGTCTGCAGGGGGGCAGTGTGGAATGAAATGGATATAAAAAAAACGAAAGTAAAGAAAGTTAGTAAGCAATGTGACTAGCGCAATGAATGTAATAGATCTAAAGGATGTTTAGCTCTTTCAAAACATCTGCCACCTCAATCTTTACCTCCTTGTTGCCAGGCACGTCTTTGTAAACCAAAGAAACTAAATAAGATCGCGGCAAGCAAAAACGGCACCATCGCAATCGCAATCGCTGCCCCCTCTCCAAGAGCGCCACCCGCAATGGCTCTTTGAAAGGAGAGGGTAGCCATCAAATGCGTATTGTTCAAAGGCCCACCCCGAGTCAAAACATAGATGAGCTGGAAATCGGTGAACGTGAATAACACCGAAAACGTCATCACCACAGCAATGATGGGTGTCAGGAGTGGCAGTGTGATGTGTCTAAATTTTTGAAACCCACTCGCCCCGTCAATTGCACATGCCTCGTACAAAGAGGGTGAGATGGTTTGAAGGCCCGCCAACAACGTAATCGCTACAAACGGAATACCGCGCCAAATATTTGCCGCAATGGTTGAGAACCTTGCGTTCCAAGGGTCTCCTAGAAAGTCAATGTAATGATCTATGAAGCCCAGCTTTACTAACACCCAGCTGATGATGGAGAACTGGGCGTCATACAACCACCAAAAAGCAAGCGCCGAGAGGGCGGTGGGTACGATGTAGGGAAGAAGGATGACGGAGCGGAAAAAAGTTTTATACGGAATCTTTTCGTTCAACAAAATAGCCAACCAAAGGCCCAGCAAGAATTTAACGACACTTGCAACGACTGTATAAAAGAGAGTGTTAAATAAGGCTAATCGAGTGACTGAGTCGTCCCAGAGGAACACATAATTCTCCAACCCAATCCATTGCCCACCCCTGCCAATTTTGGTATCGGTAAATCCAAGCCAAACACCAAGTCCCAGCGGGTAAGTCAAAAAGACTATCAAAATTGCCGCTGCAGGCACCATGAACATCAGTCCCAGGGCGTTGCGATTATTTTGTAAATTTTTGAACATGTAATCTCAATTAATTCTCAACTTGTTTGATCATTTAAGTTCTCGTGAACCTACCCCCTTCCCCCTATCCTATACTCCCAACCCGTGCTCCCCGTACCTTCTTTAGTCAAAGAAAAAGCTGCCGGGGAGGGGGCCTTAGGCCTTAGGCCATAGGCCATAGGCCATAGGCCGAGGGCTTTGTGTATTGGTCAATAAATACACAAAAGCAGAGAGATCAGTTCGTATTTATACTTTGTAGTAACGCTCGGCTCGTTTTTGGGCGCGCTCGGCAGCCTCTTTGGGTGACTTTGCCCCAGAGGCAGCCTCAGCTACCATGTTGGGCACGATAAAGTCCGCCAAAGCGCCAGCCGAGGCGTAACCTAACTTGCCCGCGTATCCCGCAGGACGCAGGTGCTTGACTGAGTCACGGTAGGGCATGTGTTTGGGATCGATCGTCCACACGGGGTTGTTTTCATAATCCTTTAAGGGCTGAGAGATATACCCTCCAGCCCCCAAAAGCCATGGATCAAACTGCTCTTTCTCCATCGTAAACCTCAAGAACTCTTTGGCCGCTTTGGGGTACTTGGTGTACTTCATGATCATTTGGTTAAAGAACAGATGGTACTCGGTCGGTACTCCAACCGGACCTATTGGCATCACATGGTGGTTGATGTCTGCGGCCAACTCTTTGACTTTGGGGTCTGTTGAATTTTTAGCAGCGTAATAAATGGAGATGCCGTTGTTGGTTGCGCTGATTTGTCCGTCCAAGAATGCTTTGTTGTTGTTGGGGTCTAGCCAAGACAGCGTGCCAGGTACGAAGGTCGCGTAAAGCTCTTTGGCGTACTCAAGCGCCTTGAGTGTCTCGGGGCTATCAATGATGACTCGGTTGTCCTTATCAACGATAGATCCCCCAAACGCCCATATGAGCCAGTGCGTCCAACCGCTGTCGCCCGTTGCGTTCCCAAGGGCCAAGCCACCCGGCGTACCCTTTTCTTTTAATGCTTTAAACATCTTTAAAAAGCCGTCCGTGTCTTTGGGAAAACTATTAAATCCTGCCGCTTTTAGGTGACTTTCACGGTAAACCATGATGGAGCCTGTGGCTCCCAAGGGCACTCCAATCCAGTGTTTACCATCAGGCTTGAGGTAAGCTTCACAAGAGCTGTACCAGCCCCCGTATTTCTTGCCCAAATACTCACACAGGTCCGTAACGTCTAGTAACTTATCGGGGTACAGGTTGGCATCATCATTGGTGCCTAAAATAATGTCAGGTCCAGCTCCCGTGTTCGCTGCAACTGCTGCTTTGGGGCGGACGTCCTCCCAGCCCTCCGTATCGACGCGCACTTCGACGCCAGTTTTTTCCGTGAACTTATCGATGGTGTTTTGGTACGCGTCCATGTCTCCTTGAACAAAACGTTTCCACCTCAGGATCCGCAGTTTTGCCCCCTTCTCAACCGTGTTGTTCCACTGCGCAGCGGCGTCTTTGACCCAAAAGAACGGGGACGCCAAGCCCGCCGCAGCGACCGCAGAGGAGGCACGAATGAGGCCTCTTCGCCCTTCGTTGGGCGTGTCTTGTGATGCTGCGCTGATTGGGCTCTCAGGATTTTTGACAATAGGGGTATCTGACATAAAAGTTCTCCTTAGGTGAAACGCAAAAAATTCAAAGGCTTGGAAAAATGCAAATTAGGGACGGGCGTTGATTCTTTGACCACTTGCTTGGTCAAATAGGTGCGCGCGCGCTTTATCGGGCATCAAGTGCAGGGTCTCACCAGGCTTGAAGGTGTGTCTTTCCCTAAAGACGCTTGTGATTTGTTGTCCAGCCACTTTTGAGAAAACTTGGGTCTCAGCACCTGTAGGCTCTACAACGATCACTTTGTTGGTTATGCCCTCGCCGGTTGGGCAGACGCTTAAATGTTCAGGTCTGACCCCGTAGGTGACTGCGCGTCCCTCATCGGCTGCCGAGTTTGAGGGGATGGGCAACGAGTCACCAGAGTTTAGGACGACCTGACCTCCCTTGATGACGCCGGGCAAAAAGTTCATTGAGGGGGAGCCTATAAATCCGGCTACAAATTGGTTGTCAGGGAAATCATAGAGTTGAAGGGGAGTGCCTGTTTGCTCCACCCGTCCGTCTCTCATGACCACGATTTTGTCAGCCATCGTCATCGCCTCTATTTGGTCGTGGGTGACGTAGATGGATGTGGTTTGAAGTCTTTGGTGCAATTCTTTAATCTCGGTGCGCATCAGTACGCGCAAATTGGCATCCAGGTTTGATAGGGGTTCGTCGAATAAAAACACTTGAGGGTCCCGCACAATTGCTCGCCCCATAGCGACACGTTGACGCTGCCCCCCCGAGAGTTGTCTAGGGAACCTGCTTAGCAAAGTGTCGAGCGCGAGAATTTTAGAGGCCTTAGAGATTCGCTCCTCAATGCTTTGCGCACTCTCTTTTGCTAGCATTAAAGAAAATGCCATATTCTCCCTAACGGTCATGTGAGGGTACAAAGCGTAGTTTTGAAACACCATGGCGATATCGCGCTCTTTGGGCGGCATATTGTTGACCACGCGCTCGCCTATGCTAATCTCACCCGCGCCGATCTCCTCCAAACCAGCAATCATCCTCAAAAGTGTTGATTTACCGCAACCTGAAGGACCCACTAAAACCACAAATTCAGAGTCTTCGATGTCAATCGATACTCCTTTGATGATGGGGCTTTTACCGAAATTCTTAAAAACATTGGAGATTGAAACTGAAGCCATATAGAGATTATGAGTAAATTATCCGCAAGATAGGGTTGTAATGAAGTGTCTTATTTATGGGCTATCTGGCAAAAAAGGTGCTCTTATTTAGAGTCACTCAAAAGTGACCTTATTTCAACAAGAAATGCAGGCTGTATAAATCCTGGTTTACCCGGTAAATTCCAAATAGATAGGGGGTGTTACTTTACGGGGCTGAGCAAAAGTTTTGAACTGTTTTGAGAAATCTTGTTTTGATATCGTGCTTGCCTTGAGTCGGCCAGCATTATGCCCAGCAAGGGGCTACTTGGTATTGAGTGAGAGTTTTAGAGCTAGGGTTTCTCTAGGGTTTCACTAGCGTTTCGCTAGGGTTTCGCTAGAGTTTAAATAGTTAGCTATAAAGGGAAATTTACGTAAAAGCCACTGCTATTTCGAATTTTTTAGGCTGCTCAAGCGCAGTTACAGAAAGAAAAATCTATTCTTCCTCGAAATGCTTCCAACACGAAGTGTCCGCAAGAATCTCGCTCTTGTTGTTTAGTCAGTATTCTTTATAGATATGTTTTTCGTGATCACTGAGTATGAATGTTCTGTATAAAGTTCTGTCTTTTACAGAAAAAATGACGAACCTCGGCTGTGGGCAGTTATCCCCGAGTAAACATGTTCTCATCACATCCGTATTGACGTAAAACTCTATGGAGACTATGGGCAAGTTTGGAGGCTTCTCAGTTGGCACAAGCCGCATTGCACAGCTCCTGCCAGTGACCGACGCAACGCCGCTTTTGGCTGCCAACATATTCATATCTTTGGTCAGCAACTCCCTGTACCACTCGCCCACTGTGCCCCTACACAGATAGTATTTTTCTTCACCACGTTCGCTAAAGGGCTCAATGTAGGGTTTGCGGTTAGAGTCCAAGTAAAACAGGGGCTCTATTCCTTCGTAGGTTCGGTGAGGCGCGGCTTTCTTACTTTCCTTGCCCTCTTTGCCCTCTTTTTTTTCACCGCCTTCCTTTTTCTTCTCACCCCCTTCCTTTTTCTCTTCCTTTTTACCCTCTTCTTTCTTTTTCTCTTCTTTTTTACCCTCTTCTTTTTTCCCCTCCTCTTTTTTCTTCTCTTCTTTCTTTTCCTCTTTTTTGGGCTCCTTCTTCTCTTCCTTCTTCTCTTCCTTCTTCTCCTCTTTCTTTTTTTCCTCTTTTTTGCCTTCCTCTTTCTTGCCTTCCTCTTTTTTCTTCTCTTCTTTTTTATCCTCATGGGCGTAGGAGGGCGCACTCACGCAAACAAAACCTAGGCATGCGCAAAGAAGGATGAGGATTGATTTTTGAGAGAGTTTCATAAATTTGGATAAAAAGGACTCTGATCTTTTAATCGGCTTGGGTGGCAATTGCTTAAGCCCCTCGCTCCATAAATCTTTTTTTTATGCACCCATTGAAGTACTTTATTCTTCCACTGCGTAGCAAGTTGTATTTTTGTACCATTTTCCCTTATCCGTCACACAGTTTTGGCTGATCACGTTTTTACCGATATCGGAGAGAAAGTACTGCCTAAAGACTTTATTGCCCTTAAGGATCATACTAACGCTCCTATAGGTTGTACAAAACTTTCCAGTCGTACAAGTGCTCATCTCTTTATTGGACGAAAAAAAGTTGATACTTATCCTGCCCGGTGTCAGGTGATTTTCGTTTGCGACACTGACCAAACAAAGCACCCCATCCACCATTGGTATTTTTGATAATTCAGAAAAATAGTTGAGCTCTGCAACTAAAACCTCCCTAAACCAGGGCGCAACAACCCCTTGGCAATCAAAGTAGTCCAGCTTGTAGGTGTGAACGACGACGTCGATCATCGGTTTGTTTTTGGGGCCCAAAAGCAGCATAGGCTCTCGCCCTGAGGTGGGAGGGTGTGCGTTGAGGGACTTTTTGGGTTGCCCGGCCGAGTCAAGGACGTTGTCCAAAAAGCTTTGTGGCGCTTGCACTGCATCCATTGGACGAACCGAGGTGGAGGCAGAGGAGGCTGCGCTGGTGGTAGTACCACCACCTCGCAATTCCGATTTGCTTGGGATCGGCTTGAACTTTGGTTGTTCGGGCTTTTCCTCACCCCACCCAAGCCCTGATATCGATAGAAAAATACTCAGGCTCAGCAAGAATTTATAAAACATATTAGAAATTTCACCAAATATACTCACATAGCCAGTACTTTAGCACCTTGTGGACCCAATTTTTACGCAAATAGGCACCCAATCTCAGCAATCAACTCAAGTATTCAAGTTTGAGTTCGAATCCTTCATATGTGTCTTAATGGGATTCTTAAAGACTTGCCTTTGAATAAGTATTTCACAGAGTTTGAGAGAATTTTTTTATGAATACCCATGAAACTGAGAGCGCCCCCAGGCAAAGCGTGGGTATTTGTAGAGTGAGTTGCTCCCCCTGCGTTAGCTTGGGCGCACTAGAATGAGTGTTTGTTGTGATTAAATGTTTAAACCAAGTCACAGCAAACTTGGGTCAGCCTACGGTTCTAAATCCGACTAATAAATGAGACTTTAAATGTTACTTGAACGTTTGGCTTACTGCGCATGTCTTTTCATTCTCTGTTCTTGTAACGGGCAGGGGAGCTACAGCGGACCCGCGGCTGGTAATTTTGCGTTGAATGTGACGGTAAGCGGTCTGCCCGTTAACAATACAACGCAAGTGGTTGTTCAAAACAACGCCTCCTCAAACCTCACTTTTTCGGGCAACGGGGTTCAGTCTTATGCCCTCTCCAGCGGCTCTAGCTACAACATTACGGTTGCCACTCAGCCCGCGCCGCTGACCTGCAGCGTGGCCTCCGGTTCTGGCACAAACAACACCACAAACCCAGTCAACGTAAGCGTCATTTGTAGACAGCAATACGTTTACATCACCAACTACGGCGCCAACACAGTTTCTATCCTAGGCCTAGGTCAAGCCAGTGTTCTCAGCGCCTTTGCGACTGTGGGTACGGGCAACAATCCGAGGCGAGTCGTCATTCACCCAAATGGTCAATATGCTTACGTAGCCAACTATACAGACTCCACAATCTCCCAGTACACACTTGCCTCTGGCGCGCTCACTGCGCAATCCGTTCCTACTGTCTCCGCAGGTTCCTCGGGGGCGGGGCCTTACGATTTAGCGGTTAGCCCCAATGGCTCTTTTTTGTACAGCGTCAACATCAACGCAGGCACAATCACTCAGTACTCAATAGCGAGCACGGGCAGCGCGGCTGGGCAACTTACACAAATAGGTAGTCCGCTTTTTGTAGGCAACGGCATCAACAGCATTGCAGTCGATGCAAACAGTAGCTTTGTGTACGTCACTGGTTTTGCATCTGCACTATCTGCACTGTATACCCTGCAAATTCAATCAAATGGGGCGCTGACCCTTCTAAGTCAGGTGCAAAACGGGTTGTTTTCACCCACCTCTGTGGTGCTAAGCCCTGGGGGCAAGTTTGCCTACGTTATCAATAGCGCGACCACAACTTCTAATGTTTACTCCATTAACAACGGAGTCTTGACCTTCGTCTCCCCCTTTACGACGGGATCAGTGCCTCACACAATTGCCTTTACCCCAAACGGCGCCAACGCGTACCTGACCAATTACGGCGGGAGCTCAAGTCCTGGGACCACCCTATCTCAGTACTCGGTTAACCAGTCCACGGGTGCTTTAACGCTTTTGAACGCCGCAACACCCGTGGCCTCCGGCCACACTGGTTCTGCTGGTCCTTATGCTATTGTTGTAGATGCCAACGGAAATAGCGTGTTTGATGTGAACTACAACGAAGGCTCAGTGACCCAGTACTCCATTAGCTCCGCGAGCTCCACCAGCTCCACCAATGCAGGAGTCATAACGATTGCGACCCCGGACGCAACCTCCCTTTCGAGTCCAACCAGCATTGCCATACACTGATTGGCCACACAAACCTGCTAAGCACAGACGATCCGTTAAGGCTATAGGTAAATGCTTATACGTCAATAGTGATTGATTAAGCGCCTGTAAGCCTAAACTAATTAAGGGGTTAAAACCCGCGGGTGACTGGCATTTCTATTTGAGCCGCTTCTTGCACGCTCACCAGTTTGGCCAACTCAAGCTTTGCAATCGAGTTGCGGTGTACTTCGTCTGGACCATCAGCAAATCGCAAAGTACGCTGATGAGCGTAAGCATAGGCGAGGGGGAAGTCCTCAGACAGACCACCCGCTCCGTGGGCTTGTATGGCCCAGTCAATGATCTTGGTTGCCATGACCGGGGCAATCACTTTGATCATCGATATTTCGCTCTTGGCTACTTTGTTGCCCACTGTATCCATCATATAGGCCGCTTTCAGTGTCAGTAGCCTTGCTTGTTCGATCATGATGCGGGACTCAGCGATGCGTTCGTGCCAAACGCCTTGAGCGGATAAGGGTTTGCCAAACGCCACTCGGGAGTTCAAACGTTTGCACATCAACTCTAGGGCGCGCTCCGCAGCTCCGATGGTGCGCATGCAGTGATGAATCCGCCCAGGCCCTAAGCGACCTTGAGCTATCTCAAATCCTCGGCCTTCACCCAAGAGCATGCTTGAGGCAGGTATGCGAACATTTTTAAGTAGGACTTCCATATGGCCATGGGGTGCGTCGTCATATCCAAAAACAGTCAACGGTCTGAGCACTTCGATGCCAGGGGCGTTCGAGGGCACCACCACCATACTTTGCTGCGAATGACGGGGAGCCAGTGGGTCTGTTTTACCCATCACGATGTAGACCGCACACCTTGGGTCGCCCGCACCGGAGCTCCACCATTTGCGCCCGTTGATGATGTAGCTGTCCCCGTCTTTCTCGATTTTGCACTGCACGTTGGTCGCATCCGAGGAGGCCACGTCAGGCTCAGTCATTAAAAACGCAGATCTGATCTCCCCCCTTAAAAGTGGCTCTAACCACTTGTCTTTGAGCTCCTCGCTTGCGTAGCGCTCAAAAGTCTCCATGTTCCCCGTGTCCGGGGCAGAGCAATTGAAGACCTCGGCAGCAAAGGGAACTCGGCCCATAATTTCGCAAAGCGGGGCGTACTCTAGGTTTGATAAACCTTGTGGCGCTCTGGTGCTTTTAGGTAAAAATAGATTCCACAG
>Ga0164297_10006225_pt1 | contig 9996 bp, 8 predicted proteins | sample GEODES058metaG_FD_113539 | JGI IMG/M metagenome (GOLD analysis project Ga0164297, IMG submission 113539) | Dystrophic lake water microbial communities from Trout Bog Lake, Wisconsin, USA - GEODES058 metaG | ecosystem: Environmental > Aquatic > Freshwater > Lake | place: USA: Trout Bog Lake...
GCGCGAGGGCGGGGATGCCGATGTCCGCTGGTTCGACGTTGAGCCCTGCTACGTGTTCCACCCGATGAACGCCTACGACGAGGGCGAGACGATCGTGCTGGATGTGGTGCGGCACCCGAAGATGTTCGACACCGAACGGCTCGGCCCGGACGAGGGACCACCCACGCTGGACCGCTGGGTCGTCGACCTCGCCGACGGGAAGGTTCGCGAATCCCGCATCGACGACCGCGGCCAGGAGTTCCCCCGCATCGACGAGCGATTGGTCGGCAAGCGGCACCGTTACGGCTACGCGCCCGCCTTCGGCGACGACAACGACGGGACCGACCGGCTGCACAAGCACGACTTCGGCGGCGGCGGCGCAGCCGAGCGCGCATTCGGGGCCGGAAAGCAACTCGGCGAGTTCGTCTTTCACCCACGCGCTGTCGATGCTGCAGAGGACGATGGTGTCCTGATGGGTTACGTGTACGACGCGGAGACCGACCGCAGCGAGCTGGCCATTCTTGACGCGCAGACGTTGCAGGATGTGGCCTCGGTCAAACTCCCGCACCGGGTGCCGGCGGGTTTCCACGGAAACTGGGTGCCGACGGCCGACTGAATCGGCCACCGGCGTCCTCGGGGAACCGGTCGTCGGTGACTGTGGCCCTTACGGGTTGATGAAGGCCACCCCGACCGCGTTGCTGTCGAGGCCGATGGTGGCGACCACGGTGTTGGTGATGGGGTTGATCACCGACACGTTGTTGGAGTTGTTGTTGATGACGTAGGCGTCGCCGGCGTAGGTGCCGGTGGTGTCGGGGTTGAACGCCACCCCAATTGGGAAGGCGCCGACGCCGATGGCGGTGACAACAGTGTTGGTGGTGCTGTCGCCGCAGGTCGGGGCGTTAGCCGGCCTACACGTCGTAGTACAGGGCGAACTCGTACGGGTGCGGCCGGATCTGGACCGGCAGGATCTCGTTCTCGCGCTTGAAGTTAATCCACGTCTCGATCAGGTCGGGCGTGAAAACGCCGCCCTCCGTGAGGTATTCGTGGTCCGCTTCCAGACGGTCGATCACCGCTGCCAGTTGGGTGGGGGCCTGCGGGATGCTGGCGGCCTCCTCCGGGGGCAGCTCGTAGAGGTCCTTGTCGACCGGTGCCTGCGGCTCGATCTTGTTCTTGATGCCGTCCAGGCCGGCCATCAGCATGGCGGCGAACGCCAGGTACGGGTTGCCCGAGGAGTCGGGGCAGCGGAACTCCAGCCGCTTGGCCTTCGGGTTGCTGCCCGTGATCGGGATCCGCACGCAGGCCGAGCGGTTGCGCTGGCTGTAGACCAGGTTGATGGGTGCCTCGTAGCCGGGAACCAGCCGCTTGTAGGAGTTCACCGTCGGGTTGGTGAAGGCCAGCAGCGACGGCGCGTGGTGCAGCAGGCCGCCGATGTAGTGGCGGGCGGTGTCCGACAAGCCGGCGTAGCCCTTCTCGTCGTACATCAGTGGCTTGCCCTTTTTCCACAGCGACTGGTGGGTGTGCATCCCCGAGCCGTTGTCACCGAACAGCGGCTTGGGCATGAAGGTGACGGTCTTGCCGTTCTGCCACGCGGTGTTCTTGACGATGTACTTGTAGAGCTGCATGTCGTCGGCCGCGGCGAGCAGGGTGTTGAACTTGTAGTTGATCTCGGCCTGGCCCCCCGTGCCCACCTCGTGGTGGCCCTTCTCCAGGCTGAAGCCGGCCTTGATCAGGTTGGACAGCATCTTGCTGCGCAGGTCGACGTAGTGGTCGACCGGGGCGACCGGGAAGTACCCGCCCTTGGGCCGGACCTTGTAGCCGCGGTTGGGGCTGCCGTCCAGCTCGTTCGGCGAGCCGGTGTTCCACCAGCCCGAGATGGCGTCGACCTCGTAGAACGACCCGTTGATGCGTGAGTCGAAGCTGACGGAGTCGAAGATGTAGAACTCCGCCTCGGCGCCGAAGTAGGCGGTGTCGGCGATGCCCGTGCTGATCAGGTAGTTCTCGGCCTTACGGGCGACGTTGCGCGGGTCGCGTGAGTACGGCTCAAGGGTGAACGGGTCGTGCACGAAGAAGTTCAGGTTGAGTGTCTTGGCTTCGGTGAACAGGTCGAGTTGCGCCGTGTCGGGGTCGGGCAGGAGCAGCATGTCGGACTCGTGGATCGACTGGAAGCCGCGGATGGAGGAGCCGTCGAACGCCAGGCCGTCCTCGAACACGCTCTTGTCGAAAAACGACACCGGGATGGTGAAGTGCTGCATGATGCCGGGCAAGTCACAGAACCGGACGTCGACAAACTCGACCTTGTGATCCTTGACGAGTTTGAAGATGTCGTCGGGAGTCGTGTCCGCCACAGAATGCTCCTTTGCTCGATGTCCGCTCGCTGACGCTAGGGAGCGGATATTGCCCCCCGATCAAGGCGGGATTTCATGCAGGTTACGTCACTGCGGTGTCCGCAGTGGCGTCCGGTCGGCCCGTCGGGCCCTCTGGCGGGCTTTATTGTAGGGCCGTGGATGTGGCTGGATGACCGAGGGATCACGATCCGCTTACCCGGGCGAGAGGCTCGGCTTGCCGAGTCGCGGGCCCGGATCGCTGGCGGCGACGGGACGCCGGATGGCCGCCCTGCTGATCGACTGGTTGATCGCCTACGGCCTGGCGGCACTGGCCCAGCGGTTCGGCGCTTTTCCCGCGTCGGCGCTGTCGACGGCTGTGCTGGTTGTCTGGTTGGTGCTCGGCCTGCTGTCGGTGCGGTTGTTCACCTTCACGCCGGGGCAACTCGCCCTGGGCCTGCAGGTGGTTGCGGTGGACGGCCGCGCGCCGGTCGGGATCGTTCGGCTGGCGGTGCGGGGTCTGCTGCTGGCGATGGTGATACCGGCGCTGTTCACCGACGTCGACGGCCGCGGATTGCACGATCAGCTCAGCCACACGGCGGTGGTGCGGCGGTTGGCGCGCTAGGCGCGGTAATTCCGGGCCGGGTCGCCGCGCTACCTGCGGCGCACCGCCCGCTGCACCCCGCGCATCTTTCCGGCGCCGGGCACCGGCCCCTTGGGCAGGATGGCGGCACCGGCCCGCGAACCCAGCGCGGCCATCCGCGACTCGAGTGAGTCCATCTGTTTGACGGTGATGTTGGCCGGCAGGCGGGTGAGGTGGCGCTCCAGTTTGCTCAGCGGAACCTCGCCGTCACCGTTGCCGACGACGATGTCGTAGATCGGGACGTCACCGATCAGGCGCGCTGTTCGCTTCTTCTCCTGAGCGAGAAGCGGTTTGACCCGTGTCGCGGTCCCTTCGCCGATCAGGATGACGCCGGGCCGCCCGAGCACGCGGTGCACCGCGTCGAGGTGGCCCGTCGCGGCCACCCCGGGGGTGACCCGCCATTTGCCCCGCATGTTGTCCAACACCCACGCCGCGGCGCCGGTCTGCCCTTCGGCCTTCGCATAGATCGATCTCTGGGCCCGTCGGCTGAACACGATGAACGCCGCCAGCGCCCCCAACAGCACGCCGAAGAGGGGCGAGGAGAACATGGCGATCCCGCCGGCCCACACTCCGAACGCCACCGACGCCCCGACGATCAGCACGAAGGCGGCGATCATGTACAGCGCCAGGCGTGGGTCCTCCCGGCGCTGAATGGTGAACGCCTGCCACAACTGCGTGCGGCGCTCCTTCGAGGCGGCCTTGCGGGCGGCCGCCGCCTGCGCCCTGGCGGCCTTGTTCTCGGCGGAGTTGCGGGGTTTTGCCATGGTTAGAGAATACGTGCCCCGGTGTCGCCGATCCGGCCGTCGGCGGCCTGCTGGTAAAGCCGTCCCGCCCGATAGGACGACCGCACGAGTGGCCCGGCCAGCACGCCGGCGAAGCCCAGTTCCTCAGCGTGCCGCGCGAACCCGTCGAACTCCTCGGGGGTGACCCACCGCTCGACCGGGTGGTGACGCGCCGACGGGCGCAGGTACTGCGTGATGGTGACGATGTCGCAGCCGGCGTCGTGCAGATCGGCCAGGGCGGTGCGCACCTCGTCGGGGGTCTCGCCCAAGCCGAGGATGAGGTTGCTCTTGGTGACCAGGCCGGCGTCGCGCGCCGCCGTGAGGACACCGAGGCTGCGCCGGTAGGTGAAGGCGGGCCGGATCCGCTTGAAGATGCGCGGCACGGTTTCGACGTTGTGCGCCAGCACTTCCGGGCGTGATGCGAATACCTCGGCAAGCCGGGAGGCTTCGCCGTTGAAGTCGGGGATCAGCAGTTCGACGCCGGTCGAGGGGTTGAGGTCCTTGATGGCGCGCACCGTCTCCGCGTACAGCCAGGCGCCGCCGTCGGGCAGGTCGTCGCGGGCCACGCCGGTGATGGTCGCGTACCGCAGCCCCATCGTGGCGACGCTCTCGGCGACGCGGCGGGGCTCGTCGCGATCCAGTGCGGCGGGCTTGCCGGTGTCGATCTGACAGAAGTCGCAGCGGCGGGTGCACTGGTCGCCGCCGATGAGGAAGGTGGCTTCCCGGTCCTCCCAGCATTCGAAGATATTGGGGCAGCCGGCCTCTTCGCAGACGGTGTGCAAACCCTCACGCGCCACCAGGCCCTTGAGGGCGGTGAACTCCGGCCCCATCCGGGCCTTCACCCGGATCCACGGCGGCTTGCGCTCGACCGGGGTCTCGGCGTTGCGCACCTCAAGACGTAGCAAGCGGCGGCCTTCGGGTGCGACAGTCACCCCGCCGATGTTACGCCCGCGGCGTGATGGTCGCGGATGGGCAGCGCGCCGTCGAGGGCATCGCAGACGGCGGCGGCGACCGCCTCCCGGACGTCATCGACGGTGACGGTGCGGCGCAGTTCGGCCGACAGTGAGGTGACACCGGCGTCGCTGATGCCGCACGGAACGATCCCGGCGAACGCGGTGAGATCGCAGTCACAGTTCAGCGCGAACCCGTGCAGGGTGGTGGCCCGCGATACCCGCACCCCGATGGCGGCGACCTTGCGCGCGGGGCGGCCGCCGCCCGCGGGCACCCACACCCCGGACCGGCCGTCGATCCGGATCGTCTCCAAGTCGAGGTCGCCGCAGACCGTGATCAGCGATTCCTCAACGCGGCGGACGTAATTCACGACGTCGAGCGGTTCCGCCAACCCGATGACGGGGTAGCCGACCAGCTGACCCGGGCCGTGCCAGGTGATCTTGCCGCCGCGGTCGGTGTCGATCACTTCCGGGGCCGGCGAGTCGGGGCCGCCGACCGGCCGTTCGTGCGGTTCGGTGCGCCGCCCGGCGGTGTAGACGGGGGGGTGCTGCAGCAGCAGCAGGGTGTCGCGCGCGCCGCCGGCGCGGGCGTCGGCCAGCTCGCGCTGCAACTGCCAGGCGGTGCGGTAGTCGATGACTCCGAGATGGCGGACGTCGACGGGGCTGGGTGACGACCGGATGGAAACGGGCACGTCAGCGACGCTACCCGGTCACCGGCCGACCGGCGTCGCGACTGTCACGCCAGAGTGGCGGTGGGTGGTGACGGTCACTCTGGGGTGACGGGCGGCGGGCGCCGGACTAGTCGCGGTCGCGGCGAGCCAGGGCGTAGCCGAGTGCCTCGCCGATGGTGTTGTGGTGGAACTGGAACCCGGCGTGTTCGAGCGCTGCGGGGATGGCGCGTTGGCCGGCGAGCAGGCCCTCGTCGGCGAACTCCCCGAGGGCGGCCCGGATGGCGAATGCGGGTGCCGCGAGCGGCGGGATCGGGCGGTGCAGGGCGCGCCCGAACGCGGCGGTGAACTCGGCGTTGGTGACGGGCGCCGGGCCGGTCATGTTGACCGGTCCGGACAGCGACTCCTCGGTGATCGCGAACAGCAGCGCCCGGACCTCGTCGTCGAGGCTGATCCACGGCACGTACTGGCGGCCGCTGCCCAACCGGGCGCCGAGCCCGACGGCGAACAGCGGCCGCATCGAGCGCAGCGCCCCGCCGGCGGGCGAGAGCACGATCCCCGTGCGCGCCAGCACCACCCGGACCCCGGCGTCGCGGGCCGGCAGGGTTGCGTCCTCCCAGTCCTGGCACAGCCGGGCCAGGAAACCGGTGCCCGCCGGGTCAGTCTCGTCGACGACACGGTCGCTGGTGTCGCCGTAGTAGCCCACTGCGCTGGCGTTGATCAGAGTGCCCACCCCGGCCTCGATGACGGCGTTGGCCAGCACCTCGGTGGGCGTGATGCGGCTGTCGCGCAGGCTCTGCTTGAACGCCCCCGACCACCGGCGCTCAGCCACGCCGACGCCGCACATGTTGACGACGACGTCGACATCACGCAGGGCCTCGACGTCCAACTCGCCGCTGGCCGGATTCCAGTGCAGCTCAGCGGCGTTCGCCGGCGTGCGGCGCACGATCCGCAACACCCGATGGTCGGCGGCGCGCAACGCGGCGGTGAGGGCCGCGCCGATCAGGCCGGAGGAACCCGCGATCGCGATCACGGCAGTGCGACCAGCCGGAGTCACGTCGCTACAGCCCCAGGTCCGCCTCGAACGCCGCCTCTTCGAGGCGGTGCCGGATCGTGGTGAGGAAACGTCCCGCGTCGGCGCCGTCGATGAGGCGATGGTCGTAAGTCAGCGGGAGGTAGCAGACCGAGCGGACCCCGATCGATTCGTTGCCCGTCTCGTCGGCGACCACCCGCGGTCGTTTGACGATGGCGCCGGTGCCCAACATGGCGGCCTGCGGCGGCACCAGGATCGGGGTGTCGAACAGGGCGCCCTGGCTGCCGATGTTGGTGATGGTGAACGTGCCGCCGGACAACTCGTCGGGTTTGAGGTTGCCCGTGCGGGCGCGCTCGGCGATGTCGGCGATGGCCCGCGCCAGGCCGGCCAGCGACAGGTCGCCGGCGTTGTGGACGACGGGCGAGAGCAGCCCCTGTTCGGTGTCGACCGCGAAGCCGAGGTGCTCGGCGTCGTAGTAGGTGATCTCCTTGGTGTCCTCGTTGTAGCTGGCGTTGATGTTGGGGTGCGCCTTGAGGGCGTCGATCACGGCCCGGGCGATGAATGGCAGGTAGGTCAGGTTCACGCCCTCCCGCTCGGCGAACGCCGTCTTTGCCCGCGCCCGCAACCCGACGATCCTCGTCATATCGACCTCGTGGGTCTGGGTGAGTTGCGCGGTCGCCTGCAGGGATTCGCGGGTCTTGGCGGCGGTGATCTGGCGGATCCGGCTGGCCTTGGCGGTGGTGCCACGGAGGTGGCTCAGCGCGGGCGCGGCAGCGGCCGGGGCGGCCGCGGCGGGGGCCGATGCTGCGGCGGTCGCCGGGGCGGGTTGCTGCCCACGCTCGGCCGCGGCGAGCACGTCTTGCTTGCGGATCCGGCCGCCCACGCCGGTGCCGGTGAGCGTGGCGAGGTCGACGCCGTGCTCGGTGGCGAGTTTGCGCACCAGCGGTGTCACGTACGGTGTGCCGTCTCCCGCGGATGCCGCCGGCTGGACAGGAACCGCCGGCTGGACTGGCGCAGGCGCCGGCGCGGGCGCCGGCGGGGGTGTGGGGGCCGGCTGCGGTGTGGGGGCCGGCGGGAGCGCGGATTCGGTTTTGGGCGCGGGCGGTGCGGGCGGAGCGGGGGCGGCCGGGCTTGTGGCCGCTGCGGCACTCGAGCCGATGCGCGCCAACTCCCCGCCGACGGCCACCACGTCGTCCTCCTGGGCGGTGATGCTGACCAGCACACCGGCCACCGGAGATGGGATCTCGGTGTCCACCTTGTCGGTGGACACCTCCACGAGCGGGTCATCGACCCCGACCGAATCGCCGACCTTCTTCAGCCACCGTGTCACGGTGCCCTCGGTCACCGACTCGCCCAACTCCGGCATCCGTACTGACGTGACGTCGCCGCCGCCCGCTACCGGCGCGGGTGCCGGCGCGGGTGCCGCCGGCGGCGCCGCTGCGGCCTGGGGCTGCGGTTCGGGCTCGGGCTCGGGTTCGGGAGCGGGCTCAGGCTCCGGTGGGCTCGGCGCCGGCGCGGCCGCGGGTGCTGCCGCAGGTAATTCAGAGGCGTCGCCGATGATGGCGAGGTCCCCGCCCACCTCAACGGTGTCGTCCTCGCGGGCGATGATCTTCGTCAACACACCCGCTGCCGGCGAGGGGATTTCGGTGTCGACCTTGTCGGTCGAGACCTCGACGAGGGGCTCGTCGAGCGCCACCGTGTCGCCTTCCTGCTTGAGCCAACGGGTGACCGTCCCCTCGGTGACGCTCTCACCAAGTGCCGGCATCTGGACGGAGATGGCCATCTCGTTTGACTCCTCGAGCGATCGTGGGTCGGGGCACGACGAACGGTGCAAAACTATCCTGTCACCGCGCGCGCGACTGCGCCCGGTCAGGGCGCTGCTACCGTGTGGCCACCCAGTGAGATCGCGGAGGTCCGATGCCGGCAACTCACAATGAGCCCCACCACATGGTCGAGAGCGCGGACCGCACCCGCATCGCGGTCTACGAAGAGGGCAACCGCGACGGCCCGACCGTCGTCCTCGTACATGGCTTCCCCGATTCGCACGTGCTCTGGGACGGTGTGGTGCCGCTGCTGGCCGAGCGGTTCCGGGTCATCCGCTACGACAACCGAGGGGTCGGCGCGTCCTCGGCGCCCTCCGCGGTGTCGGCCTACCGGATGGAGCGCTTCGCCGACGACTTCGCCGCCGTCATCGCCGAGCCGACCGCTGACGGACCCGTGCACGTGCTCGCCCACGACTGGGGTTCGGTCGGCGTGTGGGAATACCTGAGCCGGCCCGGGGCCGCCGACCGGGTGGCGACCTTCACATCGGTGTCCGGCCCCAGCCAGGACCAACTCGCCGCGTACATCTTCGGCGGACTGCGCCGCCCGTGGCGCCCGCGAACCTTCATCCGGGCGCTCAGCCAGGCCCTGCGGCTGAGTTACATGGTGCTGTTCTCGATCCCGGTGCTGGCGCCGCTGGCCCTGCGGCTCGGGTTGTCGAATCCGGCGATCCGGCGCGCCGTCGTCGACCACATCCCCGCCGAGAAAATCCACCACTCCCGCGGAATGGCCGCAGACGCCGCCCGCTCGGTGAAGACCTATCCCGCCAACTACTTCCGGACCTTCGCACGCAAGCGCCCGATTCCCGTGATCGACGTGCCGGTGCAGCTCATCGTCAACACCGAAGACCCGTTCGTGCGGCCCCACGGCTACGAAGACACCGCGCGCTGGGTGCCTCGACTGTGGCGCCGCGACATCAAGGCCGGCCACTTCTCGCCGATGTCGCATCCGCAGGTGATGGCCGCCGCCGTCGGTGACTTCGCCGACATCGCTGCGGGCCGCCCGCCGAGCCGCGCCATGCTGCGCGCACAGATCGGTCGCCCGCGCGAGGAGTTCGGCGACACCCTGGTCGCGGTGACCGGCGCCGGCAGCGGGATCGGCCGCGAAACAGCGTTCGCGTTCGCGCGCCGGGGCGCCGAGGTGGTCGTCAGCGACATCGACGAGGCCGCCGTCAAGGAGACCGCTGCCCGGATCGCCTCAGGCGGCGGCACGGCCCACGCGTATGTAGTCGACGTGTCCGACGCCGAGGCGGTCGAGGCCTTCGCCGGCCGGGTCGCCGCCGACCACGGAGTCCCCGACATCGTCGTGAACAACGCCGGTATCGGGCATGCGGGAGCATTCTTCGATACCCCGGCCGAGGAGTTCGACCGCGTGCTCGACGTCAACCTCGGTGGCGTGGTCAACGGCTGCCGGTCCTTCGGGCGGCGCCTCGTCGAACGCGGCACCGGCGGGCATCTCGTCAACGTCGCGTCGATGGCCGCCTACGCGCCCCTGCAGTCGATGAGCGCCTACTGCACCTCCAAGGCGGCGACCTACATGTTCTCCGACTGCCTGCGCGCGGAGCTCGGCGCCGCCGGGGTGGAGCTGACCACGATCTGCCCGGGTCTGATCAACACCAATATCGTTGCGGCCACCCGTATCGACGCGCCCACCGGCCGCGTCGGGCGGGTCGACGAGCGCCGCGGGCAGCTGCAGAGAATGTTCGCGCTGCGGCATTACGGGCCGGAGAAGGTGGCTGAGGCGATCGTCGGCGCTGTCCGGAAGAACACACCGATGCGCCCGGTGGCGCCGGAAGCCTA
>Ga0164297_10006226_pt1 | contig 9994 bp, 9 predicted proteins | sample GEODES058metaG_FD_113539 | JGI IMG/M metagenome (GOLD analysis project Ga0164297, IMG submission 113539) | Dystrophic lake water microbial communities from Trout Bog Lake, Wisconsin, USA - GEODES058 metaG | ecosystem: Environmental > Aquatic > Freshwater > Lake | place: USA: Trout Bog Lake...
AACATGATACAATCCCCAACCAAATACAACGAAAAATTTCTTGAAGCACTGGCTCGTTTAAATCCCGGGCAGTTAGATGCGGTTAACCAGGTCGACGGTCCGGTATTGGTAGTGGCTGGTCCGGGTACCGGCAAAACACAGATACTAGCTGCCCGAATCGGGAAAATATTATTGGAGACAGATACCAATCCGCACGAGATATTGTGCCTTACGTATACCGAGGCCGGCGTTGTTGCGATGCGTAAGCGACTGTTTGATTTTATTGGTCCGGAAGCTTACCGCGTAAATATTTATACTTTCCATGCTTTTTGTAACGATATCATCCAGGATAACCTCGACTACTTTGGCAGGAATAGTTTAGAGGCCATCTCGGACCTTGATTCTGTTATTTTATTTCGTGAACTGATCGATGAATTCCCGATCGACCACCCATTGAAGCGTTTTTCAACAGAGCCATACTATGATCTTCGCCGGTTAAAAAAGCTATTCTCGGTGATGAAACAGGAACATTGGGATGAGGAATTTATCAAGACCAAAGTAGCTGAATACCTCGACGATCTGCCCAATCGGGAAAAATATCAGTACAAGCGTGGTAACTCAAAAACAGGCATCAAGGTTGGCGATTTGAAGCAGAAGGATATAGATGCCCAACATGAAGTGATGAACAAATTGCTTGCTGCTGTCGCTGAGTTTGCCCATTTCGATGCCAAAATGAAGATCAAGGGGTTTTATGATTTTGACGACATGATCCTCTGGGTACTGAACGCCTTCCGGAACGACGAGGAAATATTGCGGCGCTACCAGGAACGCTACCAATATATCCTGGTGGATGAGTTCCAGGATACCAGCGGCTCGCAAAGCGATTTGTTGAAGCTTTTATTGAACTACTGGGATACGCCGAATGTATTTGTGGTTGGGGATGATGATCAGTCGATCTTCAGGTTCCAGGGTGCGAACATGAAAAATATCGTCGATTTCGCCGGGGACTATGTGCAATCGCTAAAAACAGTTGTACTAAAAGAGAACTATCGCTCCAATCAACATATCCTGGATGTTTCCAGGGTATTGATCGGCAACAACAAAGAACGTCTTACTGCGCAACTTGATCTTGATAAAAATCTTCAGGCAACTCACCCGCGGTTTAAGGAATTAGCGGTAGCACCGCTGATCAGTGAATACGAAAACCCTGCCCAGGAAATAGTAGGCGTGGCCAACCAGATCCGCGATCTGATCGAACAGGGAACCGAAGCCGCTGAAATTGCCGTTATTTATCGCAATCACAACCAGGTAGAAGAATTGCTTCGTTATCTCGATACCCGGAAAATAGCGGTTAACACGAGGCGGAAGATCAATATCCTTGCCTTGCCGTTTGGTGAAAAGATCATCAATATTTTGCGTTACCTGGCGATGGAACTGGATACGCCCTATAGCGGCGATGAATTGCTTTTTGAGATCATGCATTATGATTTTTTTGCTATCCCACCAATCGAAATAGCGAAGGCGAGTGTCGCAGTATCAACAGAAAATTATAAGAATTCGAATAGAGGAGAGCCAAAGACCTCGCTTCGGCGGTACATCAGCGAAATAAAGGCACCCACCCAGGCGAGCCTATTCGAGGAGCCGAAAGGCCAGGAAATGAAATTGCTGGCTATCTATATCGACGACTTGTTAAAGGCTGCGGTCAGCGTAACATTGCAGCAACTTTTCGAAGAGCTTATTGCAAAAATGGGTATCCTCCGTTATATCATGTTGCAGCCCGACAAGGGGTGGTATATGCAGGTACTCACCAATTTTTTTAACTTTTTGAAGGATGAGAGTCGCAAAAAGCCCGATATAAAAGTGAGCGACCTTGTCGCTTCGATCGAGCTGATGAAAAAAAATAACATATCACTTTCTTTGAACCAGGTGATCTATTCAGAAAATGGAGTTAATTTTTTAACTGCCCATGGTTCGAAGGGGCTGGAGTTTGAGCATGTATTCCTGATCGGCTGTGATAAGAAGACATGGGAAAGCAGTAATTCGAAAGATAAGTTCGCCTTTCCTGATACGCTAACCCAAAGCAGTGGCGACGACGACGCGCAGATGGAGGAATCACGCCGATTATTCTATGTTGCGATCACCCGTGCCAAACAGCACCTTGCTATTTCATACCCTAAAAAAGATAAAGCTGGAAAAGACCTTGAAGCATCAAGGTTTGTAGCTGAAATACTGGCGGAGCCAGGTATCAGTTTGAAGTTTCCGCAGGTTAATGAAACAGATATGTTTGAATTTTTGGCGACACAATTCAATGAGGAAGAAAAACCTGCAATTGAACTGATCGATAAGAATTATATCGACCAGTTGTTACAAAGCTATACGCTTTCGGTTACCCATTTAAACAGCTACCTTGATTGTCCTTTACGTTTTTATTTCCAGTGCCTGATCAGGGTGCCATCCGGTAAGAGCCCCTCAGCTACCTTTGGTTCGGCTGTACATGATGCTTTGAAAAAGGCCTTCCGCAAGTTGAAAGATAATGGGGATGAATTTCCGCCAACAAATGAGTTTATCGAAGATTTCCGGATTTATATGCACCGTAACCGCGATTCATTCACCAAAGAAGAATTTAAACTAAAGCTGGATTACGGACAAAAGATATTGCCACGATTTTATGAACAGCATATTCCAACCTGGAATAAGGTAGCATTGGTAGAATTGTCGATCAAAAACATCGAGATCGATGGCGTACCGGTAAAAGGTAATTTGGATAAGGTGGAGTTCCAGGGCAAACAGGTGACTGTGGTTGACTATAAGACCGGAAAGTTTAAAAATGCTAAAGATAAACTGGTTCGGCCGGGAGAAAAATATCCAAACGGGGGAGATTATTGGCGACAGGCGGTATTTTATAAATTGCTGATCGAGAATGACCGTAGTAAAGACTGGCAGGTAATTGGTACACAGTTTGATTTTGTAGAGCCTAATGAAAATGATGAATATCGTACTGAAAAAATATTCATCGAGCCTGAAGATACAGCGTTTGTCAGGGAACAGATTAGGACAGTGTATCGAAAAATTCAGGCGCATGATTTTAATACCGGTTGTGGCCGTAAAGATTGCGATTGGTGTCATTTTGTACGCAGTAATTATACCCAAACCGGCGGTATCATCGAAACATTAGAAGAAGCATGAAAAAGCTAATTGGCATATTGATCTTGTTTGCTGCCCTTCCTGTAATGGCGCAGACCACCGTCAAACAGGATCCGGGTATCAAACAAATGGCCGATGAAGTGTCGGCTAAAAACATCGAGCTTATTATACGAAAGCTGGTGAGTTTTAAAAACCGGCATACGCTGGGTGATACTACCATTACAACTATAGGCGTTGGTGCGGCCCGCAATTGGATCAAGGCGGAGTATGAAAGGTATGCTGCCGATTCGAAGGGTCGCATGACCGTGAAATTCGACACCTTCACCCAACCCAAAGGCGAAAGGGTTAGCCACCCCGTGAAAATTAAAAATGTATTAGCCATATTAAAGGGCACCGACCCTAAAGATACGAGGGTGTATATCGTATCGGGCCATTATGATTCACGGCGCTCTGACCTGATGAACTCCGATGGCGACGCGCCCGGTGCGAACGATGATGCATCCGGAACGGCGGTATCAATGGAATTAGCTCGTGTAATGGCTAAACGCCAGTTTCCGGCAACTATCATATTTATGAGTGTGGCAGGGGAGGAACAGAGTTTGCTCGGATCATCGCATGTTGCTAAAGTGGCCAGGGCTGAGGGGTGGAATATCGATGCCATGTTGAACAATGATATTGTTGGTAATACCCACGGGCTAGATAACGATCTGAAGAATAACACAGATGTGCGCGTATTTAGCGAAGGCATACCAACCGTCGCTGCCGGAAATGCAAAAGATATAGCGGGATTGATTTCACTCGGAGGAGAAGATGACAGCCCTTCACGTGAGTTGGCCCGGTATACTAAGGAGACCGCAGAGCGATATGTCGACCAGTTAAATGTAAAATTGATTTACCGCCGCGACAGATACCTGCGTGGTGGCGACCATATTCCTTTTCTGCAGGAAGGTTTTACAGCAGTTAGGTTTACGGAAATGAACGAGGATTTCAACCGCCAACACCAGGATATAAGGACCGAAAACGGTACCGACTTCGGCGACCTGCCAGATTTCGTAGATTTTAATTATGTACAAAAGGTAGCTCGGATGAATTTATCGGTATTGGCTAACCTGGCACTTGCCCCTGCCGAGCCGCAGAATGTTGGTGTTTTGACCAATGCCCTCGATAATAAAACTGAATTGAAATGGGAAGCGCCAAAGGCAGGGAAAAAACCTGCAGGTTATTATGTGCTGGTTCGCGAAACGATCAGCCCTTATTGGGAGAAGAAAATTTTCGTAGCCGATACCCGTGTGTTATTGAATTACTCAAAAGATAATTACCTGTTTGCAGTGCAATCCGTTGATGGCGAAGGCCACGAGAGTTTGCCGATAGTGCCTAAACCGACCCGCTGAAAATAGCAGGTACTTATTTGACGCTTTTCTTCAGGATAATAAAATAGCCAATAATAAATACACCAGCCGAAACGGCAAGACTTACCCAAATATCTTTGGTCAACAGGTCGACAGCAAGTTGGGGCATCACCTGGTCGTTTCCACCTTTGGCGGTATGCATACTTTTGACGGTAAGCATCGCATGGGAGTAAGGATAGAGGTAGGCATATTGCCAGCCGGTTCCTGCTAGTATAACGCCCACAATGGTTGCAGCGAAACCAATGCCCATTGGTTTAAGAAAATCGCGAAACAATAAACTGAGTAAAAACTGGATGGACAGGATGCCTAATGACGAGAGCAGTAATTTGAGATAGATCTGCGCCAAAAAGCTTTCCATATGGTACTCATTAAACTTCAGGTTTGGTTTAACTACGGCAAGCAGGTTACCAAAACCAAGCGTAAAAAGCAGAAAGAGGGCCAGGCAAAGGATCACCAGAAACAGCGCATAAATATATTTGGCCGAGTAAACCGAAAATTTGGAAATCGGTAACGTGAACAAGGTTTTCCAGGTTTCGGCTTTGTGCTCAATATTGTTGACAGAATATGCGATAAAAACAATTAGCATCGGCAATAACAGCGAACCCATTACGCTAAGGATAGCCCATGAAAACTGAAACCAAAGCGCTGCGCCAGGTTGTTTAGCCAGCTTGTCGCTATGGCTTAAAAATCCTGCAAACAGTAAAAGACAAATAATTAATGGTAATATGATCGCACTCCAGAAAGCAGCGGTTTTGCGCGTTTTATAGAACTCCGAACGGAACGATAGTATGAATCCTTTCATTTCCTCAGGCTTTTTGGGTGATATCTAAAAACAATTTTTCCAGGTCCTTTTGCGTCTTATGGATACTGAAAACCGGGTAGTTGTTGCGAATCAGCAAGGCGTTTATTTCGGCCATCTGGGTTTTGGATGCAAATGGCACAGTGATATGGTCTTCGTTGATCTCGTTTACAGTAAAGCCATGTTTTACCAAAAAATTTGCCGTATCAACAGTATTTTCAACCTCAATATGAATTTGTGGCTGACTGATCGACTGCAGATCTGCTATACTGCCCTGGAACAACAACTCCCCGTGATCTATAATTCCCACATGCGTTGCCATCCGTTCGATCTCGCCAAGCAGGTGACTTGATACGAACACAGTTTTTTGATGCCTGGAAACAAGGCGGATCAGTAGCTCCCGAATTTCGATAATGCCATTCGGATCGAGACCATTGGTGGGTTCGTCCAATATCAAAAGTTTAGGGTCTGATAACAAAGCCAGCCCTATACCCAGGCGTTGTTTCATCCCTAACGAATATTTACCAGCTTTTTTATTTGCCGCGTTCTTCAGTTGAACCAGCTCCAGTATTTCGTCGACACGTGTCTCAGCAACTTGAAGCAAAAGGGCCCTGTTCATCAGGTTTTCCTTGCCGGTAAGATGGCTGTAAATAGCGGGTTGCTCGATGAGCGAACCAATTTGTGAAAGGATGGCAATACGGTTACTGTTAAGTTCCTTGCCAAAAATATGAATGCTGCCCCGGTCTTTCTTTAACAGGTTAAGCAGTAGTTTAATAGTAGTGGTCTTTCCGGCGCCATTTGGGCCAAGGAAGCCATATATACTGCCTTCGGGCACTTGCAGGGACAATGCATTTACAACTGACTGACTGCCGAAGTTGAAGCTAAGCCCCTGCGTATCAATTACCATAATTTTTCTTTGGCAATTGAACAAACAGTTTTAACCAACGTTACGCCTTTATAAAAAAGGGAAGTTGAAGGTGAACTGCTTGTCCCGGAGTCATATGTTCTTTTTTGTTGCGCCTGATAACTTATCCCCATCACTAAAGCAAATACTACAGGTAATAGCAGTAATATAAACGGATTCGAATTGGTAAACAGCTTTTTCATGGTGCTTGTTTTTTGATGAAACAAAAGAATAGCTATTTTTTTAGGTGCTAAAATGTATTAGACCAACTGGCAGGATTTGTAGATGAACGGATTTTTGCGTTTTGATGCCAGTTCATCGAAGAAATATGCCAGTTCATCGAAGAAATGATACCGTTTATATAAAAAGACGACTTTGAACATACACAAAATATTACATTAGGAGAGTGAAAAGAAATTGGCAAATATTCTGGCACCTTGTTTTTTGGGTTAGCATCCTTTCCTATTTTATTTATTTAACCGTCGAAAACAGCAAGATAACACCCCGGGAAGTTGCAGTTATTTTTGGTATTTACGGTGTAATTAATATCGGCCTCTTTTATTTCAATTACCTATACCTTATTCCCCGATTGCTGGATCAAAAGAAATACCGTTACTATACGATAGCTCTTGTTGCCGTTATTATTGTTTTTGCGCTTGGTAAATATGGGATTGCGCTTTTTTTTAAAGACATTTTATTGGAGCATAAGGACAGCAAGAACACCACCTTTCTGGCTTACTTTACAAGTTCGTGCTTAACTAATATCTTTTTCCTGTTTCTAAGTACTGCCTTGAAATTCGGTACGGACTGGTTTTTGAATGCCCGTATTCAACGCGACCTCGAAACTCAGCGCCTTAGCGCCGAATTAGCTTTCCTGAAATCGCAGATCAATCCACACTTTCTGTTCAACTCGCTCAATAGTATTTATTCGTTGGCTTACCAGAAATCTGATACTGCTCCGGAAGCAATATTGAAGCTATCCGAGATCATGCGGTATATGTTGTATGAAAGCAATGATGGAAAGGTTGACCTATCAAAAGAATTGCAATACCTGCAAAATTATATCGATCTGCAGAAGATCAGGTTCGGCAATAAAGCATTTATCGATTACCGGATAACTGGTGAGGTCGGCAATCAAAAAATAGTGCCTTTGCTGTTGATCGCATTTATTGAGAATGCATTCAAGCATGGGGTTGCTAATGATCCATTAATGCCTATCCGGCTGATCATTAACCTGAATGGAACTAATCTGTATTTCTATATCGAAAATAAAAAGCACCATAACAACCGGGATATAGAAGGAGGCGTTGGTTTAAGCAATGTACAACGGCGGCTTGACCTGCTTTACCCGGGGAAATACAAGTTGGAGATACAGGACAAACCAGATACTTACACTGCCGAATTAACACTAGTTTTGTAATATGATCAGGTGCCTTGTAGTTGACGATGAGCCTTTGGCGCTCCATATACTGGAAGATTATATTTCCAAGATGCCTTTTCTGGAATTGGTGAAGGCAACAACCAATCCTATCGAGGCTCTGCAATTGGTTCAGCAGGGTGGGATAGACCTGGTATTCCTGGATGTGCAAATGCCCGAATTGACCGGTATCCAGTTTCTTCGGATCGCTAACGGCAAAGCAAAAGTTATCCTTACTACTGCCTATTCACAATATGCATTGGAAGGGTATGAATTGGATGTGATCGATTACCTGTTGAAACCAATTGCCTTTGATCGTTTCTTTAAATCTGTTCAAAAAGCGCAGGCGGTATTGCAGCCTGCCGGAAAAGCGGAAGTTAAAGTGGAGGCCGCGCCGCCGCAAAACGATTTTTTAAGCGATTTTATCTTTGTGAAAACCGAACATAAGATCCAAAAAGTATACCTAAATGATATCCTGTATATTGAAGGGCTAAAAGACTATATTTCGATATTCACACCGGCCGAACGTATCATTACCTTGCAAAACATGAAAAAGATGGAGGATGCTTTACCGGAAAAGCACTTTATCAGAGTTCATAAATCTTATATCGTTTCTATCAATAAGATCGACAGCATTGAACGAAGCCGTATTTTCATTGGCGAGAAAGTGATCCCGGTTGGCGACACCTATCGTGATGATTTTTTTAAGGTGATAGACGGGAAAAATATTTAACTGATCTGTTTTATCCGTTGACGTTTTGGCCAAGATATTGCTTTATAGCATTTTCAGACTGCCTAACTACCTCATCGGCAGGAATCCCCGCCGGCTCTATCGGAGTTAAAACTTCCCATTTCATAGCGGTAAACGTACTTAAAGGATAGTGGCCATATTGTACCATTTTCCAGGCATTATTGATGGCTATAGGTACCACCAAAGCTTCGGGACATTTTTTTAGGATGGTAGCAACACCAGCCGCCTGAAAGGTTTTTACCTGTCCGTCTTTCGAACGTGTACCCTCCGGGAAAATAACGCACGACCATTTTTTTTCTTTCATGCGGGTGCCAAGTTTACCGATCTCGGTGATGGCCTGGCGTGGGTCTTTACGATCAATATTAGCTGCTCCACCGTGACGCAGGTTGTAAGAGACCGAAGGGATACCTTTGGTTAGCTCGATCTTGGAGATAAATTTCGCGTGGTATTTACGCAGGTACCATATCAGCACCGGGATATCGTACAAACTCTGGTGGTTGGCGATGAAGACGATGGGCCGTCCGATGGGTAAATTCTTTTCATTGACGAATGTTACGGTATTTCCCAGTGCGTAATAACTACCAACCACGCAGGCATTCATGATATCAACGATCCATTTATGCGCCTTATACCCGAAAACGTTGAAAGTGAACCACTGCAGCGGATGGTAAAAGCACAGGAAAAACCCAAATAAAAAGTAGTGTATCGGTGATAAAATATAACCTAACAGTTTTCTCATACAGGGCAAAGGTAGGGTTTTGGTTGATTATGTCGAAAAGATAGGCACTCTTAGATCGGCATTTTGAAACGGGATCAATTAAATGCAGATTCGTTTTTAAAGCTTACCTTCCATTAGTAATATCCTGGCCTTAAGTACCGCTGCAACAGTAACTGAATCGGTAATTTCTCCATCTGCTACCATGCGGTAAACTTCTTCAAACGGCAATTTTTTTACGACGAGTTGTTCGGTGTCTTCCGGTTCGGCTTCAAATTGATGCAAGCCCCGTGCCACGAAGACGATACAAAGTTCGTCGGATACCGAATTTGATAAATGCATACGCAGCAATTCGGACCAATGATCAGCTTTAAGTCCGGTTTCTTCCAGTAATTCTCGTTTGCCTGATTCGATCGGATCTACATCCAATGGTCCGCCGCCTTCTGGTAGTTCCCAGCAATATTGGTTCGTGGCGAAACGGAATTGACCAACCAGGTAGGTATTCAGCTGCTCATCAAGCGGGAGCACGCCTATCGCTATTCCTTTAAAATGAACCTTGCCATAAATACCGGGGTTGCCCGAAGGATTGATCACCTGGTATTCGGTGACTTTGATCCAGGGATTGTCGTAAGCTAATTTTTCAGAAACTATTTGCCAGGGATTTTCTTCGTTATGTTGCATAAATCCATCAGTTGATGCAAAGTAAAAGTAATCTTCTGTTCTGTAACTTTCTTTGCGAAAGAATATCTAATTTGCACTATGCGCTACTTTCTCTGTCTTGTGCTGCCACCTTTTGCGGTGTTAACTACCGGTCGTATTGGTGCGTTCCTGCTTAGCTGCCTGCTTACATTATGCCTGTGGATACCCGGTGTAATA
>Ga0164297_10006228_pt1 | contig 9991 bp, 7 predicted proteins | sample GEODES058metaG_FD_113539 | JGI IMG/M metagenome (GOLD analysis project Ga0164297, IMG submission 113539) | Dystrophic lake water microbial communities from Trout Bog Lake, Wisconsin, USA - GEODES058 metaG | ecosystem: Environmental > Aquatic > Freshwater > Lake | place: USA: Trout Bog Lake...
AGCGTCTACAACTGATTACTAAATTATCTTTGTTTAACCTAGTGTGATAACTGTAATAATTGTATGTAAAAGCGACATATAATAATAAAGATATTTTAAGAAAAAAAAACTGATAACTCGACGACCAGAAGTTCGAGTCCAGGGCAGGCCGCATTTCTTTCTAGGGGGAATTAAATTCTAAGGGGAATTAAACAGGGATGTCCTCTGGCAATGCTCCTCTACATCATCTACATAGAGCCACTGCTTCTTAAGTTCAAGAAAGAGCTCTCGGGCGTGAGAATCGCCGCCCACCCTCTGAAGGTGGGTGGCCACGTAGATGACCAGTTCTTGTTTGTTAAAAACGACGATGACATTAGGCGGCTATGGTGCATTGTCGAATCTTTTGAAAATTGCACAAACGCATTGATTAATCGTCAAAATACCAGGTTGCTAGGCCTCGGGGCCTGGAAAGAAAGGAAGCAATGGCCATTTGAATGGTTAACTTCCTCTCCAAACATAAAGGTCCTGGGTATTGTCTTTTGCCCCACAATTCAAGAGACAATAGCAATGAACATGAAGCTTTTGCAAACTAAGGTGAGGCGAGGTTTGTGGGGAGCTTCAAATCGGAAACTGGCGATTCTGCAAAAAGTTCAATTTTCAATATGTACATTGTGCCAAAATTTATCCACCTGGCGAAAGTCTTCCCTCAACCCAAAAGAATGCTTAATGACATGCAACGTGCATGTAGCAAATTTATTTAGCGTAGCCGCTTGGAACGACTTGCCCTCGAGCAGTCGTACCCAAAGCTAACAGAGGGTGGGCATGGTCTTGTTAATTTAGAGCAAAAATGCATAGCCCTCTTCTCTGCGACTCTAATCAAGCAATTCTTAGGGGAATCCAATGGTACTAGCTTTCTGGATTATTGGGTGGGGGTTGCTTTGAATAGAGTAAAGCCCGTAACTTGGGGAAGCCTTCATGCACGGGAAACCCTTTTGTTCTTCCAACCAACAGTTAATTGTATTTTAAATGTAATTAATCACAACCCAGATATTCCTTTTAACAACCTCAATTCAAAAATAATTTATAACGTTTTTATCTCTGAAATTACTGTATTACCAAAGATTTTTACGAACAACCTGTTACCTAACCCAAAGCTCTCCTTATCATATCTAGTCAGCCCCTTTATAAACCCACCCACCAAAGAACAACTCTTTCTCACCCTTAGTTTTATTAGCCTGCTCTGTTCTGATTACAAGATACAGTCGAAAGTCTTATCCAATAGGCTTAGTTCAGTGAGGAGGAGATGGCTTTCCCGGACGCCAGATGGCAGACAGTTTAGTTGGCGTTCGGAATTTGCTGATGAAAATTGCATCTGAAACGCAGTCGCCTAAGGCAATACTACCCCAGGCAGCCATAATCGGTCTTGATTTTTCGGGAGCATACGATCGTTTCAACATAGGGTTCCTGTACAAAGCAATGGTGGCTTTTGGTTTTCCCACAGCAATCGTTCGATGGGTGCAGACGCTATACGAGACTTCGGAGTCCCTCTGGCGGGAATAAAACAGGGATGCCCTCTGGCGATGCTTTTGTACATCATCTACATCGAGCCTTTGCTTCTCCGATTCAAAAAGGAATTGATGGGCGTGAAAATCACCGGCCTTCCACTGGTTGTGGGGGGCCATGTAGATGACCAGTTCTTGTTGGTTGAATGTGACGAGGACATCAGGTGTATGTGGGGCATTGTCGAATCTTTCGAAGACTACACCAACGCTCTGATTAATCGTCAAAAGACCAGGATACTAGGCCTTGGGATCTGGAAAGAAAGGAAGCAATGGCCATCTGACACTTAAGAAGTGCACCCGTTGATAATATCATTGCAAGAGTGTTGGAAGACGTAAATTCGAAAATTGAAAACCTAAAGAAAACCCAGTTATATTCCAATTGCCTTTATCCATTTTAGTGTTCCTTTAAATAGCAGTGGCCAAGTTCTATTTCCATTGTTCGAGTTGTTAAACCCTGCCACTGCTACCCCTTATTATATTTACTAAAGTATATTTTTTGTAACCAACTGTGATAACTGTAATAATTGTATGTAAAAGCGTCATGTGTTAATAAAGATATTTTACACAAATAAAGGCAATGCTTCTCTGGAATTTTATATTTAGCACAAGTGCATTTGTAATTTTTTTTAAATATCTTTATTATCGGTAATATGCGACACGCACTTTATCGGGAAATTTATTCGGTTATTGCGTTTAACAGACGTAGACATATTTTATTACAAAAACTCCCCGACGGGGAATCGAACCCCGGCCTCCCGCGTGACAGGCGGGGATACTTGCCACTATACTATCGAGGAATACAATTATTTCTACGATCTATTATTATTTTAAAGATACACTTTTTTATGGCGATGAGTAAGGCGACAGTTTTAGTCCATAATCTTTAACTGTATGCTGGCGTAGGGAGGCACTCGAATGAATCTTAAAAGTAAAGGTCGTTTTGGGGGTATGATTCTTTATTCGGGGGCGAGAGTTCCCGGGTTTAACCCCCGTACGATCCCGTAATATGCAGCAGTTTATAAAGGCTGGGGTTCTATTGCCTGACAGGGAGAAGTGGTTTTATCTTTCAAACTATTTGCTGTCGCTAGTTGCCGATGTCTCTTCTTATGTGCAGTGCACTAAATTAAGGGTGCCATGGCCAAAATACGAAATAGTACCTTAACTACGGCTCGATGCGCTAAAAAATACTATATTACCCAACGATATTTCATTTGATTTTACCGACATCCTACTTCACCATCACAACTTACTTTACCACTAAACCCATTGGAACATACCTAATGGGGAACAATAAAATCCGATCGTCTGCCAATAATTACACATCGTGTAAAGTAATAACAAAACACTTTTTTTTAATGAATGATTGGTTCATAAATGTTTGGTTAGGAACAATAATTGAAAAAACAACAATGAGCTTAGTATATCTTAAATATACCTTTTATATCCACTGTATGTGTGATAATCCAACAAGTTGGTTATATAATAAAGGGAATTAAGTTTTCAATAATATTTGATTGTGTTAACAATATTTTTTCTCTCTAAAAAGAGCTCAAAGCGCTTAAATATACTACATTACCCAACTACATTTCATGTGATTTGACAACATCCAACTTCACCATCACAAATGACCTTAACACAAACCCGATTAGAACATGCTTAACGGGAAACAATATATTCAGATCTTCTGCTGTTAAATATGATCACATCCTACGCCTAAGTGGAAATTCGCCGTACATGGCATTATAGATTTGACATGAATAAATAACCCTTGATGAGGGTTTATCGACGATTGCCGATCATTGATGATTTATCGACTACCGCCGTTAGCGGCCGGCGACTGTAGTGGCAGTTTACGGCCTCGACGGGCTTCAAGCCCAGCAACGGTGAGAGTGACCCTGACGACGAAGAATGGCGGCCGGCGGCTCATCGCGTTGGGCGCCGTGGATTTTTAAGCTTGGATTGGGATCATATGTACAGTAATTAAGCAGATTTTTGACCGGCATATTACTGAACGAATATTCAGATATATTGTATCATTATCTGAAGTTTTTTCACCTAGAATTGCACTTTTTAGCCCTATTGGGGAAGGAGATAATAATTTAACATATGCTGCCTACATATAGCCGTCTACTCATTTTTCCCGCTTTACCAATCTGTGAATGTCTAGATTTAAAAAAATATTTTTGGTACTGGTGAGGGGTCCTATTCCAGAGCATAGTATATCTTGCGGCTTTTGTATCTCCTCATTAGTCGCCTTATCGGTCCGCGGGATAAGAACTCTATCCGGACAAACACAATTGCTTTTTCCTTCATTCTGATTATCAGCATTCGCTTTTAGTTCGGCTCAAATAGACTGCCGATTAAGACGTGCGTAACCCGAACAAAATTTGTAGCGGAAAATTCCGGTATTATCCGTTAAATTCCGGAATTTTAGTTCCTATCCTTGAATTTTTTGCGGAAAAAAAACCCCGATATTCGCGGTTGCAACTATGGGATTGTTTCTTTGATTATCCGGAAAATCATTCCCCACTCGAAAACCAGTTGAAATCAAGTATATTGTCCTCTTTTGACCCCAGAAGGGAAAATTGTTGGTAAAAGATACCGGCGAAATACTGGTGTGTTCGACTAGTTGTAAACCGGAACGAAACTCCGAAACGAACAAGTGTTCGTTGCTTGAAATTTGTTTTCGAACCAAAATTCCAGAATTTTCGCCAAATTCCTTTTTATTATTCAACCAAGAAAAACCAGAATTATTCTAGAATGGGGTGTACCTCTCCGGAAAAATTTTGCTCGGGAATATACTCGCACCATAGGCAATTATGTCATTCTTTCATCAGTTTGTAAAATAATTATTTGTGTATGCTGCTTTTTCGTTCTCTGTTGTTTAAATCTCTCCGTTCTCCGTAGACAACTTTTCGATGAACTTGCTTACTTTCTATTTCTACTCCTGAATTAAATGGGCGGCGCTCGGTTCTTTTCCCTTTACTTCCTGGCTCTGCTTTCCTAACCCTGCGGACATTACACCTTTTTTTTCTGTTAGCCGATCAACGTTTGCTCCAGCTCCAAGTATTTCTCAATGCATCCATTTCCTGCATTTCTGTTCTGCCATTTTGTTCTGCCATTCCCTACAGGCATTTTTCTTTAAACTTGATTTTAGCGCTATCATCGGCCTTTTTGAGTTTTGAGAAGTGGATGGCAATTGATTGAAAATTTCATTTAAAATCCTCCTCCCACCAATCCATGATGTTTTTTTATACAATTTTGATTTCCCTGAAATTTTCATAAAATAGTTTGAACGTATCTATAAAATCTGGATCTCCGAGCTGGCTGACGTTGAATTTCCAATAGGATGACTTAATTTTTTTGGATTGTTTTGCAGCGAAAAACTTTTTCAAATTCCTTAAAATTAACTATTTTTATGAAGTCGTCTTTCTTTTCTTTTGCATGGTCAATCGTTATTTGTTTAAAATGGCGCTTAAAATCCTGTTCTCACCAATCTATTATATAAACATTTTCTCCGTCTGCAGGTATCATAAAATTCTGTAAAAACGAATTTAAAACCGGGGTCGTTGAGCAGGCTGCCATTGAACTTCCAATAGTCTTTTTTCTCTGGATTTCGGCGTTAGTGGTGTTAACATCGATGTTGATCAAAACCAGCTCGTGGTCGCTCGCACCATAATGTAGGATTTCAAAAGCTGAAACTGCTTCACGGTTTTTGTTTTCAACTGAAATATGATCGATAAAGGATTGACCGACCTTACTTCTAAAAGGGTATGCGTTTTGCGTGTGGGTTGTAAGAGCAGATGTGTTATAAAGGTTTTTATTTGATTATTTGATTATTATTTTTACTTGTTGTTGGGTATGGTGAATGTTGAGTTGAAATCGCCGAGTAAAATCAAGTTTTCGTCAAAGGGGAGCAAAAAAATAGGTAAAATGGTTTGGTAAAAGTCACGCTTCACTTAAGCTGACGCATTGGCATAGCCATATATGTTGACGACGGTAAAATTTTCGAATTCTGCGCGGATGATTCGGCCCTCTGGAGATTTGATGATTTTCTTTGGTGTCTGGTTACGTTTAAACAGAAGTGCAGGACACGTTGCCTTTGATCAAGTCATTGGGAAAATAAGCTATTGAACAAAGCAAATGCAGTACATTATTACTAATATATTGACTTGTTTGTTTAATCGACTCCAGTCGGATGAAAGGATACTTGTCGGTATTCTCATCAGATGGTATAAATAAAGTCACACGAAATAACGCTGTGATGAACTTTCTATAGTGAAAACCTGGCTACCGATCCCTCCAACTTATAATCGTACCGGTAAAAAGAGTCCTTGAAAGTCACCCATTATCTTTCTTGGTAAAGCAGCTAACCGTTCGTTGAAACATAATTGTACCGTTACTAAAGATACATAGGAATCATAATATGATTTGTCTCTAAACTCTAATGTAGATTATGTGGTTGTGGTCATGAATATTCATTCCGGGACGAGATTCTTTTTCCAAATGACGACGATAAACCAGCTGCCAAATCATGGCTGGCAGCTTGCAATTTTCAAGGAAATTTACAAACAAAACAGTACATTACCAAGAGGTCGGAAGAACGATACTTTTTTCTGCCAGGACACGTTCGATATTTCAGTAAATACAAAGTAATCTTCCAGATAAAATTAACAATGAGCGCGAATAAGATTTGAACCAGGGAGAATCACACCCCTTGATCATTGTTCTTACCTATTTGTAAGAAATAAAAAATTACTAAACTAAAATTGCTGGTTGTGCGGGTCATCGATCCCTATACCTCTCACTTGTAAAGCGAGCGCTCTACCATTTGACCGACACCCCAAATTATCACATCCTATAATGGCTCATTTATGTTTTACATTAAAACGTACAAGATGAAAAAACGTCAAATTAAACAAATAGCGATTGTTCTTAATAATGGTTAGTGTTTAGATGATATCTAACCGCCCGGTTAGCTCAGATAGTATCGTGTGAGTAATCCTAAAGTAATGGGTTCAAATCCCTTTTCGGACGATGAATGTCAATCAAAGATGTCTACCAGTCAGTGTATACCTTACCAAAAGCTATTTTATCTTACCACAAATCACCAGCACTAAACCCATAAATTCGAGAACACGTTCCTCGCACTACTATACCCTTATGTGTGTCCAAAAAAAGAGTAAATTTAATTTCCTCGATCAAATAAGACTTCCCAGTTAAAATCTGTCACCACGTCATGAAAAAGCACGTCTGTGGCGTAATTGGCTGGCGGGCTCGGCTGTTAACCGAAAGGATGGTGGTTCGATCTCACACATGGGCGGTTCATTTTGTTTAATTTGTGACCAATAATAAAAACGAGTCATACAAAAATACAAATCTATGAAAACGTGTGTGCTATACTTTCTGTTTTCTTACTAGTCGTTCGAATTGTTAAACCCTTCCACTGTTATCCCCTCACAAGTGTCTTCATTGAAGATTATATGTCATACTAACACCATGCAATTCGTGGGAGAATGAATGTTTTAAAAATAAAATGGGGCACAGTAAGAAATTGATCTTTTTTTCACAAAATTGACGTTCAGTAAGATAAAGATACGCATAGCTATTGATGCAAGAATTTTTTGACATCATTTATGATTCTAAAATCAGTTAATTTTGAATAAGAGTAAAGAAATAGTTGTTTCCTGTGCGTTGATGATAAGATAATCGAAAAGAGTTGATTATTAGTTTTTAACACGTTCTCGCTGATAAGGTCACCTTTATGAAGTTCTGCCAAAGGATCGGATGAAGCAATGTCGCCCTCTTGTGCACGAGCTATATTTAAATTTTGTGTTAAGGTTATTCAATGTAAGCATCGATGGTTCAATGGTAGAATGCTCGCCTGCCACGCGGGCGATCCGGGTGTGATTGCCGGTTGATTCATTTTTGAATCATTCGGCATAATTGACGCACGTACATTCTAAATTGTACATTATTGTATAATTTGTAATAATATATATTGCAATGTTAGTCCAACACACTTTGAACAGGGAAGCAAACAGCGCTGCTCTCTTGCGATGCTCTTGTACGTCATCTACATCGAGACGCTACTTTTAAAGTACAAGTAAGAACTTGCGGGCGTGAAAATCACCGACCACCCATTGAAAACGGGGGCCATGTAGATGACCAGTTCTGGTTTGCTAAAAATTATGATGACGATTTATAGAGCATTGTCGAATCTTTAGAAATTTGCACCAACGCATTGACGTAATTGTCAAAAGAACAGATTATTGGACCTCGAGTCCTGGAAAGACAGAAATCATTTTCCATTACTTCCATAACTTCCTCCCTTAACATAAAGTTCCTGGGTATTGTCATTTGTCCCACAATTCAAGAGACAATAGCACTGAACATGAAACTATTGCAAACCAAGGTGAGGGGGCCCCTGTGGGAACCTTCAAATCGTAAATTGACAGTTCTGTAAAGAGTTCATTTTTCACTTGTTTATTGTTCCCAAAGTTATACCCCAAGAAGGTAACACATTTTGCAATATCAGGAATCCAAACTCTCATAACAGATCCAGTTGGGTGAGAACCAGTTATCCTAACCACTACACCAGATAGGACCTTGAATTATACTTGTATGAGGAATGGAATAAGGTTACATTAGTTTTATTTTCGTGGTGTAGTGGTTATGACGTCTGATTTACAGGCAGTAGATCTCCTGTTCGAGGCCGAGCGGAACATACTGCCTGCATACCTTTATTTTTAATCAATGCCAATTTGTTGGCTAAACCTTCCAAAGTAAAATTGTAATGACGGGTTTAAAAAAGATTAAATAACTTGATCAAAGTAAATAGCTACGCGAAAAATATGTGATACTAAAGTAAAATATGCCTCGATGGTCTAGGGGTATGATTTTCACTGGGGAATGTAGCTCCGTATTCAATGGTGTGAGCCGACTTTTTCTTCAAATTTACGCCCGTTGCATTCGAGGAGTACGTACTTTAGGCTACCCAGATACGATGACTCAACCGAGTCAACCCCTGTGGGCGATTCCGACTCAATCGATTCTCAATTCGTGGGCGAGTTTACCTATCAGTGGAACGGTCCCGAGTTAACCGCTTGAAACGCCCAAATAAGAAGAAAGATAATTAGTCACTTTAAGGCACTTTTATTAAAGATTTAAAGATTAATTGGAAAAGCATGTCAATTCCAAACCAATTAGTTAGGCTAATTGATGCCTCAAAGGTTTCTGGAAATTTTTCCTTCGTGTCACTTGCTACAATTTTAATTATTTTGAAAACCTTTTTAAAACAATCGCTTGGCTTGGTATAACTTTTACTCGCCATTTCGTAGTTTTTTGTTGTTGCCGTGCTGAAAACTAAGCGAAAAGCACACAACTTTGGAAAACGAAAATATATTTATATCATCTAACTCTAGACCGACCCCCTTCAATTAGTTATGGATTTATTGAGTCTTGACTCGGCGACTCGGTGGTACGAGTAGACTAGGTGACTTGACTTGGGGCAAGTCGTAGGAATGAGTCTAGTCGACTCGGTTCAAGTCATAACCGCAGCCCGTCCGGGCTAGCATCAAAACGTGACCAATAAGCTAAACTATATCCAGCATGACTGACGTGCTATTCTTGATAATAATCCTACTCTATATCACAACAAGTCTTCTACCATATATCATATTAAGTACCTCAGGTAGCTCAGTTGGTAGAGCGGTGGACTGTAGATGGTGATGGTTGTAATCCATAGGTCACTGGTTCAACTCCGGTTCTGAGGATATAAACTTATGCTCTTTCTTATTAATACTGCAAGAATACTTGTGAATATAACTTATTTTAATATATTCGCAATTCGTTCCAAGCGGTTTCTCCAAATTAACTTGCTGCATGCCTTTTGCATGTTATTTAGCTTATCTTTGGCAGAGGGAAGACCTTTGCCTGGTGGATGAATTGAGGCAAAATGAACTTGTTAAAGAATTATACCTTTTGCAGAACTGTCAGTCTCCGATTTGAAGCTTTCCACAAACTTCTCCTCACCTTGGTTTGCAATTGGCTCAAGTTCATTGCTATTGTCTTTAACTGTCTATTCTCTTTAACTGTGGGACAAAAGACAATACCCAGGACCTTTATGTTTGGAGAGGAAGTTAACCATTCAAAAGGCCATTGCTTCCTTTCTTTCCAGATCCCAAGGCCTAGTAACCTGGTCTGTTGACCATTAATCAGAGCGTTGGTGCAATCGTCGAAAGATTCGACAAAGCCCCACATATGCCTGTTGTCCTCGTCACATTTAACAAACAAGAACTGGTCATCTACATGGCCCCCACAGCCAGTGGATGGCCGGCGATTTTCACACCCATTAGTTCCTTTTTGAATCGGAGAAGTAAAGGCTCGATGTAGATGATGTACAAAAGCATCGCCAGAGGGCAGCCTTGTTTGATTCCCATTCGAAAACT
>Ga0164297_10006231_pt1 | contig 9988 bp, 9 predicted proteins | sample GEODES058metaG_FD_113539 | JGI IMG/M metagenome (GOLD analysis project Ga0164297, IMG submission 113539) | Dystrophic lake water microbial communities from Trout Bog Lake, Wisconsin, USA - GEODES058 metaG | ecosystem: Environmental > Aquatic > Freshwater > Lake | place: USA: Trout Bog Lake...
CGTTCGACGCCATTCTGCCCCATCTGCCATAATTACGCCGACGATACGGAGATATGAATGCCTGCCAATGATCGGAAACCAAGCTCGAAGGCTCAGCCCGCTTCGGACGCCATCGATACCGGATTGATTGCCGACCTCGCCAAGCTCTTGAACAAGTCCGATCTGAGTGAGATCGAAGTTCAGAAAGGCGATTTGCGGATTAAATTGGCCCGTACCCTTATGGCAGCACCCGTTGCCCACGCCGTTCATGTGCCGGCCCCCGTTGCATCCGCCGTTCCCGCACCATCAGCGGCGCCGATGCCTGGTCCAGGCACCGGCAAGATTGACGCATCCCATCCCGGCGCGGTCGCGTCACCTATGGTGGGAACGGCCTATCGTCGCCCTTCGCCCGACGCCAAGGCCTTTGTTGAAGTCGGATCTACCGTTAAGGCCGGCGAAAAAATTCTTCTGATCGAAGCCATGAAAACCTTCAACGAGATCGTTGCACCGCGCGCCGGAACGGTGACAGCCGTGCTCGTCGAAGATGGCCAACCGGTCGAATTTGGCGAAGCTCTGATCGTCATCGAATAATAGGCGGAACGCTACCCATGTTTGACAAGGTCCTCATCGCCAACCGTGGCGAGATCGCATTGCGGGTGCTTCGTGCCTGCAAAGAATTAGGGATAGCGACGGTAGCGGTTCACTCCACGGCTGACGCCAATGCCATGCATGTCCGCTTGGCCGATGAGAGCGTCTGTATCGGGCCGCCCGCGTCGCGGGACAGCTATCTGAATATCCCGGCGCTTCTTGCAGCTTGCGAGATCACCGGAGCCGACGCAATCCATCCCGGCTATGGATTCTTGTCCGAGAATGCGCGGTTTGCCGAAATTCTCGAAAGCCATGGCATTACCTTTATCGGCCCAAAATCCGAGCATATCCGGATCATGGGCGATAAAATCGAGGCGAAGCGCACAGCGCGCAAGCTCGGTATCCCTTGCGTCCCGGGTTCCGATGGCGGCGTCACGGAAGATGAGGAAGCCCTCCGCATTGCCAAAGAAATCGGCTATCCAGTGATTGTCAAAGCCGCCGCTGGTGGTGGTGGTCGCGGCATGAAAGTCGCCCGCACGCAGGATGATTTGATCGACGCGTTGCAAACCGCCCGCACAGAAGCCAAAGCGGCTTTCGGCGATGACGCTGTTTACATCGAAAAATTCCTCGAAAAGCCGCGACATATTGAAATTCAAGTCTTAGGCGACGGCAAAGGCAACGCCATCCATTTGGGCGAACGCGATTGCTCGCTGCAGCGCCGCCACCAAAAGGTCTGGGAAGAAGGCCCCTCGCCCGCGCTCAATCAAGAGATGCGCTCCAAGATCGGCGAGACCTGCGCACAGGCCATGCGAGATTTGGGCTATCTCGGCGTTGGCACCATTGAGTTTCTCTATGAAGACGGCGAGTTCTATTTCATTGAAATGAACACACGCATTCAGGTCGAACATCCGGTTACCGAAATGATCACCGGCATCGATCTCGTCAATGAGCAAATCCGGATTGCAGCAGGCGCGACGCTCGGTATTTCGCAAGACGATGTAAAGCTCTCGGGCCACGCGATTGAATGCCGAGTGAATGCTGAAAATCCGGCAACCTTCCGCCCGTCACCGGGCAAGATCGCTTATTTCCATCCTCCGGGCGGTCTTGGTGTTCGTGTCGATTCAGCCGTCTACCAAGGCTACACGATCCCGCCTTATTATGACTCGCTCGTTGGCAAACTTATTGTCCATGGCCGCACCCGCAATGAATGCTTGATGCGCTTGCGTCGCGCGCTTGATGAGTTCGTTGTCGATGGCATCGAAACCACCCTGCCCCTGTTTCGTACGCTCGTCCGGAATGCGGATATGCAAAACGGCCAATATGATATCCATTGGCTGGAACATTTCTTGGCCGATGGCGGGATGGACGGAGCCTCTGGCACCTGACACAATAGCGCCATGACCCGTCATGATGCCAATAGGGATACGATAACGCCCGAGGTGCTGCTACGCGCCTACGCGATCGGCATTTTCCCGATGGCCGAAAATGCCGATGACCCTTCGATCCATTGGGTTGAGCCCCGCATACGGGGCATTATCCCTTTGGACGCCATCCATGTTTCAAAAACACTGGCTCGATCCATTCGTTCAAACCGTTTTGAGGTTCGGGTTGATCATGATTTTGACGGCGTGATTTCGGGATGTGCGACCCGGCCCGGCGATACATGGATCAATAACCGTATTAAATCGCTCTATGGTGCGCTCTTCGAACGCGGATTTGTTCACACGGTCGAAGTCTATCAGGATCAACAACTCGTTGGCGGTTTATACGGCGTCAGCATTGGAGCGGCATTCTTCGGCGAGAGCATGTTTCACCGCGTTACCGATGCTTCAAAAATAGCCCTTGTCCATCTGGCCGCACGACTGATCCACGGTCAGTATGAATTGCTGGACACGCAATTTTTAACACCCCATCTGGCCACGTTAGGCGGCATTGAAATCCCGCGTGACGATTATCAAACGCGCCTCGTCAATGCCGTATTGGAGCGGGGCGATTTCAAGGCACTCGATCCGCAAGCGCATGCCGATGGCGCACAGATCCTCAGCCTCATCGGCAAGAACCAGAAGACGCTGCTTTAAGGTTTCTTCTTCACGGGAGCAGGTGCTGCCGGCGTTGCAGGCTTTTGCAACGGGATAGGCGCCTGCGGCGCGGGCGTTGCATCGTTCAGTTCGGGGATCACAACGGTACCCCCTTTGCAGCCAATCAGCCACACATCATAGATCGGATGCTCAACCCCATGAAGCCCCGGGCTGGATGCAAAGATCCATCCACCAAACAGATTTTTGGTACTTCCCGAAACCGTGATTTCATCGACTTCGACAAAGGCCGATGTGTTCTGCGGTTCGGTAATCGGCCGCGTATAGCACACACGCGGTGTCACCAAGAATGCACCGAATTCAACCGTTTCATCAATCGCCGCTTCGAATGAAATAATCCGACCCGTTATTTTGTCGAGGCCTGAGAAAATCGCGATTGGATTTTTAATCTTATCTGCAAGGGCGGCACCCGGCAGAGCCGCCATCACAGCAGCCAGCACCAAACCCAAAATCCAACGAGCCATTCTCAATGCGCCTCAAGCCGATGATCAAATCATGTCGCAATTCGACGCTCAGGTCTTATCACGCCGATCATGGCGGATGAAAGGCTTAGGCTTTCTTTTTATTTCCGCTGCGGACGGGCTTAGCTGCATTTGCCATCTCGGAAGATGGCCGAAGCTCGGCCTCGGCAAGGGCATCGATACGACGCACCCGATCCTCCTGCTTGTGCTTTAAAGAGCGTATCTCGCGGATCAATCCAAGCATGGCCCGATCCACATTACCGGCTTCCTCTTGCGCCCGAAGCTTACGCTCTTCCTCGGCAATCTGATGCGCGATTTGCTCAACTTCAACTTGAAGAGAGGAAACCAAGTTGTTGTCTTTAATGAGTTTATCCCATTTTCTTTTTAAATGGCTCTTTCGTAACTCAGCTTCGCGATGAGCGCCCTGCCCGAACTTCGCCTTAACGGACAAATCGGCAATCTGTCCGGCTAATTCTCCGAAAGATAGAGAAATTTTCGGCAAGTGATCGACCGATGACGGTGCCTCCACCTTCGACAACCGTGCGACAATGTCGGCAGCGATAAGCGCCATAGGCTCGGACCAGTCGCCTGCAACACGCTGCCGGAACAGCCGAGCCGTTGGGTACCAAACGGTATCGGTTTCCCGCGCCAGCCACCGCCAATCCGGCTCGACCCGCAAGAGAAGATGCACCGGACGACCGAGCGCTCCAGCGACATGCGCAACGGAAGTATCGACCGTGACGATCAAATCAAGCGACATCATAACGGCCGCCGTATCCAGAAAAGCCTGCCCATCCGCATCAAAGCCATCTCCAAAATCATACAGTTCGCGTCGGAACGAAGCGGTTTTGATTTCCTCAGTAGGCTGCCCTTTTTGAAGGCTGAACAAACGAACACCGGGGATCGCGGCCAGGGGCGCAAACGCCTCAAGCGGCGCTGACCGTCCCTTCTCGGCCGGTGAGTCCCGATTTCCGCCCCAGCAAATCCCGATTTTGAAATCTTTCGAAACCATTTTTCGTGCCCAAGACTTCACACGAACGGGATCGGCCGAAATATAGGGCACATGATCACCATAGGTCTTAGGGTCAATCCCGAGCGCCCTTGGAATATGGAGCAAAGGGGTCCATCCCGTCGCACCATTCACGCTTCCAGGCTTATTGCTCGGCAATAAATTGATCGGCAAACCCATGGTGCGGATCAAATCAAACAAGATCTCATGGGTTACAAAATTGATCTCGACGCCCTGCTCCACCAATGGTCGCAGGTAGCGCATAAACTGGATGGTGTCGCCCAACCCTTGCTCGTCCATCACCAAAAGGCGCTTGGGCGGCTCACCACCGCGCCAGCGAGGCAATTCGCGGCTACCACCGTCGGGCGTTCTAATTTTAACGGTTGGCTGTGCCGACATGAGCTTAAAGCGAATATCAAACGCGTCCCACGCCTCATTTCACTGCTCTCGGCGAAACAGGGTCAATGCCAGCCTTGCCGCGGCATCCGTATGCTCGGGATCAATCGAACGAATAAAACGAAGCAAGATCAGCGCTTCGGTAAACCGCCCTTTGATGATCTCGTGTTCAGCCAGCGTAAAAAGATGAGAAACTTCAGTCGCGTTCGGTGCGCGGATCATGTCAGTACCAGCGTGGGATGTTTCGACGAGACGCATGTACAAAAGACCTCCAAATCCAGAAGGTCTCAACACTTACTCGGGAACTCTCTCGATATACTGAACTCGACACCCTAAAATTGAAGTAATTTAGTCATTACTCCAATACGATAATCTCACTTATTTTGGGGTCCAGGGCGTATAATCACCCGTCACCTTTGGACGACGGCCGCCCTTAAGGATGGAACCTTGCGGACGCCAGGCATCAACCGTCCCGGTTGCATTTGCCTTATGCGGCAATTCCCAATCATGGGCCGTGTAATTCTCATTGGCCGGCGGAACGTCCAATTTATGGTGCATCCAGCCATACCAGCCGGGCGGGATGCGCGATGGCTCCGCGTCGCCTTTATAGATCACCCAACGGCGCACAATGCCCAGCGCCGGATCAATAACGCCGCCTTTGGTTTGATAATACCGGTTTCCTGCCTCGTCTTGGCCGACAAAATCACCCTTTCGCCAGGTGTGGAACAAGGTCCCCACCGTCGCACCGTGCCACCAGGTAAAGATCGTCAAAAGAAACTGTTTCATGGCTCTAAAAAATCCAAAGATGCCCGTAAATTTGGCCGGACTATGGCGACAGACACCGCATTTGTCCAGTGTTCGAAACGCAGCATCCCGAGAAACACAACCCTATTGCCCAAAGGAGTAGCTTTGCCGCGGACCCGAGCAATGCTAAGAAACCGCGATTCAAATAAACGGCGGCCAGCACCGAACCAAGTCGGGCGGCCCAATAGCTATCAAAGGATGGGACAATGGCGAAGATTAAGGTCGCAAATCCGGTAGTCGAGCTCGATGGCGACGAGATGACCCGCATCATCTGGCACTATATCCGCGACAAGCTCATCCATCCCTATCTCGATATCAATCTCGATTATTACGACCTCTCGGTCGAAAATCGCGACGCTACCAATGACCAAGTCACCATCGACTCGGCCAACGCGATCAAAAAGCACGGTGTCGGCGTCAAATGCGCCACGATAACGCCCGATGAAGCCCGCGTGAAGGAATTCAACCTAAAAGAAATGTGGAAGTCGCCAAACGGCACCATCCGCAACATTTTGGGCGGCGTCATTTTCCGCGAACCAATCATCTGCAAAAACGTCCCACGCTTGGTGCCACACTGGACGCAACCGATCGTTGTCGGCCGCCACGCCTTTGGCGATCAATACCGCGCCACCGATTTTAAGGTTCCCGGCAAAGGCCGCATGACCATTAAATTCGAAGGCGACGATGGCACCGTCATCGAGAAGGAAGTGTTTAAATTCCCGGGCGCCGGCGTTGCGATGTCGATGTACAATCTCGACGACTCCATCCGCGACTTTGCCCGTGCCTCGCTCAATTATGGCCTACAGCGCAAATATCCGGTTTATCTTTCAACGAAGAACACGATCTTGAAGGCCTATGACGGCCGCTTCAAAGACATCTTCCAGGAAATCTTTGACGCCGAGTTCAAGAGCCAGTTCCAAACGCTCGGTATTACCTATGAGCATCGTTTGATCGATGACATGGTAGCCTCTGCCATTAAATGGTCGGGGGGTTATGTGTGGGCGTGTAAAAACTATGATGGCGACGTGCAGTCCGATATCGTAGCGCAGGGCTTCGGCTCGCTCGGCCTCATGACCTCCGTTCTCATGACGCCCGATGGTCAGACAGTTGAGGCCGAAGCAGCCCACGGTACCGTTACGCGCCATTACCGCGAACACCAAAAGGGCAAGGAAACCTCAACCAATTCCATCGCCTCGATCTTCGCTTGGACCCAAGGCCTCGCCCACCGCGCCAAACTTGATGACAATCAAGAATTGGCACGCTTTGCCACAACGCTTGAGCGGGTATGCGTTGAAACCGTTGAATCAGGATTCATGACGAAGGATCTCGCCCTACTCGTTGGCGCCGATCAAAAATGGCTCTCGACGACAGGCTTCCTCGACAAGATCGACGAGAATTTGAAAAAGGCCATGGCCTAATCAATTCGAAATAAAATCAATCAAGCCCGGCAGCAATGCCGGGCTTTTTTTATCTCTAAGAATGGCACTATGCCCCACCGACAATCTCTTGTTCGCTCGCCGAGTCATCGGCCATAGAGGCCACTCCTTGGCGCGACGCCTCTTCAACGCGTCGACCCAATTCAGGCCTCTCCGCCATCAGAATGCGAAGATCGGTCGCGTCCAACATCAATAAATCCGTACGCACCAAGGCACGGGCCGTTGTTGTCCGCCGCGTTGGCTTCACAGCCGCCAATTCACCAAAGAAAGCCCCCTCGCCGATTACAACGGGCGCATGTTTGGGGCGGTCGAGTTCAATTTGACCGGAGGCGATGAAATACATCGAATGGCCCAGTTCACCCCGTCGAACCACAATCTCGCCGGGCACCGCCGTATGCGATCTTAAAAAGCGCATGACTTGAGCCACGTCATCTGCATCGAGATCACGAAAGAGCGGTACGCGCGAGACGATGCCCCACGTCACAACAAAGTCGCGCCGATGGATCACCTCGGCAAACGACGTTGCGATAATACCAACCGGCAAAGCCAGCATTCCGAGACCCAAGATTGAAATCAATCCGGCAACCATTTTGCCAAGCGGCGTAATCGGCACCACATCGCCATAGCCGACCGTCGTTAACGTCACGACAGCCCACCACATCGCATCGGGAATGGTACCGAACTTTGTCGGCTGTGCATCATGCTCGATCAAATGCATCAACGAGGCCGAGACAAGAATAAGCGCCGCCAAAATAACGATGCAGGCCATCAGCGCACGCCGCTCATTCACAATCGCCTCATAGAGCGAGCGGATGCCCGGCGAATACCGCGCCAACTTCAAAAAGCGAAAAATACGAAACACGATCAGCGCCCGCAAATCTGCGGGCGTCACTAGAGCGAGATAAAAAGGTAAAATCGTCAGAAGATCGATCAGCGCCGGAAGGCTAAACACATGCCGAGCCATAACCCGCATGATCGGTAACCGACGATAGGGCGGATGGATCGGCGCAATCCAAAGCCGCAACACATATTCGAGCGAAAAGGCCGCGACGGTTACAAGCTCGATGGCTAAAAAAACACCGCCGTAATTTTGCGCATAATCGGGTACGGATTCAAAAACGACGGAGCCGACGCTGCCAACCGTCAATACAACCAATGCCGCATGGACATAACGCGATACCCGATCATCGGGCATCGCTTGTTCGAGGATTTCGTAAATACGCCGACGAACGCGCGCAAGGCGTTGAAAAAACATCCCCTGCGCGTGGCCGATCAACCGGCGCTCCGCAACACCGAAGCAATTGCCTCAATCGCATCCGCCGACTTCGCACCATCGGGTCCGCCCGCCTGCGCCATATCGGGACGACCGCCGCCGCCCTTTCCGCCCAAAGCCTCGGCACCGACACGCACCAGATCAACAGCGCTAAAGCGACCCGTCAAATCAGCGGTCACAGCAACAACCAGTCCTGCTTTACCGTCTTCTGCAATGTTAATCAGTGCAACAACGCCTGATCCAAGCTGGACCTTTGCCTCATCAGCCAGGCCCTTGAGATCCTTCATCTCAACGCCTTCTACTGAGCGGCCCATGAATTTAATGCCGTTGATATCGCTGACACCGGATGCTGCCCCCGATCCACCGCCACCCATCGCCAGTTTCTTGCGCGCATCCGCAAGATCACGCTCAAACTTCCGGCGCTCATCCAGCACCGTCGATAGACGCTCAACAGAATCCTGCGGCGTCGCTTTGAGAAGGCCTGCGAGCTCGCGCAATTTTTTGGATTCGCTTGCGAGATAACGGCGTGCCGTATCGCCCGTCATCGCTTCGAGACGACGCGTTCCTGCGGCTACTCCCGACTCCGATACGATGGTAATCAACCCGATATCACCCGTGCGCGACACATGCGTTCCGCCGCACAACTCAACCGAATAGGCCTTGTTGGAACCCAGCTCGGAACCCATCGAGACCACGCGAACTTCTTCGCCGTATTTTTCACCGAAGAGCGCGCGCGCGCCGCTTTCAATCGCCTCTTCCACGCCCATCAAACGGGTAACAACCGGATCATTTTGCAGCACAACGCGGTTGGCGATGGCTTCAATCTGTTCCAACTCTTCATCGGCAATTGGCTTGGTATGCGAGAAGTCAAAGCGCAACCGTTCCGACGATACCATCGAGCCCTTTTGCGCCACATGATCGCCTAAGACTTGGCGCAGCGCTTCATGCAGCAAATGGGTCGCGGAATGGTTCGAGCGGATCGAACGACGACGGCTGTGATCCACCATTAATTCGAGTGCCGCACCAACACTCACTTCGCCTTCTTCAACGGTAACGATATGCGTGAACAAATCACCTAGCTTTTTCTGCGTATCCGTAACACGGAGCTTAACGCCTGCGCCGATCATCACACCCGTATCGCCGACTTGGCCACCGCTTTCGCCATAAAACGGCGTCTGGTTTAAAACGACAAAGCCCGATTTGCCGGCAGGAATGGTGTCAACAATCTTACCATCGGAGATGAGCGCCTTAACAACACCTTCCGCCAGCTCCGTGTCATAGCCCAAGAATTCAGTCGCACCGACCTTCTCCTTAACGCCGAACCAAACCGTGTCGGTTGCTGCTTCGCCCGAACCGGACCACGCCGCACGTGCCTTTTCGCGTTGCCGTTCCATCGCCGCATTAAACGCATCCGTATCAACGGTGATGCCACGTGGACGTAACGCGTCCTGCGTCAGATCAAGCGGGAAGCCATAGGTATCATACAGTGTAAACGCGACATCGCCCGAAAGGCTTGCCCCCGTGGAGAATGTCTTTGTTTCCTCATCCAACATGGTAAGGCCACGCTCCAGCGTTTTGCGGAAACGGGTTTCCTCCAACCGCAGCGTTTCTTCGATCAGCGGCTCGGCGCGTCCAAGTTCGGGATAGGCCTGACCCATTTCGCGAATAAGCGACGGTACCAGACGGAACATGGAGGGTTCACGCGCACCCAGCAATTGCAAATGCCGCATCGCACGGCGCATGATCCGCCGCAGCACATAGCCGCGCCCTTCATTTGATGGCAATACGCCGTCAGCAATCAGAAATGAAACCGCGCGCAAATGGTCAGCGATGACGCGATGGCTGGCTTGGCCCGCAGGATCAACACCTGTCACTTCGGCAACAGCCTTGATTAGGGCGCGCATCGTGTCGGTTTGATAATTATCATGCGTGCCTTGCAACAAGGC
>Ga0164297_10006234_pt1 | contig 9987 bp, 9 predicted proteins | sample GEODES058metaG_FD_113539 | JGI IMG/M metagenome (GOLD analysis project Ga0164297, IMG submission 113539) | Dystrophic lake water microbial communities from Trout Bog Lake, Wisconsin, USA - GEODES058 metaG | ecosystem: Environmental > Aquatic > Freshwater > Lake | place: USA: Trout Bog Lake...
GTGAACAACAACACCAGCTGGATAAGCTTCCCTGGCGTGTGGACAACCTACGTGGCGACGCTGCTCCTCGCCTGGCTATGCCTCTGCGCCGTGGTCGCTCCCGCCCGTGCCTGGGACTGCGTCCTTCTGGTGCACTTCGTGGTCACTTTCTACCTGTTTCACTGGCACAAGGGCAGCCCCATTGCGGCGGACCAGGGCGCGTATGACAAGCTGACGTTTTGGGAACAGATGGACGAAGGCGTCCAGCTGACGCGCAACAAAAAGTTCTTCACCGCCCTTCCCGTGGCACTCTTCCTGCCCTCGGCCTGGCAGCGGGGAGACCACACCTCCGTGTGGGGACTGTCCACGTTGGCGGTGCGTTGTGTGTGGCGCGCACCCATGGATAACTACCATGTCTGACTCCCTGGCACTCCCCTACAGGCGACGGTCGTGCTTGTGATTGCCAAGACGCCATTCATGCACCGCGTGCGCATCTTTGGAATTAACGATGGGCCACAATGACGTGGGGCTGTGCGTTGTGGTGGACATCGCCGGAACAGGGGCGGGGACGGGGACGAATACAAACGCTGCAGTGAGTGCAGCATTGACTGTACATGTGCACTGGCGACGATACTGATCTGAAATATCAGATTGGACACAGGTCTTCAATGTCTGCGCTTGTCTTGGTCGTAGCAACCACGAGCTGGCCGCAAGCACCAGCAATGTCGCGGCCCATGCTGCGCCTGACGGTGACATTGACCCCATGGTCTGTGCGCAGCGCCCGCTGGAAGGCATCAATCACATGTGCTGCTGGTGCTGCGAGGTGCGCCGCCACGCCGATGTTGTTGTAGGGGATCAGATTGACCGTCCATTTGTGGCCATCCAGCAGCGCCGCCAGCTGACGCGCATGCTCCAGACTATCATTGATGCCTGCAAGCAGCACATACTCAATCAGCGGCGCGTGGCCACTCGCCTCCTCATATATGCATGCCGCAGACATGAGCTTCTCTAATGGCCACGTGCTCGCAGACGGCACAACGCTGTGACGCACATCCTGCGTCGGCGCATGCAGCGACAGGGCCAGTCTCACGCCAGGAAGGTCGCACGCGAGTGTCTGCATCCGTGGCACAATTCCCACCGTGCTAATCGTCACTCTAGAAGGCGCCACGCCAAAGCCGCCCTTGCTGGGCGTCGCTGTCAGCAGTCTCACCGCTGTGCACACGGCTGCATAATTGTTCATAGGCTCGCCCATGCCCATGAATACGACGTTCCGCAGATGAGTCCGGTCGTGGCAGAGCGCATGCAGCGCCTGCTCTGCAATTTCGCAGGAACTGAGGTTGCGCACCATGCCCATCGTGCCAGTTGCGCAGAATGTGCATCCCATAGCACAGCCGACTTGAGAGGACACACACAGCGTGCTTCGCTTGATGCCCTGCCGAGGGCCATCCCCGTAGCGACCAGCCCCGGAGTCGTGGCGGAGCAGAACTGCCTCAACGGCGAGGCCGTCGTGGAGGCGAACCAGCAGCTTGGTGGTGCTTCCGTCGCGAGATGTGAGTGCTGTCTCCAGATGACTCGTAGCATTCACTGCTGAGCAGCCTTGTTTCAGCCGAACAGAGGAACCAGCTTCCAGTGCAAGGACGTCCAATGTTGGCAGCGTGCCGTGTCGCAGCGCGTGTCTCAGTGTAGACGCGCGAAGAGCAGCCAAGGCTGGTGTAGCAGGCGGCTCCTGCACTAACGCAGCTGCCTCTTCGTCGAACAAACCCACAGGTGCAGCGCAAACTGGCGCGTCATCGACGTGCAACTGCACGGGTGACATCTGAAACTAGCTCTGGCGAGGGAACTATTTTGCATCACTACTGGGCAGCGAAGAGCACACATGATCTGCATTACAAGTGGTTCATCGCGTGTGTCTCTCTATGCTGCAGTTGCAAAGCCGACGCGAGCCTTGCCGTAGTCGAAGACTGTGTGGTAGGCTGACAAAAAGACGTCACCGAGGATGTACAGCGGCAGGCCGATGTCGATGCCCATGAAACCAGACACGCACTGCGTTTGCTTGCCAACAGTCACTTGGAGGACGTACTGCTGCGGCGTGAGCACGAACTTCTTGCGAGCGATGGTGAAGGTCACATTGGGCAGGCTGTCGATGGTGTTGCAGTCCAGCGCCGTCTCGGGGCCCACACCGCCGACAGTGGTTGTGCCAGACTCGCAAAGCGGCGCAAGGGTGCTCGCCAGGGCATGCGGGCCCACAGGCAAGTGCTGCGCCGCAGAGACGGCAGCAGTGCACACAGAGCACTTGAGGTCGGCAGCAGAGTTGGACAGCGCGGCGCCAAGGCCAGAGAAAACGCCCGCGCGGCGGAGAAGCTTGCGACGGGCAGCAGCCACGCCGGCGGACAGAGCATCCTCGTCGCCTGACAGGAACTCAAGATCGTGGCCATCATCTACTTGCTGGGCGCATGCACCCAGACGGGCACACACCGCGTGTGCGGGTGCGTCGCGCAGCTTGCCTCCCGGCTGGATTGCCGCCGCGATGTCGCTCGCCAGCGCAGAGCATCTGGCCGCCTTGGCGGTCTGGCCAGCACTGCTACTTTTCTGTGCAGCCAAGATGGCGCTGTTCACCTGGTTGATGGCATCGGTGGGGCCCGCAATCAAGCTCGTTCCCGTGTCCGCGATGGCAGCACAGCCGCCAGCCTCACCGCAGAGACTGACGCCCTGGTCGTTGTTGACATCCAGGCCATCAAGCTCGAACTGCCAGTAGGCCTTGTTCGTGACTTTGGCCCAGGTGTGTGTGCCCACATACTGGCTTGGGTCCATGCCGCCCAGGATGAGCTCTCCTCCCTCTGGCGCGCCGCGCTTGAGGTAGAAGCTGAACACTGGCTGGTCCACAAGGCCCAGGCGCATGATGTTCTGCCACGGCGGCACGACGCCGTCCACGGAGATGGTCTCGTAGCCCATGCCCAGGATGCCGTCGAACTTGGCAGCCAGGAAGGCGAGGCCCGGCTCCTTGGTGGCTTCTGCAAAGGTCTGGCCTGGCACGACAAGGTCGCCGAAGGTGAGCGTGTCGGAACTCAGGAAGCCGGACAGGGAGCCGGAGCCGTACTGGATGGCGAACGCCGTGCCGTTGGCGACATACGTGCTGCTCTTTGTGGCGTCGTACTTCTGGTGGAGCAGGCACGGCAGCTGGAAGATGCCGCACTGCACAGACGGCACCCACAGGTTGCTACTGCCTGTATCGAACACCACTTGGAAGGTCTGAGGCGGCGTGCCCAGAGAAATGGGGCCGTAGTACTGGGAGCGAGGGGGAAGGGCAAGGAGTCAGCGAGGTGCAGCGCGGTCGCGCGTGAGCCCCAACTCTCCGGAACAGTCTCGACAGCAGCGCATGTGGTGCCCACAGCTGTCGCGGGCGTCTGGCACAGCGGACAGAGCTGCGCGGCGGCGTGCAGCGTGGCTACGCCATGTGGGCACATAGGCTCTCTGCGCCTGCGACGAGCGCCCGCACCTGTGCGTCCATGAAGTTGCTCAGCTCAACAGCGTGCTTGGAAGCATCTACGCCGCTGCTGACTGACTGGCGGCGAAGCAGGAGCGCGTCGCCAGAGGCAGTGTCTCCGGCCACTAAGCGGCCTGCAGCGTTGTGCGAACCCACTTTGTGCAGCGGTACACGCATCACCGCCGCCGCAGCGCCAGCGATGCACGACGCCAGCACGGCGACGCGCAGGTCGCGGGAGCGCGCCATGGCGTGCGTGGCCGAGGGAAGTGGCACTGCAAGCTCGGCGACACGTGGCGCATCTTGTTCGTCTTTCCCAAGAGCGGGTGACCACCGTAGCGGAGTGTAGCGACCCGCGTGGCCGCGCCTCATGGCTGCTGGTGGGCCCGCCGCGAGGCTTCCTGCGCTGAGAGTGCCCCATGGCGGCCTGCTGGGCCCGGGGCTCGGTAGCGGCAGCGGCGCGACTCCTCGTGGTGAGACTCCAGGCAGCGCCTTTCCTGGTGGCTTCCCGTTCGACGAGAGTAGCGGTGCGTTGTCAGCACTTTCGTCCCAGCAGGTGGACATCCTCGGCCTGCGGCAAGGCGGTCGCAGAGCAGACGTGTGTCCTGCGCATATGCGGCGGCATTGCAAGTGCGCTCGCGCCGAGAGGGTGTCTAGCACGCGTGGCCGCCCGGTGGGCCGGCAAAAAGCGCTACGCTGTCCTGTCTCTGTCCCGGAAGGCCGTTTGACGCCGGCGCCGAGCCTGCCTTGCCCGTGCGTCGCACCCAAGCGGTGTGGACTCCCAGACCGCGTGGTTGGACGCACGGCGCCGGCGCAGAGGCGAGGCCTGCGGCCTCCACACGAGGCCCATGCCATATAGACAGTGCATGAGCCATGTCAGCTCGGCAACACGCGCAGCCGCACCCTCCTCCTGCTGGCCACGCGTCTCCTGGCACAACACGCAACCTGCGCGCGCACGGACGCGTGGACACATACACACTTGTGCGTCACGAAGCACTCACTTCGCCCCGCTCTGCTCTTCCAACGCACCGCCTTGCAGCCGAGTTGAACACCATCCTGGGCTACTTGCACGCTGAACAGGGCGCCGGACACGACACAGGGGTGCGTCGCGCTGTCGCGGTGTGCACGTTGAAGCTGTAAGGCGCTCACACACTGCTTTCCACTGTCCTCGTGCAGACGGACAGAAGCGGCGGCGCTGATAGGAGCGGCGCTGACACGCCATTCAGCGCATTGTTCGGTAACCATGCTGGTGCTGCTGCTGCCGCTGTAGGCGCTGGCGGAGGAGCTCCTGGCGCGCCGGCAGGCTCGACGCCAACCTTTCGGCCGGTGCCTTCCAGACTGCGCAACACCGCCTCTGCGCCGCTTCCTCCGCAGCCGACATCGCCGCCACATCCGGGTAGTCCGCTCCATGAAGCATCTGCTCGTGCGAGAGATGCGCAAGCGGCCTTGCAAGCGCAACTAGCAGTGCAGCGCGCCCGAGTGGCGGCAGCGGCGGCAGCCGCAGCGCAGTCGCAGCAGCAACAGCATGCTCCGAATCCGCACGTCAAGCCGGAGCCGATGCGCATGTTGGCAGCCACAGCTTCAGCGACGCTTGCCGCTGCGTCTGGTGGCAAAGTGAGTTACACCCATGAAGAAGCTGCTGAGCTCGCAGCGTTGCTAGGCGCAGCAGCTGCAGGCGCGGCACTGTTGCAGCAGCCGCCGCAGCAGGCTGCTGGTCCGTCTGCACCCTGGAACGGCTCCTCCGCATTCTCACAGTTCCCGCCGGGCATGGGTCTGCTTCAGCACCAGGGAGGCACGAGTGCCGCGGAGATGTGGCGTAACGGCGCGCTGATGCCGTTCCTAGGCCATGCTTTTGCACCCGGTGGCGGTGCAGGGGGTGGCACCCCTGGCGGCAAGCCCCCTGGCAGCGCGCCAAGTCGTAGCGGCAAGCGCAAGCCTGCCGGCGCAGCGACAGGAGCAGGCACAGCGGGGCGTGGGCGGGGCGATAAAGGCGTAGCTGCAGGAGGGGAGCCTGGCGCAAAGAAGCCCCGTAAAGCTAGCGGAGCCGCTGCAGCACCGCCAGCAGCAGGAGCGGCGAAGCCTGCGAAGCGGCGCTCGGGAAGTCGTCATCCGGCAGGTGGCGCTGGCGGGGATGCACGGCACCGTCAACATGCCGTGCCTCCATCTTTCCATGGTGGCGCTGACGGCGGTGTGGCTCTACCGCACGTTCCGCGTCCCACCGCGCCCCGCGGTGCGCCTCCGCCGCTGAAATCGCTGCTTGACGATGTGGAGGCGTTCGAGGAGAGCGTGCCTGATGTGAGCAAGCCGACGTGTAGTCGCTCTCGCAGCTGGAATCCTAATGAAGATGAGATGGTGCGCGCGCTGGTGCGCGAGCACGGCCTCCGCAAATGGGCCTTCATCGCTGCGTGCCTCAAGACGAAGACCCAGAAGCAGGTGTACGCCCGCTGGCGTGACTACCTGCAGCCGAGTCTGACGACCAAGCCGTGGACGAAGGAGGAGCAAAAGCGACTGCTGGAGCTGCAGGCTCAGATTGGGAACCAGTGGGCGCAGCTGGCGCAGCTCATGCCTGGCCGCAGCCCGAACGCCATCAAGAACCGGTTCCATGCCACCAAGCGCAAGCTGGAGCGGCACACGAAAAAGAGCCATGCACCGGGGGCTCCGGCGGGGAAAGGAGGCAAGGGAGCGGCTGCGGCTGCGGCTGTCGATGACGACGCTGACGCGGACGAGGAGGAAGTGGAGGAAGAGGAGTAGACTGGCCGCGGCTGATGCACGCAGGCGTTGAGGCACGCACAGATGAGATGAGTTGAGGCGCACAAGCTGTGGAACAAAGACACACGCGCGCTGACGTTGGCAGAGAAGTCTCCCTCTCTCAAGAGCTCACCAGAACTGGGCGAGGGCTTTCCCGGTGAGCGGGCAAGTGTGCCGACAGCCAGCAGACCGCGTCGCGTGAGCCCCAGGTGCGTCTCTGAGCGGGCGGACGCGCGGCGTACAGCTGGACGCGCGCGTGTGGTGCTGTCGGAGAGTCTCGTCACTGTCGTCCTGGCTTGGTCCTCGCCTTGGTCGTACGGCACCGACACCCGGCACCGCGTCACCGCTGCGTCCTCCACCACACCGCCACTGACGCCGTCACCTTGCGCTGCGTCACAGGCCGCTGTTCCCGGGCGCCGAAGAGGAGAAACGGTGAGGCGCGTCCCCCGACGAGACACTCCCCTCACCTCTAGGCTGCGTCCTCCCACGGCGCGAAGGCACGCACATTGGTCGCTGTCGCGAATCCGCCGTGGGTGTGACACCCGTGACGATGGAAGCGTCTTGTCGCTGGCCCCGCAGAAGCGGGTGTCGGCGCGGAACGGGCGATCTACTAGGCTCCGGGGTCGAGACCAGACCGTTGCCTCTCTGACCACGTCCGGTACGCAGGCCATGGCACCGCCCGGCGCAATGCACTCCACCTCTACCGCTGCAACAGCTGTGCGGCACTCGCAGCGCCGCGCGGCCACCTTGACACGGCCTGCGCTGGAGGACGGCAAGGTGGGCGGGAACGACCAGCGCTTGCAGCCTGGCGCTGCTCAGACGGCCTCCGCTGCGTTGCCGCAGCTGCAGACGACCATTAAACTCACCTGGGCGCCGAGTCAAGACGCTCTGCAGCATGAGCGAGGCGAGGGCGAGGATGCAGAGATAGCAGCAACAGCGGCACCTGCAGTGGGCACGCCGCCGCACCCGCGGTCGTCAGCCATGTACATCGACCTGAAGCGGCAACACAGTCGCAATGTGCCTGGTGTCGCAGGCATCCATGCGAATCAGCACCAAGGCGGTGGTGAAGCACCACCACAGGGCACAGTGCCTGGCGCGGCTACTCCAGATGCGAAGCGGCAGCGCGTCGCAACCGCCGCTGTGGCGCCTCCAGTGTATCCGACGAGCACATCGGCGGTGTCTGCCGCCACAGTCAGCGACGATGCAGTGGCTCTTGGCTACGAGCTGGGCACCATCAAGCACAGCGCATTCGTGCTGTGCCACGCCGCTGGCCCGTCAGGGCTGACGGTGAGCCGTATCGTGGAGGCAGCCTCGGCGGCGGGCATGTATTGCTGGGGCACCTGCAAGACGCCGAACAACAGTGTCACCGCGGCGCTGAGCCAGGACCCCAATTTCCTGCGTGTGGCGCCCAGCACGTACTCCTTGCGCGACATTCTGCGCCCTGTTGGCCAAGCGGCACTGCGCGAGGTGCTTGCCGCCAAGCACGCAGCCGCAGCGAAGGAAGCCGCCGCTTCCAAAAAGGACCAAGGTGGCACGAAGAGCGCGCTGGGTAAGCACGGCAGCGCGTCTCATGAGCATGGAGGTGCAAAACATCACGGCGCCGCGAAGCCGCGGAGTCACAAGGCGGGCGGGCATCGCAGTCATCACTCTCACCCCAAGATCATCATCAGTGGGAGCCGCAGTGGTGATAGCGATGGCGGCGCCGCACATCCGACGTACCAGCACCGCCATGCGTATGTGGCAGGCCGTGAGGGCGCGGAGAACACACACATTCTACAAGCCCACCACTCTCGTGCTGGCGCCGGCCTCTCTGCGCAGCCCGCTTCGGCTGCATGTTTGTGGTTAGGATCTGACATGGGCGCGGAGGATGCCCCCTTCGCGTCTGGCCTGCCCACTACAGCAGACAGCGCGAGCCTCTACCCGCCGCCCAGCCCGGAGGAGGCCGCTGAGGATTGCGATGCGGCGGCGCATGATGAGTGCACCAGCCCGGAGACGGCGCGTGGTAAGTCATCCCTGTCCTCTGTGGCGATGGCGGCGGCGGCAGCGGTGCCGGCGGATGGGATGTTAGTGTCTCCTCAGCCTCTTGGCAGGAGACGCGTCGCATCACGCCCGCCATCACGCAAGCCAGCACATCAATTACCACCTGTTCTTACGGGACGCGGCAGCTGCTCTGCCGCACCTGCGGACATGCCGCTGGTCCAGACAGTGCCAACAGAGGCGCATGCTCGAGCTGAGCGGTGGCGACTTGAGGCTGATGCGCTGTGGAAAAGCAGCCTTGCCCGCGGTAGCAGTGCGCGCGGGTCTGTGCAGGCGAGCGACGCAGGCTGCAATGTCGCCGTCGGTGACGTGTTGCCGTCATGGGTCATGCAGGAGTTCATGGCAAAGAAGCTACGCATCGCCACCGGTGGAGATGATGATGATGATGCCGCCACCGTGTGCGCGACATTGACGCCGCCGCAGGTGTCGCCTCTGTCCGTGCGCGGGTCTGTTGCAGCTGCTTGAGTGCACTCGCCCTATTTGTTGACACCATGCGAATCGATCGATGTAAATTATTGCTGTTGTGCAGTCTAGTTTGCATGCCGTCTAAAGGATGACGCAGGATTGACAGCCTGTCCTCTTGGCATAACCTTGGGATGACATCATCACGCTCACTGACGGACGCGCCGCCGGTTCCGTAACGCATCAGCCCATCCAGCGTCATGGATTCCAGCGCGACAACCAGCGCGACATTCACCAAGACGCCGCCGGCCGCAATGCCTGTCAGCTCCGGCCCACGAGGTGCGCCACGCAACTGTCTTTCGGCCGAGAGAGTGACCTTTCTCCTTGTATGCCCCCACAGAGATCAGCGACGTGGAGCGCGGCAGCAAGCACTACAAGGGCAGCGGCGGCGGCGGCGGTGGAACGCCCGAGGTGTCAGGCTTGACTTCACCTGCAGCACAGCGCATGCGTGTGAGCCTCAAGAAAGGCGGCCTGCCGCTCATTTTTCGCCTCATGACGCTGGCCTGCTCATGCGCCGCCTTCTCACTCATCGCCAGCACTGGCTCAAAGACTGGCGAGGTGAACGGCATCAACATAGCAGGCCGAAAGTTTCGCCACTACAGGACGCTGAATTACGGCCTCGCCAGCAATGCCATTCTGTTCGCGTACAGCCTCTTCATGTGCGTGGTCGACATCATGCGTTACGCCGGTGCCTTCGAGCCCACAGTGGTGTCGCGACAGGTAATGTCCTTCCTGGCGCAATGGCTGGATTTTGGCCTCGTCTTCCTCCAGTTTGGTGCCGCTACGGCCATTGCAGGTCTACGCGGCGGCTTTTCTGACCTGAGCTTGGTGGACTACTGCAGCGTCTCGCAAGTTTTTTGCCGCAAACTTGTCGCCAGCACCGTCTTCTCCTACGTGGCCTGGCTGTTTTTAGCGCCGAGTCTGTACATCAACATCATTTCGAATGAGGAGGGGCCGTGGTGAGGAGTGAGAAGTGGATCAGCGGCGAGGGGGGCAACACCTGGACCGCACCTCATTTCATTTCGCACTCTGTTTTACCAGCAAAGCCTTGTAGTCCTCGAATGTGCCCTCAAAGGGCGACATAGCGCCGCCATCCACGACCCAAAGCTGGTCTGCTACCGCTGTGATGAAGTGTTGGTCGTGAGACACCACCAACACGCCGCCAGCCCATGTAGCTAAGCCCTCAGATAGCGCATCGATCGCGTCCATGTCCAGGTGGTTGGTAGGCTCGTCCAGAAGCAGCAGATTGGGCTTTGTCCATGTCATCTTTGCAAATTGGA